>Ga0209232_1001639_pt1 | contig 11820 bp, 11 predicted proteins | sample ETNvirenome_2_60_FD_184066 | JGI IMG/M metagenome (GOLD analysis project Ga0209232, IMG submission 184066) | Marine viral communities from the Pacific Ocean - ETNP_2_60 (SPAdes) (version 2) | ecosystem: Environmental > Aquatic > Marine > Oceanic | place: Pacific Ocean | collected 2013-06-22
GGAAGAATTCGAATTGTTTGGTCGCCTTCAGATGGACGCCATTTAGTTCCGCTGTTTTTACCAGCGTTCTTATTTTGAGAGTTATTAAGCTTTTGTCTCATTGCTTCAATATTAAGTGCCATGTTATTTTCTCCGTTATTTATGACGATGTTTTTTGTCCTCTCGGACTAAGGTGAGCAGAGTTTTAATCTTACTCCCATTTATATTATAACATTTTTACTTGTTGTTGTCAAGAAAAAAAAAAGAAAGTTTTTTTTCATTCGGAAACTTTCAAAAACCGACTATTTCTCGTAGAGGCAATTAGAAACTAAAAGTAGTGTTTCGCTCGGTAACTTTACCTTGGACAGTTTTCCAATTAAACTGTCGGAATTGCTTCTTATCAGTATCAAATACAACTTCACTGCCAGTTTTTTGTTGCATTTCATTAATGGTTTGAGAATTAACCATTGAAGAGGGAAGATCACTTTGACGAATAAAGCTCATAGTGCGCTTTTCGCCGTTCAACTTAGTGAAAGTTCCAGTATAGATAGTTACGTTTTTGCTCATGTATCCTCCGTTTTTGATGTTTATGAGTAAGTTTTTTTGACTTTTTCAAAGGGATGTAGTCAGTAACCGCAGTGTGATTTTTTGGGAGTTTCACTTCTCAATTAGTGTATATATATTATATCATATTATGATTGATTTGTCAAGTATTTTTTTTATTTTTTTTCTACTTCGCATTGACATTCACAATTTGGTTCACAAGAACACTCACATTCGGAAGTGTCTTTTTCCAACTCAGAACATCCGAGCATTGTGCATAAAAAGATAAGAATCATTTTTTTCCTTTGTTACTTTATTAATATAACATGTTGTGAAAGTTTGTCAAGTATTTTTTTTATTTTTTTTAGATGGATTCAACAAGTACTGTTGTTTTGTGTATTTTCAATCTATCTCCATTAATTCCACTTGGTGGTTTAATGGTAAAGTCTATTGTTCTGTCATTGTGCTTGTAGACAATCCTAATGTGATCATCTAAGTCTTGCAAAGTAATCTCCGATGTTGTGAGAGCAAAGCCATCGCTTGTGTTACAATTTAGAGTAATAAGTTTATCTGTCGTTAGAAGATATTTATCTCTGGCTTCAATGAGTAAATCGGTATCATTATTTTCAAAATGCTGTAATAACGATCTAAGTGCAGTAGCACTAAATTTTTGTACTTTCATATTTCCTCCGTTTATTGTACATTTATAATATAACATATTGTTAAGATTTGTCAAGTATTTTTTTAAAAATTATTTTAATTTTTAAATCACCATTGTGCGCATATATGACACGATCGGTGCTTTGCTTGGTGTATACTGTTTGATCTGCCCAATTTTCGATAAAATCAAACAATTGCTTCTCAGCATCTAAAGAACCATTTGATAGGTTGTCTAGTTTTTCTTCTTTTGGATCCTCATATATGTAACCAATTAGATTACCATGAGAATCTCTCTTTTCTGTCATTCTTTTACCAAGATGAGAAAATGTTCTTTCCTTCATTGTTTTCCCTTTATTTGTTGAACTTCTATAATATAACATAATACTAAATTATGTCAAGTAATTTTTTTATTTTTTTTCTTTTTACAAAATTAAAATCTTCTTTTTCACATCCGGCCAAATTCCAGCCACTATAGACCAAATTAGTTCTTCGACTGCCGTGTCCGTAATGCTTTGTTTCTTTTTTTGTATCTAGCCACATTACAATGGTCCTTGGTGTCATTCTCCATTTTGTAACCCAAACGGCTTCTTCACTATAACCAACAATAACACCCAATCTATTAGGTTTGTTGGTTATAGTGACTACTTCTCCTAACATTTTTCCTCCATTTATTGTATGAAATGAGTAAAATGAATCGCATAATAAAATGATTCGCCATATTCAGTTTTAAAAATTGTAAATGAAGATATAATTTTTTTATCTATATCATCCAAAATTTTTTGTTTGAATATATTCATCAAATTATTATTGTTTTTCATCTCCTCGTTGCTTACAATATTAATATAGCATGACTCGGTTATGTTGTCAAGAGGAAAGTATATTTTTTTTTCATCATTTTCAAAAGATCCATATTCAACCGTCATTATTCTAGAAATTTCTTTTTCTTCATGATGGGAGCCCATAAAAGGATTTGCCTTTCTGAAATAGAAAACGTTTTCTAAAGCATTAACAATAGCTTCATTTATTTTATCCCACATATTTTCCATTGTTATCGATGGCACGAATTTAGATATATCTTCGTTTGCAAACAGCCAAATTGAATTTAATAACCCAGATCTCGTATATTCTTGAAGAACATTATAGACAACTCTGTTCATCTTTTTTTGCCTCGGAGACAAAAGAATCTCTTCTGGATAAATGTATACTATATTTATTTTCTTATCTTTAATATATTCAAGCGCACGTAAAGAAGCCGAGGCAATTTTCCCGGCACCGCACACAAAAAACCAACATTCTTCTTCGGCGAAATCCAAGACCTCGGTTAGATCTGGTAAGTGTTCCTCGTATTCTTCTGGTGAGGAAAATTCTGGGATTTTCGAACCGGTGTTTATGGTTATTTTTTTATAACTATCATTGAATTTTTCTACTATATTACAACCAGCAGTACCCAAACCTATTAAAACCATTATACCCTCTCCATATCTTTATAATTCTTACTAAAATACATAGAAGATTGGAATATTCCTAACTCTGTGTCTTCGAAGATTTCCTGTAGTTGTGTGACAATTTTTCTATCGTCTTGGTGGAAGTCAATTGTTATTGAATCATGTACCATTGAGTGTACAAAAGATTTTCTACCCTTAAGAAATTTGTTGAGTTTAATCGCTTGTTTCAAACAGTTATCAGATGATACGCTCTGCAGTAGATAATTTAAAGCATGGAAATCATCAGAAGGAATAACACGACCCATAGGGGTATGTACCGCACCACCGTGGTAGTATCTATCTAGGACACTCTTTCTATCATAGAACCTCTCTGTTAGGTGATCTCTAGAATTAGGATTATATAGCCACGCAAAAAACCTTTGTTTCGCTTTATCTCTGGTGCCAATACCTCTGTATGCGTTTTCTAGATTCCAACTGTGTATATCTTCTTTTGGCTGTTGTTTCCCACACAGTGAAAGTAGAGTTCTTATCTCTGCGCCATTGAAGTCAAATTGTATAAACATGTTGTTTGTAGGTTTGACAATATCTGAGATTTCTTTTTTCAAATTTAATATAGGAAAAGTACTCTCCATGGTTGATAAGCGACCTGTTTTTGTACCCCAAATATTATAAAATATATAAGATTTTTGTCCACCAAACTTATCCCACAGTGTCTTTGCTTTAAAATCATTTTTAGAGTAATAAAACAATCGATTATTGTCAATATTTACTGGCCTCTGTTTAATTTCGCATATCATCTCGGAGAGATCTGAGAGAAACTTGTGATTCTTTGGTTTTTCGAAATTATTAAAAACGTATTCACAAATTTCATTTTTAATCTGACACCAGTGTAGTAGGTGCCTTTCTGGTATTAGATCAAACAAACATATATTCTCTATATTAATTTTTGCAATCGAGGTTGCTTTTATAAAAGCTTTTATTCTGTCTCTATATACCTCGTAACGATCTTTGAGGTTATCCGGGCAGACATTATCCAGAGTTTGTCCGCCACAATATATTCTAGCATATTCACATTCTTTATTTGCTAGATGCGGAGACCAATCCCATGTACGAGAAAAAGATTCTTTAATATTTCCATAGTAAAAATCGTTTCCGGAATAGATTCCCAAGCAATCTTTTTTATCATCCAAAATCTGAAATAACATGTATCCTCCGTAAAATTATTTTGATTTTTTAGCTATCCGTTTTTTTATAATATCGTTAACCCCTCCCGGTTTCGATTTATAAACAGATCTATGCTGTTCATTAATATAACCTATTGCTCTTTGGATGTCAAATGTTTTTTTTAATTTTCTTCCATTTCTAGAAAATAATTGTCTATCTGTTTCTGAGAATCTTTCTCCTTCTTCATAGTGTCTCATAATAGTATAAAAATCAATCCAATAGCTATCATCAAAGATACTATTAAATTTTTCAAAACTAAGATCTTTTCTGAATATATTAGTGACATTTACTTTTTTATTACATACTTCTATTCTTTTTTCATAGTTATATCTATTATATAAAATAGTATAATTATTATATAATATTAATTTAATATATTCTATATCATATATATAAGATTTGTCAAATTGTAAAGAAAATATATCTTTTTTACTTGACAAGTTGTACTTTTCATGATATATTGTTAAGGCGGGTGATCCTAAATCGCAAACCATTATCCATGGAGAATTTTTAACAATGGAGAAACCATGATTTAAAGCAGCATTTTTATAAAATTCAAAATTTGGACTATTGATCATTCGTTCTTTTAATTCGTCATCATCCATTGGTAAGCCTCCAATATCAATGGCTAAACCCGAAGAGAAAACGGACGAATGTTTGCTTCTGTGCCAACCAGTAAAAGATACCGGAAATTCTGGTGACATTCTTTTAATATAATTTTTAAATTCTTCCACGTAATCTTTAGGTGTTATTATTTTGGTGCGTGTATCCTTTATAAAAACATTATGATAGGATTGTATAACATCTTCCATATAATTTTCATAATTTGTTTTTGGATTTTGATAGCCCCTAAAAGCCTGTATAACGCTAAGTGTGGGATCATCCGGTCTAATGTTGCCACCATTTAAGCATCTTTGAAAGGTTGCTTTGAAATCATTAAAGGCATCAGCAGCAAAATTCATTAATGAAACAGAATCATTACCGGCATTAACCGGTTTGATAAATTGTTGCATAGGTAAAACCACATCCAGATTTGTATCTGTTCTTCCATACATAACTCTCTCGGCAAAACTTAAATCTTTGATTTGTATATCTCCCAATCCACTATTCATAGGAAATGCTTTGAACTCATATGAGTTTCTTTCAAATGCTAATTTGATTACTGAATTTATTTTATTTTTTCCTTTAAATTTTGCCATTATTCGAAATCCTCAACATCAATCTCGGGGAAAACACTTTTATGGCCCACACTGATATCAATGGCTTCTAGCTGAACTCGTTGATAGACTTTTTCACAAAAATCCGGATTGGCATTTTCGGGCTTCTGCTCTATGGAAGCTGGATCTTCTATATTGCCTATGGCTTCTTCATTTTTTCCAATTACTTGTGATGATGGTTGCCCATCTCCAGCATAATCAAACTGTGTCTCAACAGTTGTTGTAAAACTTCCGGGTTGGATTGTTGAATTAACTCTAATAACAATATGATAACCACCAAATCCTAGCTTATTGGCAATAGAATTTTGAACAGATGGGTTGAAATCCATTCCACCGATACTTCTTGGGTCAATATATACCTCCATTCCCGGATAATATAGAGAATTACCTATCATATCTAAATTGACTTTATAAACAGCAGCCAATTGCATTAAACCATCATATCCATTTCGAAAATATCTTGCCTCTCGAATATATTGCATGTCGGTTTTTGAAAAATTTATCCTCTTCACCAAGCCAGTGTTGGATCCAATTTGATAGTGATATATGCCTTTGTTTTCATCTTCAAGACGCTTACCTAACTTAAGATTTGAAGATAATCTTGGTGTTACTGGAAATATTGTTATATAATTATATAATTCTTTTATACTACCTAGGTTTGATTTTAAAGGCAATCCTTTTCCATATAAAGCTCCGATATCAATGACAGGTTTTTGATTTTGTACAAATCTTGAAAATGGATCGACACCGTCCTTTGAAACACCAATGAAATTTCCAGTCTCGAAAGCCAAGGAATTATCGTCTAGTCTTCTAAAACATCCATCAAGTAAAATATCACTTATTAGGTATTTACACAAATCTCTTATAAAATACATAATGGCGTATGATTGTCTCTCTAATTTTATTATGTTGCTGGTATACCATTCATTAAAGAGTTCTGAGGATATTGGAATGTTAGCGAGGTTGATAGTTCTAATTTCTCCATCTCTAACCAAATCTTCATATTGAAAGGAACTTAGGATAAATTTAAAGTTTTCTAAATTCTTACGAGAAGTTACTCCATCTTCTTCATATAAGGAATCTAGTATTACATACAACAAGTCACCTAGAAAAAAATAGTTTATGGTTTTATGGTTATTAAACGGATCTAAATCTCTGAATGAATCTTTTGTTAAATTGTATTTTTCAACATTATTAGATTTAGCTTTCGAGACACTAGATCCTTGATTGTTGATAGGGTTACTTGCTGGGTTTTCAAATTCTACGGGACTAGTAAAGATTCCTGTTTTTAAAAATTGTTGAATCTTTTGAGATTTATCCGAAACTATTTTATATCTCATTAAGTCCAAATCAATTATTCTTTTCATGATTGATTGGTAGCTTTGTTTCTTAATTAAACGCTCCAATTCTAAAAGCTGCAGCCTTATATCTGTCAATTCTTTCTTGGTACAGTGCTTTTTCTTTAAAACATCATTGTATAGCTTTCTAGAATTCTCCAATGTCTTTCTCAATTCAACTGATGCTAAGGCATCTAGGGAAGTTCCTTTCAAGGCGGATTCCACATATGCCCTGTAGTTTACTTTTATCTCCACTGCTCCTGTTTCTTTAAACTCTATTTCATGGTCTACCATATTAAGATATAAAGATTTATTCGTCTTTTCAATTGAATTTTGTAAACTCGTAACGCCTTGTTGGCCAATCTGCCCAAGTAAAGCGTCACTTTTTGTTGAATCTATCATCCATCCCACATCAACACGTATTCTATAATATGACGGATCATATTCGAAAAAACTTCCTTTGTGAGTTCCTTGTGATAACAATAAAAGATCAACATACGGATGATCATTACCTGCTGTTTTATTAATAAAATCAGAAAAAGATTGAAAATAGAGCACCAAGTTAGCTGTAACATCATTTCGTGCTGTTGCAGGAGTTGTACCTTCGTAGTTCCAAGAAAAAGATTTGACTCCACACCCATCGCCTTTGTCAAAGTTTGCTGATAGCAGTCCATTAATCCTTTCTGGGCTAGTAAAATTTGGAAAAGTATATTCATATTCTTCTATGCCATTATGTGTATTGAATACTTTGAAGAATCTTAGTTTTGGTACAAGATAAGCATGAACTGCCGGCTTGAGATCAATAAATTCTGATATATCGCTTCTGGGTGGCATTAGTAGTCTGTTCATGGTAGAAGATTGATCACCAGAAGTCCCATCTTCTACCATATAAAATCTGGACCTATACGGGGTGCTTTTATGTATATTGTTTGCCGAATCTGAGTTGTTTCTTATATATCTGAGGTTTTCTTCTGCTAAAGTTGAAAGATTGGTCATCAAAATACATTGCTTCAAGAATTTTTGACGCTCCTCTATTTCCTCTTCGGATAAGATTTCTCCTTTTTTATCCGGATTTTCTTTGAACTTAGCGTCTTCCTTGGCCTCCTCAACTGCCTTTAATGCTTCTTGGGCTATTTCTTCTTCTGATATTGTTGTATCTCTTTTGCCTTCTGATTTTTCTCTCAATGAATCCCAGAAATTTTTCCTAATTTCATGAACTACAGACGAGGCAAAGCTCGGCGCCAAAACATTCGCCAACTTACCTGTTAGACCAACTTCATAATGAAAAAATGTAATATCTGTATCTGTTGGAATAAAATCCTGCAGACTCCTAGGGGGAGGATTTTGCGAGGTAATATCACCGTCATAGATATCACCGCTTTGATCTTGAAAGCTTATTTTTGAATAATAAAAATTATTGGCTTCCATCCTCAGCAATTTGTCTTTTACGTTTTTTTGTGTGGAGTTTTCATAATGTTTTTTGGTACCAAAAACTCCATTTAGTCGACTAAAGTTTAATTCATAATTTGCGTCAGTTCTCTCTTTGAATATTTCTGCCATTATTTCAAAGGCTACATTTGAATAAGCCTCAAGCATGATATTTATTCTAAATTGCCTTATTTTCTCGGGCATATCTTTACCCAGTTCTGTGGGGTTGAAATCTCTTTTTATTTTTATAGTATTTTCGATTGAATTATCTGACTCTCCCACTCTTCTAAGTGGGAATCTATAACCCGCCTTAAGATCAAGTAAACCGGCGATTCTGGCTTCTTCATATGCGTCTGTGAGCATACGTCCCGAACCTTCTTTGTCGTATACATACATCTCTTTTCCGTCTTGTAGAGCCTCACCAGTATATAGCATAAATGGACCGGGCTTACCATCCACTGTTGTTTCCCTTACGTAAGAGTTTCTACCACCAAAGCCGCGAGGAATCACTATTTGCCCATCTAAGTATAGCCATATATTGATTTTCCGAACAACTTCTGTTTTAAAAGCATCAAAAGAATAATTTTTGGCTCCTGCTAAATTTCCGCTCCATCCCTCTAGCCAACCATTTCCTCTTTTATCAAACTCATTATATATCCAAGCCCCAAGAACTTTGATTTTATTTTCCTCAGTTGGATCATGGAGATTATGGTTTATGTTATAAGAATACCAAGCCCCAGCATATGCTACAAAGGCTCTTTTAGCTGTTTCGCTTATGGTACCTTTTTTTTCGATACTATCTGGTACTGGTTTCTCGCCTCCTAAGCCAAGACTTTCAAAAAACCCAGAGGATCTCGAATCCTCCTTCCAGCTTATTTTATCATAAAAGAAACCCAATATACTTGTTTCATTGATGTATCCCGGATAAGCAAAGGTTTTAGAAATGATTTCCTTACCAGAGATTTGGTTTCCCCCCGTCCCACCAACATAAAAATTACTAGTTTTATAAATTGGTAGTGCCTCTAGAGCAAATTCTAGATCTAGATCTGTAAACAAATAGTGTATTGCCCAAGTGGTACTCCACTCTCGATAGAATCTCCAAGCCGCAGCAGCAGCGGTGGAATTATCTCTTAGATCTTCCAGCTTAACACCGGCAGCTTTCATTAGATCTGATTGTTCTGACATTATTCAATTACCTGTAGTGCATCTGATAAAGATTTGGGAATTTTTATTTTTTCACCGTATTTTACGTGGTCTGGTGTTGGTTTTCTGTTGAATGTTGCTATAACCCACCAATGATTCGGATCTCCATAATATTGAGTAGCCAATTTCCAAAAATCATCTCCGTAAGACCAAACATACTCTATACAGTCAACTTTATTTAATTCTTCGTCACCAATATATCTTGCTTTTGGTGATCTGTACTGTACAATAGATTTAACACCTCTTTTTTCGAAAAGCTCGTCATACATTTCTTTATTGTTAATAGCTTTTTTCCTGTTAGTATATCTAGACATAATTTACCCTCCTCCAAACGGGAACCTTTTTTGACTACCTAGCCAATCACCTATAGGCAAATCATCATCATCTTTCTCCTGTCCTAGTTCTGTTTGATGAAGAACATTGAAGTTAAATGATAAAGAGATAACTTTGGGATAAAATTTCTGTCTCGCTGTAAACATTCCCATATCTAAAACAGGATTCCAGCTTAGATTATCTATCCAGCCTAACAATCCATCACCACCTTCATCACCCGTTGATATCGGAGACACAATTAAGTTCGCGAACTTTACTTTAACCAATGGAGATTTTGATATGACGTTACCAAATCCAGAAAGAGATTTACTATATCCGGGATATAGCATTTTAATTAAATTAGAGCATCTGATTAGATTGTCTTCGGCCCCTTCTTGTGTTGCCGCTGGTACATTAAACCCTACAGATATAGTTCTTCTTGTGGATTGAAAGGTAGCAATTGGGTCATTTCGACCGTATACGTCTTCTGTACTCCAATTGCTTGAAAAAGTCTGCGAAAAATCTGTTAAAAAGGCTGGGAATCTGACAATATTGCCCGTAATTGTGCTTTTTATTATTAAAATTGCTTTTGTATTGTTGGCATATATCTCTACTGATTTGTCATCACTTATATTTAAATTAGGCATTGGATCCCCTCTGTGTTTCATAGACTATATTTTTAAGCTCTTTATCTCCGATTTTGACAACAATTTCTGGTTTGAACACATTGTCAAATTTGGCAGAAAACTGTTGGAGAGTATAGCCTGTGCTTTCTGTTGTTACTTTTTGTGTGGTCTTGCCAACAGCAACCAATGCTAAGTCCCCTATTATCGGCTTGATATTCGCATTTTGCGCCATTGTCTTGAAAGCATCGTTCATACTATCAAAACTAGCAGCAGCCAATTTGTCGCCTCCAAAGATATTGCCCAAAGCAACCAACTTATCTGTATCGATCATAGAAATTGTCTTACCAACAGCGGCCAAAGCAACACCCAATACTCCAAGTCCCAAAACAGCCATAGGATTTCCAGCCATCATGAGAGCAGAAGCCAAGGCACTTACACCAGAAGCAACCTGCATAAAGGCTTTCGGTGCTTGTAGCCCAAGTTGAATCAATTCTGTAAGTTCAGATATCATTACACCAATTCCGTAAGACATTGCGGCTATTCCCAAACCAAGTACGCCAATTGCTGCTGAGAAAGCCAACAACTTTGGTGCAGCTTTACCTAATGCGTTAGACGCTGGTGGGGCTACTTTTGCCAATGTTGACAAACCTGTACTAGCAGCAGGGGCCCCAACGGTTCCAAAAAGTGTAAACAGAGGCAATAATTGTGAAAAAACCATCATAAGCCCAATCATGATTGGTACGCCTACAACGACTGCTCCAAAGAAACCTCGTGTGTATGTAGTTAGATCTAAAATGGCTTGTGCGAAAGAAGCTACTACATCAACAACTGGTGCCATTTGAATCGCAAAATTCTTAGCAATCATTTCAAGTTTCTTAAAGATATCCATAGCGTCTTTCAATCTCTTGTTGAATTCTTCTTCTGCGGCAGCTTCTTGAAGGCCCTTTCTATAGTCATCAACATTCATTGTAAATATTCGTTGAGCTTCTGCCATATCGGTGATTCCGGCTGCGGCCGCAACTGCTTTCTGTGAGAACCTGTCTAGGTCTTTAAAAGCTATACCTTGCGCTTGTATAGAACGAATCAAGGTCTCTATCCGTTCATTCTCTTTCATAGTTAGCATTTCAACTGTTGAGAGTTGAGTTCCCAATATAGAGTTTAATTTACCGGTCGCATCGGCTGCTCCAGAAAATGTATCGAACTGCGTCGCTATACCGAGCAGGGCAGAGGTTTCAACGTTTGCCGCTTTTGCTTGAGCGGCAAGATCAGAAAAGACTTTGATGGCATCATCACCATATACGGCAAGCTGTTTTGCTGCTTCGTTAAAACCTTGGACCATCTTGGATGACGAAATACCAATTTTCGTGCCCATGATTGATAATTGTTTTGTTAGTTTGGTTGATTCTGTTGTGGATTTGCCAAAGTTTTTATTCATAAGTACAAGAGTTTGAGCAGCACTTTCTCCGGAGACGCCGATCTTCTCTAATCCGGCAACAGTTTGCATAAGGTTTTCTCTTTCTGTTTGTGTCACTTGCATAAATCCAGAATAATTGTTAAACAAAGTTTGAGCGGCTTTTCCGGCATCTTCTGCTGTAAGACCTAAATTTCGAAAACTTCCACCGACTTCCATAATCTCGCTTGTCATCACTCTTCCGGCACCAGTATTCGCAGCAAATGCTGCTGTTGCCTTGTCGACTGCTGTTGCTAATTCCATAGTTGCCGCCACTACTTGTGCCAATACAGCCGCTCCCATCTTTTTATAACTAAAAACATCTTTAAAGGCTGCTTTAACGCCTTTTCCGCCTTCTTGCATATGAAATTGAAATTTTTGAAATGTTTTTATGGC
>Ga0209232_1001640_pt1 | contig 11816 bp, 15 predicted proteins | sample ETNvirenome_2_60_FD_184066 | JGI IMG/M metagenome (GOLD analysis project Ga0209232, IMG submission 184066) | Marine viral communities from the Pacific Ocean - ETNP_2_60 (SPAdes) (version 2) | ecosystem: Environmental > Aquatic > Marine > Oceanic | place: Pacific Ocean | collected 2013-06-22
TTGCGCCAAGCATGGGAATCTTTCAAAAAGATTGGGTTTGGTACCTATCCGATAGATTATCAGGTTCCGTTGTTCCTTTTATATCAGGCATGACAGTTTAATTACTGTCACAACAACCCCAGTTTTTTCTGGGGTTTTCTATTATAATAAAGTACATAGGGGCGATCAAGGGTCATTCTTTAATCGGTAGTACTCTAATTTAAGTCCCCTACCAAATTATCCCCCAAAGAATTATGCCAAATTGGTGCGAAAACAGAGTTAGGTTATCCGACAACGGAGACAACTCAGAACAGTTTGACAAATTAGTTGAACTATTAGATGGCCCAAATCCATTTAATACAATCTTTCCCAGACCTGATTTCACAAAAATTCCAAACAGCAAAGGCGAACTTCCAATTAAAGAGGAGATCAAAAACGACAAAGGCGAAGTAGTTGCCGAAACTTACAACTTTCCAGATGGCAAAAATGATGATCGTTGGTATCACTGGTGCGTTGACAACTGGGGCACAAAGTGGGATATGTGCGACAAATTCACAGCAGAAGTTGATGAAGGTTGGGCAGAGTTTGGATTTAATACCGCGTGGTCGCCACCTTATGGAATCTTTGATAAGATCAAAGAAAACTTCCCAGATGTTGGAATCAGTTGGTTTTATGATGAGCCCGGTATGGAGTTTGCAGGTTATTTACCAAATTAACCTGAGCTTGGCCTAGCTGTAGACAGTTGGATTAGTGGCACATTTACTCTTAATATTTGCTGTCACAATCCACTATTCGTTCCAGAAACGACTATAATAGTAGTATAAACAACCCCCATTGATTATGAACAGATTTTTTATGTATGTCGATCCAACTGAATATGATATGACTCAGGAAGGATTAATGAAAGCGTGTATTGCTGAAGTCTATGCAGAAGCAGAGGACAGCGGAGATTTACCAATGTACAGAGCAGAAGATTTACTTCAATCCGCAAAATGGAAATTTGAAGAGATATTAAACGACATATCCCAATTAGTAGAAGCACATTTGTAAACAAATGTTTCGATTCACGCATTTTTATCCTAAATGCGTGGATTATCCTTTATAATAGTAGTATAACTAACCCCCAAAGTTTATGAACAAAGCAGAAGCAATAGCAAACAGAATCAAATCAAATGACAACTTTGAAAATGTCGCATACGTTTGTTGCGATTGGGAAGAGTTCGTTTTTGAGGTAGCAGAGTGGGGAGTCGACCACATTGCAACCGTAGATTTTGACTCTCTCACACCTGATGAAGTCTCTTTCTTAGATGAGTTCATCGCCTCTTTCGGTTGTTCACCATCTCAACCGCACCCCTGTTCCAAGTACGCTGATCCTATTTTTGCATAATGAAACCAATTTTATTCACCGAAGCAGAATTAGAAACCATTGAAAGAGCAATGGACGATTATGCTTGCTACGACGACCCAGACACCCCCGCATCTGATTTGATCGGGGGATTACCCGTAATGGATCGTATTAACTCAATCATGGAAAAAATCACTACTGCCTACTGCGACCTATGAGCAACATTAAACACATTGAACACCCAGAGGACACCATTCTTACAGGTGACTTAGACGTACTCAGTTGGTTTCAATCTGCTGGTCGTCTATCCGTAAAGATCGACGGTGCGCCAGCAATCGTTTGGGGTCGCTGTCCTGTCACGGGTAAACAGTTCGTTGGTACGAAGTCCGTATTTAATAAGAAAGATCCAAAGGTTTGTTATAATGGCGAAGATGTTGAACACTACTACGGACACATTCCCGTACTAGTTCACATCTTACAGTTTTGTCTTGAGTTTCTACCTGATACACCTTACATATATCAAGGCGACTGGATCGGGTTCGGAGGTGAGAGGGAATATACACCCAATACATTAACATATTTGTTCCCAGATTACACAGGTGAAGATATAATCGTTGCTCCCCATACTCGTTACGAACTATGCGGTGATAACGGGTTGCAAGATGTCTACGGGTTGCCAATCAATCAAGATGAATTGAAGTCTACAGCAGCGTGTCGGTTCGTTCGCCCACGTTGTCGTATGTACACAGGATACTACAACCACTTGGAAGGTAAGGACGATCTATTTGAATTGGGTAATCGCGTTGAGTTCGCAAGGCAGATCGCAGCGAGTGTGAAGTTCGTGGATAAGAAAACAGCAGCGAAACTCAAGAAAGCGTTTAATAAAGCAATTCGTAATGGTGATGACATTCACCCAGACACGTTTGAGTTTGAGGGAGTGGATCGCAACCTGATCCGTTTGTGGTCGTTGGTTCGTTGTATCAAACTTGCTGCGTTGTATCAGTGTAGACATGATTACAGTTTAGAAGTTTACTTTCAAGGTGATGAAGCAGAGCATGAAGGTTACGTTTTTGATAATGGGTTCGGCACTTACAAACTGGTGGATCGCATGACATTCAGCAGACGCAACTTCTTATACTCGCGAATGGCAGGGGGATAGCCATTCGTTCGTTCGTGGGATCAGCAGTTGTTGTTTGTTGATCCCCCCGTTTATAAAAACGCGAGACACCCCTAGTCTACAAAGTGTTACGAATGCGAAACAAATATTGAACACACTCAAAATTTTTTTTCGCTATATAAAAACGACTACAGGTTTTTCACAATATGGAAAAAAATTCCGGGGGCTTTATTACATCGATAGAGGTTGATACAGTAACTGGAGAGTATCGTGCTATAATACCAGAGTGGATCATCAATGAAATGGATTGGTATGAAGATACAAATCTAAATTGGAAGATTGATGATGGTGACGTAATTATTACTGAAAGTGATGAATGAAGTTGAATTTGTAAAACATCAAGTGTTTCGTGAAACTCCTGATGTAATTTTTTATGATATCTCAGTAAAAAACAATAATGCGACTGATCTAGTTGAACATGCAGGCCCTGCAGTAAGTCCACCTGATGAGTATGATGGAATTAAACAGTTTTATATCCATTACCATCAGGTTGACCATAACAGAGTTTTGTCTGGAGATCGCACATTTGAGTTAGTGAATCCAAAGTGGTCAGACCCGTATCATATTGTGCACTTAAATCGAGATTGCGGAGCTCTTGTCATTCCAAAAGGCACATACCATCGCTCCATCTCTGGAGCTCATGGATCGATTGTTATTAATCAAGCAGTTCGTGACGAAGATTTTGATCATACCACTGAGTTTATTCCAGTAACTGCTAGACAGAATACAGTATTGTATAGTATAATTAACACAGTTAAACCAATTATTCATTACAAGTACTTCGGAAAGACTCATGTGTAACACCTATCACATCTACTTAAACGATAAATGTCTCTTTAAAAATTTAGATCAGCATGAATTTGATATTATATGGAATAAACTTTATACTTCTTATTGGAGAGAAGAAATAACTTACTCATGTGTTACGGAAAACACGAAAGATTTTGCTCCAACACTTGAAGAAAGTTCTTATTGACAACGTATAGATATTGATGTAAAATATAATTATGTAATGAATTAATTATGGCAAAAGGCTTTAAGGTCAAATCAAAGGCACCTGTTCAGAAAGAACCTGAATGGGATTATGAATTAGCGAAAGCATTAATCAAAGGAAAAAAGATAGTCTTCTGTCTTCCGGGTCGAGGAGTATCATATACTTATTTGAAAAACTTTGTACAATTGTGTTTTGATATTGTACAGGCAGGTGGAGGTATACAGATATCTCAGGATTATTCTTCAATGGTAAATTTTGCCCGTTGTAAATGTTTGGGTGCAAATGTTCTTCGAGGGCCTGATCAGTTACCTTGGGATGGTAAATTAGAATATGATTGGCAATTATGGATTGATTCTGACATTGTTTTTGATACCGCAAAGTTCTACCAGTTAATTCTAAACTCAATTCCTGCAGAAGCAATTACAAAACAGGAAGTTAGAGAGACAGTCAAGGATAACAAAGGTGTTGAGTTAAAAGATAAAGATGGAAAGGTAATTACAAAGGTTGTTGGTACACAGGTTGCAGTTGATGAGTCAAAGGTTCGTCCAATTGTATCTGGTTGGTATTGTACTGAAGATGGTCGTACTACATCGGTTGCTCACTGGTTAGAGGAAGATGACTTTGCATCTAACGGTGGTGTGATGAATCACGAAACTCTCGATACGATACAGAAGAGAAAGAAACCATTTACTGTTGATTATGCAGGATTTGGTTGGTTACTTATACAGAAAGGTGTATTTGAGGACAAGAAGATGCCTTATCCTTGGTTTGCTCCAAAGATGCAGGTCTTTGAGTCTGGTAATGTACAGGATATGTGTGGCGAAGATGTCTCGTTCTGTCTCGATGCCAAAGAAGCGGGTTATGAAATATGGTGTGATCCAAGAATTCGTGTCGGACATGAGAAGACAAGAGTGATATAAATGATTACAATATTTTCCGCACTACTCATACTTGCAATCATCTTATTCCTAATCAGATATTATGACCCCCATACGTAGAACTCTCTATACAATACTGAAGAATGGTGAGGCAGTCTTTACTGACTTATCTCAAAACGAATACTTTGACCGAATGCAAGACTTTGCAGTCGAATTTTACCTCACAGGGAAGAATGACCCCAGTGAATTTACTACAAAAATGACAGAAGAGGAACCTGATTAATGGCAAAAACGTTTAGTATGGGTGAAACAATTGAAAGTCACCCCAAAAAGACTCGACAAGGTAAGGGAAAACACTCGAAATACGCGGCTACCTCGCGTAACTCGGCTCGTAAAAGACCAAGAGGGCAAGGTAAGTAATGGCCTGTCTAATTGCGAATTTACCTTCTTACGAAGTATGGGTAAGAAAAGAGTACTTAACCGACCATAAGAGTGGTCATGGCGAATTTGTGAAGGGAGTTTGGGTATCCGCGAAGTCAATTCCGGGTCGAGCATTCTATTTTGAGACATATTTGCCCGATTATGCAGCAATGTTCGATAAATTACCGATTTCTGCGTTCACAACCGACCCAGAGACACCTACACCAGACATGACATTGCATAATTTACAGTTTTGGAACTGTATGGACTATGGTGTAGTGGCAGTTCAGAAGCAATTTATCGGTTCAATGCACTATGAGGTCTATACAAGAGACTTTGGAACGCAAACTGGCACTTATATTTGCACTTTAGACAACTATCATCAGGATGTTGACGCAATTGACTACTCAACAAGTGAACAACCTGCCGAACATAAGTCTCATAACCTCTTAGAACTCGATAATGGGCAGTTTTGTCTCTATCCGAACAACAGAATGAGGATATATGACAACAGTATCACTCCTGAGACACCTAAGAATCCTGATTTTAAGGTTTCAACCGTGTATTATCAGGTGGAAAACGGTCATGATCGTGATGGATTGGGTTCAGAAGAGAATTATTTCTGGAAAACAGCAAAAGAACGCAACAAAGTTGAAGAAAAAAAGGAAAGATCACCGTTTGACCCAGAAACAGGCGAAATTAATTATGTTGACCACCCGGAGTTAGGATGAAAACCGTGAAAAATGCTCATATGGGCAATCATTTACTTGTTGAAGTGTATAATGTACCCTTTGACAAGTTAAATAATGCGGAAAAGATTGAGCAAGTATGCAAAAGTTCCTGTAAAACTGAGGGTTTAGAGGTTTTAAACACCTATGTACATCAATTTGACCCTTATGGAGTGACTTGTACTATAACTTTAGGTGAAAGTCACCTTTCTTGTCATACTTGGCCTGAAAAAGAGTGTGTTGCAATCGATATTTTCACTTGTGGAGCAAAAAATCCACGTTCAGTAGCATGGTGGATACTAAATTACTTCGATTCAGATGACTATAATATGAATGAGCTAAATAGATAGGTATAAATAGATAAAAATAGATCGTTTAATGGCGATAACGAGAATATCAAGAGCATTTAAGGATATTAGTCTGTCTTTTAAAAGACATCCTGTGACGAATGACATCGGTGTGCTTAAAAATGCAGATGCGATTAAAAGATCTGTACGAAATCTAGTACAAACAATTCCAAGTGAAAGATTTTTTAATTCAACACTTGGATCGGATGTAAGAGATAGTCTATTTGAAAATGCACCCGGATTTGTTGACTTTGGTACTGCATCAATTATAGAGAGACAAGTTCAAACTACAATTGAAAACTTTGAACCGAGGATTGATAATTTAGAGATAAATGTTAATCCTCGACCTGATTCAAATGAATTTGAGATTAATGTATTTTTTGATATTGTTGGACAAACATTTCCTGAACAGGAATTTTCATTCATACTTAAAGCAACAAGATAATGCCAGTTACTAAATTCACTAATCTTGACTTTGATCAGATTAAGACACAGATAAAAGACTATTTAAGAGCAAATTCAAACTTTACTGACTTTGATTTTGAAGGATCCAACTTATCGGTTTTAATTGACGCATTAGCATATAATACATACATCTCTGCATTCAACTCAAATCTTGTTGTAAATGAATCTTTTCTTGATTCTGCAACTTTGAGAGAGAATGTTGTATCTTTAGCAAGAAATATAGGTTATGTACCCCGTTCAAAATCGGCAGCAAGAGCATCAATTTCATTTAATGTTACTGCCAACTCTACAAGTTCCTCAATAACACTACAACCAGGCCTAGTGTGTGTAGGTAGATCAAATGACTCAGATGTAGTGTTTTCAGTCTCAGAGAGTATCACAGCAGCTACTACAGTTAATAGTGGCATTGCAACAGCATCTTTTGGATCTGTAACCTCTCCAATTGAAGTTTTAGAAGGGACATTCTTAACATCACAATTTATCGTTGACGGGTCTTTAGAGCAGCGATTTGTATTAGATAACGCAAATATCGATAGTTCATCAATCGTCGCTTATGTTGGGTCTACAGGGGTCTTAGGTAAGCAATACAAAATGATTGATAATATAGTTGGAATCAGTTCAATATCAGACACGTATTTAATTCAGGAAGTTCAGGATGAAAGATATGAACTTCTATTTGGTGATGGTATATTTGGAAGAAAACCAGAGAATGGTGCAGTTATAACTGTTCAATACATTGTCACATCAGGTTCTGAGGGTAATGGGCCTGAGTTCTTTAACTTTGCTGGTAATTTCTTAGGAGATAATGGACAAGTAATTACTCCCTCCACTATTCCAACAATCAATACAATCTCTGCAGCGTCTAATGGAGGCGACATTGAGAGTGTTGATTCGATTAAGTATTTTGCACCTAGACTATATTCATCACAGTACAGGGCGGTTACAGCAAGGGATTATGAATCAATAGTGCAACAAGTATATCCAAACACAGAAAGTGTATCAGTTGTTGGTGGCGAAGAAGTTGACCCACCACAATTTGGAACTGTATTGATAACAATCAAACCAAAAAATGGTGAATTTGTATCGGATTTTGATAAAACACAAATTTTAACAAAGTTAAAAAGTTATTCATTAACAGGTATCAACCAAAAAATAGTTGACTTACAGGTTCTTTATGTTGAAGTTGAATCTTTCATTTATTATGATACAACAAAGATTAGTTCAGTTAACGATTTAAAATCTAAAATAACGTCAGCATTAACAACATATTCAAAATCAGGTGATGTGAATAAGTTTGGTGGTAGATTTAAGTATAGTAAAGTATTGAATGTAGTTGATAATATTGATAAAGCAATTACTTCAAACATTACAAGAATTAGAATTCGTCGTAATTTAAATGCCCTTGTAAATCAGTTTGCTCAATATGAGTTATGTTTTGGTAATCAATTTAATGTTAAACCAGAAGGATTAAATATTAAGAGCACTGGATTTAAAATACAAGGAACAATTGAAACTGTATACTTTACTGATGTGCCTAATGCAGATAAATTAACAGGAACTATTTCAATTGTTAGAAAAAATGCAAGTGGTGAAACAATAGTTGTTGTCAAATCAGCTGGGGTAGTTGATTATGTTCATGGTGAAATAAATTTATCCACAATAAATATTATCTCAACGGACAAACCTAACAATATTGTTGAAGTACAGGCATTCCCTGAATCAAATGATGTGATTGGATTGCAAGATTTATACTTAGATTTTAATGTTCCTAGTAGTCAAATAAATATGGTTAAGGACACAATCACATCAGGAGAACAAATATCCGGTGTTGGTTATAAAGTAACATCAAGTTACTCTAACGGAGAACTTTCAAGAACATGATTGGAACTGGAATAGACAAACGTATACAAGTTCAGCAAATAATAGAAAACCAACTCCCTGAGTTTATCAGATCAGAGAGTCCTTTAGCAGTCGATTTTCTTAAGCAATACTATATTTCTCAAGAACATCGTGGTGGTGTTGTTGATATCACTGATAATTTAGATCAATATATTAAACTTGATAATTTAACTCCTGAAGTCATTGTAGGTGTTACAACACTGTCATCAGGAATTAGTACATCAGATACTACAGTTACTGTTTCATCAACTAAAGGGTTTCCGAATGAATATGGATTATTTAAAATTGACGATGAAATTATTACATATACAGGAATAACTACAAATTCATTTACAGGATGTGTCAGAGGATTTAGTGGTATTACTTCATATACAGATCCAGTTAATAAAGGTGAACTTATATTTTCTACAAGTATTGCAGGAATTCATACTGCAACTTCTAATGTTCAAAATTTAAGTGTTCTATTTCTAAAGGAGTTTTACCAAAAGGTTAAATCATATCTAACTCCCGGATTAGAAGATACAAAATTAAATACAAATGTAGATATAAGTAACTTTATAAAAGAATCCAAATCCTTATACAAATCTAAAGGAACTGAAGAGTCATTCCGAATTTTATTTAATGTTTTATATGGGATTACTCCAAAAATTGTTGATTTAGAAAATCGTTTAATTAAACCATCATCTGCTGAATATATTCGGAGAGAGGTTGTTGTTGCAGAAAGAATATCTGGTGATCCAAATAAGTTAATAGGACAAACAATTACAAAGTCTACAGACTTAACTACTTCAGGATCTGTATCTGAAGTTGAAATTTTTAGTAGATCTGGAAATTTAGGTATTACAACATATTATAAGTTAAATTTATTTGTAGGTTATGACGAAAGATCTGCAATACAAGGAACATTTACAATTCCCGGAAAAACAAGAGTTATTGAAGATGCACCTACGACTGCCAATATTTTAACTGTTGATTCCACAGTTGGTTTTGGCACCACTGGAACTGTGGTTACAAATGGTGTTAATGGTATTAATACAATTACATATAGTGATAAATCAATTAATCAATTTTTAAATTGCACTGGTATTGGTAATTCAATACGATCTACTGATGATTTAAGAAGTGATGAATTTATATTTGGTTATGAAAATGGAGATCTAACAAAAAGAGTTGAATTAAGAATAACTGGAGTATTATCTAACTTTGAACTTTTACCTAGTAGTGGTTCAAGTGTAACTCTTGAAGGAGAAAAGATAACAGTTAGAAATTTAGGTGAAAAAATACCAAATCCAACACTTCCAAGTGATAAATCGAGAAAAACTGTATTCTTTAATTCATGGATTTATAACACTGCAAGTCGAATCAAACTTGATATTCCTGCTGCCACACCTGTACCCGGAACAACATCAGATTTTAATCATAAATCAAAAATTGATAAATCTCAATTAAAAACTGGTGATAAGGTTTCTGTTTTTAGAAGAGGTGAATTTATACCCATAGAAACAGATGTCACAGTTACTGTCGGTACAAATGATATTGGTTTAGGAGTATCTTTTACAAATGATGGAATAACAGAGTATGACATTCAAAGACAACTTGTAAAAGCAAATGCTGCATCTGATATTGATTTGCAATTTGGAAATAATATCATCACAACCGATGTTCAAAATACTTATAATGATGAAGACGAAAATTATTATGTAGCATCGTCATCAATGCCTTCATATTTAATTGAAAAGAAGGTTATTAAAGAAACGCTTGGTTCTGGAATTGGAACAGTTCATACATCTACAGGAATTCCACAGGCTGATTATTTTGCAACTAATGGTCAAAATTTTCAATTACTTGAAAGAAATCTTACAACTGGTTTATATTCAAAATTACAATTCAATACTGCAGTTGATTTTATAACAGGTGATGCGATTGTATACTTACCTAATGAAAAACCTCTTGTTGGATTATCAACGAGTGCCATATACTATGTTGAAGTATTAAGTTCTAATACTACACCTAATAATATTCTTCGTCTTTATCCTTCAAGATCTTTTATTACTGTAACTAATATTGATGCGTCAAATCCACCTTATATTGAGTTTGACAACTCAAATCAATCATCATCTACAGCAGAACATAAATTTGTACTATTAAGACATAAAAATGAACAAATTGGTGTACAAAAAGTTTTAAGAAAGTTTCCTGCAGAAGTTAATATTAAATCAGGTGAATCTGTATCAACAGAACCGGGAACAACTGGTATTCTTAAGAATGGTGTTGAAATTGCAAACTATAAATCTCTTGATAAGATTTATTTTGGCCCACTTTCTGATTTTAAAATTTTAAATCAAGGTAAAAATTTTGATGTAATTAATTTACCGACAATCAGTATACCTTCACCCGGAACTGGTACAACTGCAATTGTTCAACCAGTTGTAAAGGGATCAATAAAAGAAGTATTAGTTGATCAACAGCATTTTGACGTAGAAAGAGTTATGTCAATCACCATATCAGGTGGTAATGGATCTGGAGCAGTATTAAAACCTGTTGTTACCAAAAGACAAAGAGAAATTGAATTTGATGCTAGATTAAAAAGTGTTCAAGGTGGAGTTGATCAAATAAATGATTTAATTGAATTTAAAAGACCTCATAATTTAGAAAATGGTGAACCACTTGTTTACAGTAACAATGGAAATTCATCTCTAGGTGTTGGAGTATATCTTGGTTCAAACACCGCACAGAATAAAACATTAGTAAATGGTGCAACCTATTATCCACAGGTAGTTGGTATAAGTTCAATTTACTTATATGAAAAATTTAGTGATTATACTGCTGGTATTAACACTGTTGGATTTACTGTTGAAAATACTGCAGGTACACATAAGTTTACTTTCTTAAACTTAAAAAATCACCTTAAATCTGTAAAAGTTATTGATGCTGGTTCAAATTATACAAATAGAAGATTAATTGTTAAACCTGTTGGTATACACACTGTTGATAATTCAGTTAATTTTAAAGATCATGGATTTGTTACTGGTGATTTAGTTCAATATTCACCATCAAGCGGTAATGCAAGTCATGCACCAGTAGGACTTGGAATTACTACACGTTATCGTGTTTTAAAATTAGATAATGATAAATTTAGACTCATTGATGTAGGTATTGGTGCAACAGACCCTAATTCAAACTATCTAAGACAAAATTTCCAAAGAATTTCTGAAGTATTTACTTCAAGTAATCATGAATTTTTCTTTGAACCAATTGTAGTCAAAGTGGATGCAATATATTCACCAGTATCTGCAGGACGAACTGAATCATTAGTTATTACACCTAAAATACGTGGAAAATTAATAGATGGATATTTACATGAACCCGGAACTAACTATGGATCAGAAATTTTAAATTTTGAAAAGAAACCTAATATAAAAATATTAAATGGTAAAAATGCTGAATTAAGAGCGATTGTTTTTGGTGGTAAAATAATTGGATGTGATGTGATGTTTGGTGGTAAGGAATATACATCCGCACCAGATTTAGATTTAGTTGGTATTGGAACTGGAATTGGTGGAAAATTAAGAGCAGTTGTATCT
>Ga0209232_1001641_pt1 | contig 11813 bp, 10 predicted proteins | sample ETNvirenome_2_60_FD_184066 | JGI IMG/M metagenome (GOLD analysis project Ga0209232, IMG submission 184066) | Marine viral communities from the Pacific Ocean - ETNP_2_60 (SPAdes) (version 2) | ecosystem: Environmental > Aquatic > Marine > Oceanic | place: Pacific Ocean | collected 2013-06-22
TAAGGACAGTGACGAGATTCCATTCTAATGTCACTAGCACAACAAATGCTTGCCACCTTTGAGGGATCGAGGGTGGCACATGGCACTACCCATGTGGGAAGAATTGGTAGGAATGGCAAGGCAGATGCTGATAGTCGCATTGTGCGTGAGCCATTGACGAGTGACCTTATCCAATCACACTTTGATGGTACAAAAGGTATCGGTGCTATTCCTATTAATGACAAGAACGAGTGTAGATGGGGAGCATTAGACGTAGATGTTTATGACCTCGACCATCAGACCTTGCAGCAGAAAATACAAAAACTAAAACTACCTCTGGTGCATTGCAGGTCTAAGTCTGGTGGTGCTCACTTGTTCTTGTTCTTAACACATTACGAGCAAGCTTCTATTGTTCGGGAGTATCTATTGGAGATGGCGATTGCTTTAGGTCACAGTGGTTGTGAGATATTTCCAAAGCAAGATAAGATACTGTCAGAGCGTGGAGATGTAGGTAACTTTATTAACCTACCTTATTTTAATGCAGAACTACCTCAAAGATATTGCTTTAATAAAAAAGGTGAAGCAATGGAACTCGAGGAGTTCATAGAATACATACAGAAAATCAAAGTACCAATAAGCAAATTAGAAAAGACTTCAGTATCGGGAAAGAGAAAGTATTTTACAGATGGTCCACCATGCTTGGAACATTTGTTTGCTAATGGACCGAGTAGCGAGGATCGAAATAAAAAGTTATTTATGTGTGGAGTATACTGCCGGTTAAAGACTCCAGATGATTGGGTCAAGGAGTTCGAGTCAATGAACCGGCAAATGTTTACGGAACCTTTGGACGCTAAAGAAGTTATGAACTTACAGAAGTCCTTGGATAAGAAAGAATATTTTTATACGTGTGAACAAGAACCATTCAAGAGTTATTGTGATAAACAACTTTGTATCACACGTAAGTATGGAGTGGGGGATCAAGGACCAGAGATGCCACCCATAGGTAGTCTTACTATCATGTTATCAGAACCAAGATTATATTTTTTAGATGTGTCAGGTAATAGAGTTCAGTTATCCACAGAGCAACTACAAAACCAAACACTCTTTCAACGTGCTTGCATGGAGCAAATACTAGAGATGCCACCTACTATGCGTCCTAACAAATGGAATGCAAAAGTTTCACAGTTATTGAAAGATTCTACAAAGCTAGAAGTTCCAGAAGAACTTAAAATTTCCGGTCAGTTTGCAGAGTTACTTCGTATCTATTGTACAAGTAGGATACGAGCTATGCACCCTGAGGAATTGATACATGGTAAACCTTGGACAGATGAAGGATTGACTATGTTTACCATGACAGGATTGATGGAGTTTTTAAACAATAGAAAGTTCACACACTTCAGTAGAGCACAAGTCCAGGAGCAGCTGAAGAAAATGAATGATGAGAATGAGTGTAGTGGACATAAGAATATACGAAAGGAATCAGGGGAACGAACTACAATACGAGTGTGGTGGGTTCCAGAATTTAAAGAAGAAGAAGTGAAACTAGAAACAGAGGACATAAGTGATGACGAAATACCCTTCTAAGCTAATGAGGATTAGTGACATAACGGAATGGTTAAACGTGTCGGAGTCAGCCATATATAAATGGGTGAAGGAAGAACGTTTTCCAAAGCCAATTAAGTTTGGTGATGACAATACCAAAAGAATGTCGGCTCGATGGATACGAGAGGACGTTGAGAAATGGTTAGAAGAGAAAAGAATTAGAAGTTTATTTGAATGATAAAGAATAGTAAATTAATACTAGGACCACCTGGTTGTGGAAAGACTTACTCTTTAATTCAAGAGGTAAAGAATGCTCTTGCTCATGGAATAAGTCCTTCTCGTATTGGTGTTGTTTCATTCACAACTAAAGCAATCAGAGAGTTTATTGACAGAGCATGTTCAGAATTTAATCTTACCAAGGATGACTTCCCACATTTCAGAACATTACATGCTACCGGGTTTCATGGTCTTGGTTTAGATTCATCTGATGTCATGGGAAGGCAAGACTATAGAGCATTGAGTGATATGCTTGGTGTAGACTTTGAAGGAACAGATGCAACGTCAATGGATGATGGTATTAGTATTCCTGCTATTGGTGGTTCGGGTTCTAAATATCTACAGACAATAATGAGAGCGAAATATAGAGAGGTTTCACTTTCTCAAGAATATAATATGCAAGGAGATTACAGTTTACATTTTGAAAAACTAGATCAGATTGATAGAACTCTTGTCCTCTACAAAAGTAAATTCAACAAGCTAGATTTTTCAGATATGATATCTCAATACATAGAGAACGTAGAAGCTCCTTATCTTGATCTATTGATTGTAGATGAAGCACAAGATCTTACTCCACTGCAATGGACAATGGTAGAAAAAATGTCTGAAAATGCAGAGGAAATTATTATTGCTGGAGATGATGATCAAGCAATTCACCGGTGGACAGGCGTAAACGTCCAGAGATTCGTGGATTCTTCTGATCGTGTGAAAGTACTTAACAAATCATATCGCCTACCACGTAGCGTTTGGGCGTTGTCTGAACGCATATCCAGACGTATACCTAATAGAATACCAAAAGAGTTTTATCCAAGAGAAGAAGAAGGAAGAGTTGATTGGGTGTGGCGAGTTTCAGATCTACCTTTGGATCAAGGTTCATGGACCATCATGGCTAGAACAAATAGTTTTGTAAACGATATTGCAGAGGAACTTAGATCCTGGGGATATTTTTATTCTTTGAAAGGACGAACATCTATTAAACAAGAACACATAGAAGTCATGGCTATATGGAAAGATCTACAAAAAGGATATGCTTTACCTTTAGATACCATTAAGATTTTTTACAAAGGTGTTCCAAAAACAAAACATAATGCAGTTGTGCAAAGAGGTTCTACTGCTTTGCTTGATATGTTACCACCAGATGCAGAAGTTAATTATCAAGAGTTAGTTAAAGACTTTGGTATGTTGGCTCCTCTGGATCGAGATGCGAAAGACATAGCAAGACTAAGCATGGATGAGAAGTTATACATAGCTGCTATTGAAAGAAGAGGGGAATCTATTGAAGGTAATCCTCGTATTAAACTATCCACTATCCACGCTATGAAAGGAGGAGAGGATGATAACGTTGCTGTATACTTAGGATCTACACAAGCTTGCATGGAAAGTAAGAATCCAGAAGACGAGCATAGAGTATTCTATGTAGCAGTTACTCGAGCAAAACAAAACTTATACTTAATAGAATCAGACAAAAAATACAGGTATATACTATGAGAAAAAATAAAAGAAGAGTTCAAAAACCTAAGTTTCTTTTGACCTATGAATGTCCTTGCGGATACAAATGGAAAACATATTGGGAAAAATATTCTAAAGACGAATGCAGAGAATGTGGAAGACATGTAGATCCAAGGGAGAAGATACAATGAAACGAGAAGATATATTAAAACAAGCAGAGAAACTTATTAATGGTGACAGAGCAAAAGATTATGGTCCAGCTTATACAAATCATAAAAGAATAGCTGACATTTGGTCTGTTGTTTTTGGTCATGAAGTTAATGTCAAACAAGTTTATCTTTGCATGATCGCTATGAAGTTAGCTCGTCTTGTGCATGAAGATAAAGAAGATTCATGGATAGATATCTGTGGATATGCAGGACTTGGTGGTGAACTACAGGACAAACCCAAGAAGTTTGATGGAGATTATAATGAAACTTAATTCATATAATAAATTAACTTGGGGAGAAATGTGTGATTTATTTTTACCAAAGTATAGAGATTCAAAACATTGTTATGAAGAAGGTGAAAAGCAAAAAAAATTCAACCTAAAATTTATTTGTTGTGTAGATACAGGTTGGGGAAATATTAATTCTGTAACAGGTCATCATTTTTTTGGGTATCATGGTTTCTTTTTTGAAGATGAAAATAAAAATTTCTATCAGACAAATAGTGCAGGTTTTTATGAATACTCATATAAGAATGAAATTACAGAAGGTATGAAATTTTCATTCATAGCTAATGTTAATAAAAATTTGGAATTAGGTTATCTTAAAGAATGTAAATGCACACGTTTAATGCGTATTAAAAGTGAAGATGTAAAGATACTTTCTTATCCAGAAAGAGTTACTCCAGAACAGAAAGAAAAAGATTTAAAACATTCTAAAAGTTTAGAACGTGGTCCTAATGGAGATAAAGTTAAGGATCATTTTCAGGATGAATGTCAAATATGTAAGGCTCAAGGTAAAAGTTCAAACAGTTCTTTTGTTAAGGAAAATGGTCGCAAATACTCAGAAGCTCATCATGTTATTCCACTTTCAGAAAATGGTTCAGATGAAACAGATAATATAATGTGTTTATGTGCAAATCATCACAGACAAATGCACTATGGAAATGTGAAAGCTAAACTAAATCCTTACAGTTTTCTTGTTACTCTTGATGGGAATTTATTACCAGAAATACCAAGGTGGAGGTCACATGGCGAAGGATAAAAAAGATAGCAGCACCATATCTTTTCTTGAGAGAATAGATATTGATGTGCTTGATAAAGATTGGAATATACCTTGTGAGTATCCAGATCTTACAAAGTATAAACAGATAGCAGTAGACTTAGAAACATGTGATCCACAAATAAAAACGTTAGGTCCAGGGTGGCCAAGAAAAGATGGTTTCATTGTGGGTATTGCAGTAGCTGCAGGAGATTACTATGGGTACTTTCCTATTCGTCATAACAATGCACATAACTTAGATCCAAAGATTACATTGCGTTGGTTTAAGAAACAAATGGAAACACCTCATATAGATAAGATTATGCACAATGCTACCTATGATTTGGGTTGGTTACGAGCCGAAGGTATAGAGGTCCAGGGTAGAGTGATTGACACTATGGTTACTGGTGCTGTTGTTGATGAAAATCGTTGGTCGTATAGCTTGGATAATCTAGCAAAAGATTGGATTAACATGCGTAAGAATGAGAAGATGTTACGTGCTACTGCAAAAGATTGGGGAGTAGATCCAAAGGCAGACATGTGGTTACTACCTCCATCCAAGGTGGGTGCATACGCAGAACAAGATGCTTTGATGACTTTAAAATTATGGGAGAGATTGCACCAGGAAATTGAGAAACAAGACTTATGGAATATCTGGAAGTTAGAAACTAGTCTTATACCTACCATGCTAGACATGAGAACAAATGGTGTTCGAGTGGATCTCGACAAAGCAGATCAGATAGACAAGTCACTAAAGAAAAAGGTAGATGAATTAAAAAAATGGATTAAATCTAAAACATCTATTGATATCAAACCTTGGGCAAGTGAATGCGTTAAGAGAGTGTTTGAAAAGTTGGACTTAAAATATCCAAAGACGGAGGCCGGTGCTCCTTCTTTTACCAAACAATTTCTTGGCAATCATCCACATGAAGTATGTCAAGCGATTGTAAAGCTTAGAGAATTTGATAAGGCAGGATCCACATTTATAAATACGATTAAAACTCATGCACATAAAGGACGTATTCATGCAGAGTTTCACCAGTTACGAAGTGATGATGGTGGCACTGTAACCGGTAGGTTTTCGTCATCTAATCCTAATCTGCAGCAGATTCCAGCAAGAGATCCAGAGATAAAGAAGATGGTTCGAGGATTATTTTTACCAGAAGAAGGAACCAAGTGGGGATCCTTTGACTACTCAAGCCAAGAACCAAGGCTCTTGGTACATTTCGCAGCCAGTATTGGATCATCTAAACATGAAATGGTAGATGGGATTGTAGAAGAATATCATAATGGTGATGTAGATTTGCATCAGATGGTGGCAGACTTTGCCGGTATTAGTAGGAAAGAAGCAAAGACCGTGAACCTTGGTATTATGTATGGCATGGGTAAGGGTAAACTAGCAAATCAACTTGGTGTGTCTTTGGATGAAGCATCTGAAATTTTAGAAACACATAAATCTAAAGTTCCTTTTGTAAAAGATCTAGCAGATCTAGCATCTAGGCAAGCATTGAAGCATGGTGTGATTCGTACCTTACTAGGTAGACGTTGCCACTTTCACTTGTGGGAACCAAAGACCTTTGCATATAACAAACCTTTACCTTTGGATAAAGCAATGGAGGATTACGGACCACCATTAAGAAGAGCCTTTACTTACAAGGCTTTGAATAAACTGATACAAGGTTCAGCTGCAGATCAAACAAAGAAAGCTATGTCTGATTGTTATAAAGCAGGTCTTGTTCCTATGCTAACAGTGCATGATGAACTTTGTTTTTCTGTGCAAAATAAAGAACAATCTGATACAATCAAAGATATTATGGAGAATGGATTGAATGACATATTAAAAGTGCCATCTAAAGTGGATGACGTTTTAGCAAATAACTGGGGAGAGGTAGACTAATGAAACATATAGAAGACATTAAAAAAATATCTAAGTTAAGTGATATGCACCCTATGCAGATAGACGCTCTTATGAATTTCATAGGTGTAAGTTTAGCGGTTGCATCTGCATTAGAAGATGAATCAGCAATGGAAGCTGTAAAAGAATCGGCTGATGATTTAATTCAAATGCTAGGTGGTCATGGCATTCGCATGGAAACAAAGCACTAGGTTCTACCTAGCCTTTGTGCAAGGGATATGTTTAATGGATTATTACCTAACAAGTTAGGATCAACTGGTCCTGGTTGCACGTTCATAGATGCAAGGTTCATGTTAACAGGTGCAGGAGCCGGGATACTTGATTGAGGTGGATTTGGAGTTAACCCTGGAGGTGGATTTGGAGTTAACCCTGGAGGTGGATTTGGAGTTAATCCCGGAGGTGGACTTAGTTCATTTGTTGTGGGTTCATTTGACATTACTCCATATTTTCTATCTCTTTGACCTTGTATATAAGACATAATCTCTTGTCTTGGTAATAAATCTAATGTTCCATTCTCTCTCATATCTCTAAGTTTATCACCTTTAGGAAAAGGTAGTGGAGGATATCTTCCTTGCATTAACTCTTTGTATCCAGAAACATTTGCGTCTTTTAATATTTTTCTAATCTTTGCATCAGAAAAACCTAATGTTCTGTAATCATTAATGACGGCATTAAATTTATTATATACTCTAAACCTATCTTCGTTTGCCTCTATGAATGTATTCAGTAAATCTTGTCTTGTTGTGTTGGGTTTTCTAAGTTCTCTATTAAATTTACTAGATGTAGCACTTCTTCCAGAAGCAAATTCATAGCCTTTAAATGTTAGGTTTTTATCTAGTGTTCCTTCTGATTCTGTTATACCACTAAATGCTCTAAACAGTTCCTCACTTAAATCTCTTTCTAATCCTCTGTAATCTTTTTCTGATATGTTAAGTTCTTCATTTAAATCTAAAGAACTTATAACAGATCTGGCAAATCTACTTGGTTGAAACTCACCACTCCTAACATCAATAGGAACAAGACTAGGTATAAAAGCATCCATTAAATGAGCAAAACTATTACCAAATATTCTACCTGCACTATCGTTATCTAGATCATAAACCTTTGCCCCAGTTGAAGTTCTACCACCTCTTCCAAAAGCTCCCGGAAGAACATCTCTAATTTTTGCAGCTGCTATGGACTCTTCTAAAAAAGGACTAAAGACTTCTGACAAGGACTCTAAAGCAGCTTCAGCTGTAATTCTTGCTCCAGATTTACCTAGTCTTTGTCCTTCGTCAAACTTATTTAGTGCAGCAATAACTGTTTTTTCTATTATATCATAAGGATTTGAGTAACTAAAATTTACATACTTTGGTGTTCCATCTTCGTTACGTCCAGTAGGAATCAACCTTGCATTTTTTTCCCAAGGAGGAACACCAGATCTTTGTAACGCTTTCATTTCATCTTCTGTAACTCCAGAAAACTCATGGCCAAGTTTACTTAATGTTGCCGGTAAGACAACAGAAGTAGACAAAACACCTGTTAATCTTCTTAATCCAATCTTTTGTATTTCAACATTCGAATCTGCAAGTTCATCAATACCTCTAGCGATTGTGTTTCCACTTGTTCTTAATATCTCATATGGAAAAGCTATGAAGTTACCAACAGGTAGTTTTCTTAATGCCTTTATAATTTCTGGTGCTAGGTTATAGTTTGGAACTGTGTTCCTTACAATTCTTGCAGCCTCATCATCCAAGAAATCATTTACATTTAAATTTCTTCCAGACTTCCTACGTATGAAAGAAACTTTTTCTTCTGGATTCATTTTATTTAAAGCATTGGCTAACTTACTTTTTTCAAATTCAAAGTTATATATCTTCCATATATCATCACCACCTTGATACAAGTCTTCAGCTTTTGTACCCACTCCTCTAATAAACTTTCCTATAGGATTATCTGTAATTTTAGATCCAAACTTTCTAGTGGTTGCCATTCCATCAATGGTAGCTTCTTCCGAATATCCAAGTCCTTTTCTAATTAAAGATTGAAGTTCTTTTAATTCTGCTTGACTATTAATAACACCTAGTCTTTGTAGCTTTTGAAGTTCTTCTAATGAGTTTGGTTTACTAAGAATGTTATCATAAACAAGTCGCATTGATTCAAAAAGATTGGCTCCTCTTCCTACATTACCTTGCATCATGGCAAAAGCAGCTGCAGTAGATACGTTTCTTATTTGTGTAATAGGAGATAAAACAGTTTTTCCATATTGAACAAAACCTTTTCCTCTTAAAAACGTATCATATAAAGAACGTGCAGGATTAAATATACCTAAATCACCAATGACAAGTCTTGTTAGATCTTTGTAAACTCTATCAGGCACAGCATATCCATACAAAGATCCCCAACCAGAAGTTGTTATATCATCTGGTTCTCCTTTTGCTGCACTAGATCCCCTTGACCCACCCAAAATTGTATAGCCATCTTTTTCTAAATCAGCCTTGGTAGCATCGTCCATTCCTTCAGTTGATTTAAATAGTTTAGATAAACCGGGATTGGTATCGGCAAGCTTTCTTATCTTACCAAAATAATTATCAACAGCTGAAAACTCTGCTAGATCTGCCACTGTAGCCACATAGTTTTCTAAGGGATCATCAATCTTTCCTAACAAAGCTTCTTGATATTTTCTTAAATTTTTACGTTCAACAAATAATCCAGGATTTAGTTTTAATTCTGGTGTCCTACCTACAAGTTCATTTCTACTTTTTCTATGACGTTTATATTTCCTTAAAAATCTATCCGTTGCTTCTTGTGCTAATTCATCTGTTACAGGACCATCAATAGGTCTTTTTAATATTTCCTGAACAGCTTCTTTATCTCCTTTGAATCCTTGTCTTGCTATTCTAATCACTTGTTCAGTTGGAGTGTAATCAGCATCTTCAAAAACTTGATAACGCTTACGCATGTAAGAACCAAGGTTCGAGCGAATAGTTTCTTTTAAACTTTTTTTAGTTTCTTTTACTGGAACAAAATCATTTTTCTTTATGAAATCACTGTCCATAATTTTTTCACTTAGAGAATCAATTTGTCCTCTCATTAAATTTATATCATCATGTAAAATTTTAGGAATGGATTTAAGAGCTTGCTCTTTTCCTAAAGCATCTGTTGTTAAATACTTATCTATATTATTAAGCATATCTTTTCTAGTCAGAGGAGTCCCTCCATCTGTGGCTCGAAGACCTTGATCTACAATCTTAGTTAAGTTCTTATCTAATCTATCTATAATTTGTTTAGCACCTTTAGCTTCTGCTTCAACAAATCCTTCGACTAAAGATTTAGCTTCCCCTATTTCTTGAGGAAGAACACCTCTATATCTTAAATAACTTAATGTATTTCCAAGAGCATTTTCAAAAACATTAGACTCATCAAACCTAACTTTATCTTCTACTGTTTTAAGGTAGTCACCAATTTTTGCTCCTCCCTCCTTAACAGCACGGGCGGCTTGGGTTATACCGGGTATTTCTCCTACTGTATCAATGACAGCTGAACCTGCTTCTCCTATTCCTTTTGCTATAAAAGGTGCAGCGATAAGTCCTAGTCCACCTTCAGCACCAACTCTTAGTTTATTTAAAAGTCTTCTAGATGCTTCTTCATCTCCTTGTAATCCAATGTCTTCTTGCGTAGCTGTTGGACCACCTTCAAAAAAATCTCCTAGTGTAGTCGTATCGTTGGTAGCAACCACCGCATCTGTAGTTGCCGCTGCTCCTAATTGTTTTGCAAAAGTTCCTACTCTTCCTGCTTTACTAGCTGCACCAACAAGTCTAGCTGCTGCTAAACCAGGTATAACAAACTGTGAACCAACTTCACCTATCGCACCTGCTAATCCTTCTGGATCTATACCAAGGTTTGCTCTGCCCTCTTCAAATGCTTCGGTAATATCTGAGGCGTAATCTGTACCACCAAAATAATCTGGAACTAAAGCAGCTGTTTCTAGAATACCTTGTGGTATTTTTGATAAACCAGAAGCTACTCCTTCTGCAAACTCTTGAACTACTCCCTCTGACGTTGGAGGTGGAGTGGGTGAAAGACCTTTAGGTGGAGTGGGAAAAAGACCTTCAGGTGGATTAGCACTTAACCCTTCAGGTGGAGTGGGAAAAAGACCCAGAGGTGTTTTAACCATATGTTATACCTCTACGTAGTTGTTGGTGGAACGTAAGGATTGCCATCTGCATCTACGTAGTTAGTGCCATCAGTAGAATAAAAAGGTTTACCTGTGCTATCATACATAGTAATTACATTTTTAGGTTGAGGAGAAGTAGTATCGCTAGGAGTACCTCCTCCTGTTGGATATAAAGGTCCAATTAATCTTTTGGCTTCTTCCATAGCTTGATCAGCAGGAAGACCTTGTGTTATTAACTTTTCTGCAAATTCTCTTATAGCATCTGATCTATCTTCTCTAGGAGAAGTACCAGATCTCTTGCTTCCTGTTCCTCTTGTTGATAAATCTACTGCTATTCCTTGTAAGATAGCTTTACCAAATCTTTCTGCAAAACTACCAGGATCTGCTATAGCTGTATTCTTTGCTACTCTTATATACTCTCTAGTTAATTCACCAATTGTCATGTTTTTTGGAACAGGTCCAATCGAGTCTTCGTAATTCTCTTTCATAGTTTTCTTAGTAGTTTTTTCTATTTTTTTTCTTGTATCTTTTTTATCTTCACTGTCATCATTAGCATCAGTTTCTTCTATATCTTTTAAAGTATCATCTAAAGCTTTTTTAGCTAGACCAAGACTACCAAACTTTTTTAACATATCAGATTTAAAAGCTTGTGCTGGTTTAGTAATATCAACTGTGCCATCAGCTTTAAACGTTGGTTTACTACTGCTTGGAATATTTTTAGGATTAACCATTCTTAATGGACTACTTAATTTTTCAGCGGCAGCCATGATAGGATTAATACCTCTCGCCACTACATTACTTGCTAAATTAGGTACAAAATTTAAACCGGCTCTTACTGCTCCACCAAGAAAATAATTTTGTGCAGGTTCTGGTGAGTCTACAGTTTGCACAATATCTTTAATTATAGGCATGGCTTTCTGTGCTTCTTTCATAAGTTCTTCAGAAGAAGACATAATTCCACCCATCTGAGAAAGTTTATTTCTAGCAGAACGGTTATTGTCATTTACAAAAGTTATAGAAAGATTCTGTATTCCCTTCATAGTGCCTATGCTCCACTAGTATTTTTTACCGCTCCAAGACCAGGGTTTTGATAAATGTTACCTGCTGTACTAAATGTATTACCTACTGGATTTAAAATAGGTTGATAAGCAGCAGCGGCTCCTGTAACACCAGAAGGTAAGCCAGATACAATATCTCTCATAAATCCAAACCTTGCGAATGGTTCATAAGCTTCCTCTAGTTGTGCTGC
>Ga0209232_1001642_pt1 | contig 11811 bp, 5 predicted proteins | sample ETNvirenome_2_60_FD_184066 | JGI IMG/M metagenome (GOLD analysis project Ga0209232, IMG submission 184066) | Marine viral communities from the Pacific Ocean - ETNP_2_60 (SPAdes) (version 2) | ecosystem: Environmental > Aquatic > Marine > Oceanic | place: Pacific Ocean | collected 2013-06-22
AGAACCCATTCTCATACTCCAAACCTCCCTCGTAATCCATTATAATTTGATAACACTTCTTCTGCTGATAAGGCTCGATTGTAAACATGAAATGATTGTATGTTACCATTTAAAAATTGACTGGAACTATTTCTTGACCCCAAATAAAAATTTGAAGCATCCCCACAATTTGCATTACCACTTTGATGAGTAACTGTTGTATTTACTTGTTCTATACCATTTAAATACATTCTTACTTGAGCCGTAGTTCCAGAATTATTGCCTTCATAACAAGCGGCTACATTAATAAATGTGCCAGTTCTAAGATCTGCAGGTATAGTAAAATTTGTTCCTTGATTTAGTCCCCCATTATCATCATAATAATCCCCCGATGAATTTTTTACATCAAGCCCAATATTATTAGCTGTGTAATTTGCAAACCAAATATTGTCAGATAATATCATTTGATAGCCTGGGTTTGATGTAAAATTAACCCAAGCACTAACAGTAAAAACTTCCTGATTTTGGCCAAATAAAGATCCTAATAAAATTTCTCCATCCGAACCATCAAAGTCAAATGAAGGGGGTGAACCATCTTCCCATGTTGCATCTGTAACTATAGTACCTGATTGTGATGGGTTTATAGTATTAAATGTTTTAGTAGTACTAGTACTAGGTATAGTACTTGCCCTATTTGCAGCATCTATATTGAATACTAGCCCATCCGAAACAATTTTAGTTGTTATTTCACCTCTACGTATACCCATTATAATCCAAATCTTCCTTTTTGTGCTTGATAGTTTTGTAGTACTTCTCCTGCTGATAATTCTTTATTATACATACAACAAGGTCCTATTTGTCCATTTAAATACCAATTACTAGTTGAATATCTTCCGAGTTGATTAAATGTATTACCTATAGATGATACTGTTGTAGTTTGATTTAATACTCCATTAAAATAAAATTTTATTTCATTTCCAGATGTGTTAAATACTACTGAAACATTTCCCCAAACTTCATTTTGTGCTACCACTGTTGAAATAGGAGTAGGTGAAGAACCATTCCAATAATAATATTCTCCTGGATCTACACCACCAGATGTGCCTCCTTCACTCAATGCCATGCCTTTGCCCGAAGTTGATGAAAATAAATATCCATATGCATATGGATCTGATGATGTACCTGCAGATATTCTTGCTTTATGCCATAATGAAACAGTAAATGGACTTGACAATGATGGTGAAGAAAAACTCAATGTATCACCTGAACCATCAAAATCAATTACTGTAGCGCTACTATCAAAATTATCTGGATGAATTTTTGTAACAGTAGCATTATTGATAGCAATAGTAGATACTCCTACTCTTAAATCTGTAATTGTTGTACCTGTTCCAGGATAACTAATTTTATATTGTGGATCAATATAAAATATTAATTCATCCGTAACAATATTATTATTTATTTGTCCTGATATTCCTGTTTTAACGCCAGCCATAACATTATGTTAGATCACCCATTAAGTCCCATTCATCAAGACCAATGTATTTTAATGTTGCTGATGAAAATTGTCCTGCCAAATTTAGATTACTGTTTTTGCTATTCAATGTAACTCCAGATCCTGTTTCAAATAACATGTTTCCTACAGATGATGTTTGAAAGAAATCAAACTCTGCTCCAATTGGACAATGAGCCGAAGCTGTAACAAATATTGAACATGTAATGTTACCTCCTACTCTAAAATATTTTCCTACTGTATCCGCAGATGCTGTAAATGGATTTGTTGCTACAGTTACTATAGGTCTTTGAGATCTTATTACTGCTTCGCCTTCTTCTGCTTCAATTCTACCTGATGAAGATACTAGCAGTTGTGGAATACCTGATCTATCATTAACTGTGAATAATTCTCCATCTAGATCATCGTCCAATGAAAATATTGTTCCTTCTGATCCTATTACTTCAAATAATGTTGAACCAGAACCTATAAGTTCTAACCCTCCTGTTGAACCTGATAATATAACATGTCCTGTTTCTAAAGAAGCTGAAATTGTTGCTATTGAACCAGATCCTATTCTTAATTGTCCCGTAATAGTACCACCAGCTACAGATGTTCCATGTCCAATTAAAATATTTCCATTAGTACCTCCTAATGAACTTCCTGCAGAATCTCCAATAGCTATGTTATGTGTTCCTGTATTAGTTCCATATCCAGCATTATATCCTAAAAATATATTTTTGGTACCTGCGGTTAAACCTCTACCTGCTTCAGTTCCTAAAGCTATATTATAATCTCCACCACCTAAACCAGATCCTGCTGCACCTTTCCCAATAAAAACATTTTCACTTCCTCCAGTTTCACGATTATCTGCAGCCTCATGTCCTATAACAATATTACTATTTCCAGATCGATAATCTGCTCCTGCATTCATTCCAATAAAAACAGAGCTATCTGCATTATAAGCTTGGCCTGCTCTATATCCTATGGCAACAACATTATCAACTTGATTTCCTGTTTGTACTGCTTGGTAACCAATTATTACATTTTGATCCTTAGTTGCTATTCCTTGACCTGCTTCCGTCCCAAGTATAACATTATTCACTCCACTAGATTGTAATGCTTGTCCAGATCCTGATCCTAATACTATACTGTTTTCGTCGGTTCTAAAAGATGCAAATCCTCCTTTTATTGTTAATGAACCTGTTATTACTGCATCTCCATTAAATGGAAATGGATTAGATGCTGGTAGATTTGTTAAGGCAGAACCATCACCTTTAAAAAATGATGCTGTTACTGCATTTAATACATCTAATGAACCTGATAATCTTGTTGATCCAGATACTTCCAAGAATCCATTTTGAACTAATGACCCTGTTGTGATAGTAACAGCTGCGTCGCCACCCATCCCAACACCATGAACTGTACAACGATATTTTAATTTAGGGGTTGAATTAGTTACTACTATTTGTGCATATGATCCAGCTTGTCCTGCCGTTCCATTATAAGTAACTCCGTCTGTATAAGCAGAATCATCTGAAAAATTTGCAAATCCAAATGGATGATTATTATTTGAATTATCATCTTGAGTAAATCTATATGTATTACCTGCTAACAAACTAAATGCAGGAGTAGTTGATGACCCGCCACCTAAATCTATAGCAAACTTATCACCTCCAGAGTCAACAACAGTTACTGTGTATGATATAGTAGATCCATCTCCTGGAACTGAACTACCAGAAAAATTAGTTATAATTAAGTTATTGAAACTGCCAGTTGCACTAGAAGTCATAAATGATGCTGTAGCGCTTGATGTAACAAATCCTAATGATGTTATTTGAGCAGAACTTGAAATAGTACCAGCAGCAGTTCCTGCTCCTGCTTCTAATGATGTTACCCTGGTTGAGAATGATGCAGATGGAGCTCCAAATGAACCTGATATCATTTCTGCAGTAAATGAAGATCCTCCACCTCCTGTAGCAGAGCCTGATATAGATGTTCCATTTACTATTAAATGACCAAATGATGCAGTTGTAGTTGAAGATCCTGTTATATTACCAGTAAATGTTATTAATTCTGATGAAGATATTTCAAATAATGGTAATCCAGATATATCATTAACTGACATTAGTATACCATCCAATCCATCATCAATTGAAAACAATGATCCTGATTGAGAGGTCACTTTAAATATATCATCTCCAGATCCTGTTATTTGTAATGATCCTGTAATAACTGCTGCACCTGCAAACGGAAATGCTACAGATGCTCCTGGTACATGTGATGCAGTTGCTGCCGTACCTTGCAGAGTTGATCCTTCTGCTAAAATTACATCTCCTGATGAAGATACTGTTAATATAGGAATACCTGATATGTCATTAACAGACATTAGTACTCCATCTAGTCCGTCTTGAACTTCAAATAGCTGTCCTGTAGCTCCTTTTATATCAAATATTCCAGATCCAGATCCTTGTACTGATAATGATGATGTTAATGCACCTGCAGATGATTTAGATATTATTAAATTATTAGTAGTTACTTTAAATCCATTTGAATCTGAAAAAATTCCAGATCCGCCACCTCCGCCTGATTCTAACGAAGTAACTCTGGTTGAAAATGATGCGGATGGTGCACCAAATGACCCCGAAATACCTTGTGCTGTAAAAGATGATCCTCCGCCACCTCCACCAATTAAGTGAGAAGCAGAAATTGCAAATGATGCTGTTTGTACATTTGAAGCAGTTATTGGAACTCCAATAATAACACTATCACCAACTGTAGAATCTCCTATAGTTAAAGTTTGTCCATTTGCAGATATTAATCCGCCTCCCATTAATTTTAATGTTGTCTCTGCGGATGGTAATCCTATTTCAACATTTCCAACGGTGTTTCTATCTCCTAAAACAACATCTCCGTTAGTTCCAGAAACAGGAGCTATAAATAAATCTCCAGTTGAGCCAGAGATAAATATCTTACCCATTAATTCGCCAGACTCATTAAAGAATTCTAATGGCTTGCTATTTAATATATCAAAGTTCATTTATTATAAATATCATAGTTTAATTTTGTTAAATTTAATATTTTTAGTGCCACTTAAATCATTTGATTGTTTAAGTACTGCATTTATTCCGTTATTTTCAGTTCCAGGATATGCTTTATTATTGTTTTTATGTTCTGCAGCTGCTTGTGATTTTAAACCTATATCTTCATCCCAATCATTATATATTACGTCTATTTTTGACATATCCGTGGTAACAATATTCATTTTTAAATCTTTATATTTCATAACTGTTGACCATAATCCTGTCTGATACAATGATCTATTAATAAATTGTACTTTGTATATTCCACGATCTAAATTCATTATTTCTTGTATATTTAAATTTGTATATGCAGTATCATACAAGAATTTTTTATAAAATATTTTATGATCTGATAATCTATATACTATTATATATGGAATAGTTAAACCAAATTGATTATATGCTTGACTATCTGCGTATTCTCTATTATATGAATAAACTTTAGAAAATGGCACTCGATAATACATGCTAATATCTAATCTAATATCGGTAGTTTCTTTAACTGAAAATTGACATTCCCACGTACTTGAAACTTGGTTAACGCCGCTACTATATAACATATCAAACCAGGTGCTTCCTCCATATACTAAATTAATAATATCTGGTTCATCAGAGTCTGCAAAATGTATTGAAGCATTTGAATAATTTCGATTCTTATATAATATATTTCTATTTTTAAAATATCTATTTTGGTTGGCTCTTTCATATATTGGCTGTTGACCTTCTGCTTTATAAGTAGAAACATTGCTAAATGGTAATGGGTGATATGATGAAATATCTCCTGTATGTACCGATTGATATTTTGGGTTATGAACATACGGATTCCAAAATGTTCTTCTAAAAATTACAGAATATTCATGATTCATAGAAACTGGATTTTTATTCATACTATAGGCTCCGTATCCTCGATCTATATATCTAGCTCCATATGAAGAAAGTTCATCTGTTACAGCATTTTCTCCGATATGTATTACTCCAGTATATGTTCCTCCTGCACTATCATTAATAACAACTCTTGCGCCATTTGAATATTGATCGTCTCCCATGAAATTATTTTGATAGTATATATCTCCTCGAATCCCAATTCTATTGCTAGTACTTCCTCCTTGGATCCTAGGATTATATCCATATGGTTGAGTAGATCTACAAAATGAAACGACTGTTCCTGGAGATCCATATACATATCCAACAGGTCCATAACTCAATTGGAAATAATGATTTGTTATGTTATAATTTTTAGTAGTTTGCCAACTTGACCAATGAGCATCCCCACTAAATGAAGCCCAATTGGTTGTAATTAAATTTCTAAAAAGTCCAGCTCCATAATAGTAACTATATTGTGGATATGATCTATATGGCAACATACCTACATCTTCAATTGTTTTAAGATTAAAATATGTATTTGAATACCTCCCGGGATAAAAGTTTTTACCAGTAACATTTTTTAATTGTGTTCGATTATAATTATTATAATCAAAAATATTAAACATTAATCCAGTATTTCTTGATTCAAGTGTTATATTTCCACGATTATATTTGTATGCTAATGTTCCAGCATCAATAAAAGTATGACATACTGGTCTATCTAATGTTACTATGTTTCCTTGTATATTAGTAATAGTATGAACTGGCCATTTCCCTCCAAGTATTTGTGCTTCTAGAGTAGTTGCAGTAGTTTCATCTCCATTTACTCCTGTAACATAAGGAGTATTATATCCAGAATTTGTGTTTTGATAATTTTCATTTCCTAAAGTTCCTGGACTGCCCATTTGTTTAGACCAGAAATAAATCATATCACCAACTTTCCAATTCTTAGTACTAGCTAATTCTATTTGACACATTGATGCAGTAGGCGATCCATATGCATCAGCAAATCCGCCGGCTACAGATGATGCATCTAATGTATTTGAATCTGCACACGATCCTGAAAAATTATATATTCCAAAGAAAGAATGATTTGCAAATAATGCATTATTTGTTCCTCCTCTACTATGATATTTAATATACCGTTTATTTACAGATCCAGATGGGAAAGTATAAAATCTTATACATCCTGCTTGATTTGAATATCTAGTATCATTTGCTTTTGCTCGAACTATTTCCCATGCAGGAGATTCAACTCCTACATCATCACACACTTGAAATTCAACATTATTCATTTGATTGTTAGTTACATTTTCAAAACCTAAAGCATCTTTAACAAATATCATACCTATAGTATCAAATGTTACTTGAGTATTTAAATCATATATAACATAGAAATTATCATTTGCTTGATAATTGCTAATGTAATAATTACCAACGTTTTCTTTTGGAATTATTGCTACATGATAGTTTCTAATTACATGTTGCCAAAATCTTGTTGAAGCATAATTTGTACTTGTTGTTCCTGCAGTAGTTCCAGAATCACAAATACCATATACATAAGGCAATATATTAGTATCTCCCTTTGTTCTCATGTACTCCCATAACAAATTTTTATGCCCTTTTGCATCTTTTACTACGGTAGCTATATGATAAACATCCTTTCCTGCATAATGATCATATAATAAATTAGATTCATATATTTGATCTTTATAATTAAATGAGTCTTGAGTATCTAATATTAATTGTTGCCATTTTATTTTAACATTAACAGAATGAATTCCTGCATATTTATTAAGAGATAATCCTACTCTACCTCTACCTTGTCTACTATATCCTTCATCTAAAAGCAATTCATTTCCATTGCCATCACTAAGATATGATTTTGCGTAATTATCATCAACAGTTATTCGTATTGTTCCAGAACCAGCAAATTTATCTGGCTCTGCAACTGCTTTGGCTTCAAACGAAGCTGAAGTTTTATAATAACTTGCTGTAAAATCATTGGCCCAACTAGAAATGCTCCAATTTCCAGAATTTGGATCCTCTTCTATACTTTTTCCATATTTTCTTCTATAGTATCGATAAGGTAGGCCTGGATTGTTGCTTTGATAACTCAAATTTGAATGTTTGCTTAAATAAGTATTTTCTGCTCTTATACTTCCCATTCTTTTAAACATTCCATGATACATTCCATTAACTGCCCAACCATCACTACGTGGATATCCCATTTCATACAATTCTCCTCTAGTAACAGAATCATAATCATAACGTCCTTTTGGAGGTCCAGTATATGGAGTATGACCATAACTAGCTCCAAATCCAGAATCATTCCAATAACCAATACTTGAAGTTGGGTCATAAAATCCATCTCGAAGTATACTTCCTGAAACTTCAATTTCGCCATCTTCAAAATTGTCTGTTCCTAATACTTGAAATGTAGCGTTACTATACCATGTAGTATAATTATTATGATACATGTATCGATAACTAGGAGCATTACTATTAGCATGATGTGTTCCATATGCATTTGACCATCTACTTGATAATGTAGGATCCATTCTTAATGCTCTATACCCATTTGACGATCCAGATCGTCCTAAACTTTTAATTCCAATAGCTCCATACTTGTTAACAAATTCAGTAGATCCTATATAAGAACCAGTAATAACCATATGTGATTTCATTTGAGATTCAAATAAATATTCTGACACATTTGATGCACGAGTTCCATCTGCGTTAGATGGTATTGGCCATATTGACGATGCTGAAAATGCTGCAAAATTTAAATCAATCATTTGTTCTAATGGCGGATTATCATCTCTTGAAAAATCATAATATACTGATTGAGATAAATATGTTGTATTATGTAGCACTGTGTATATGCTCCCGCTAATAACTAATTTATCTCCTTTTTTAAATCTTTTATGATTACTGTCGACAAGAACTACACGCTTCGTACCATCATAATTATCAGGAAGTCCACCTGTTGTAAATGTTGATATAAAATCATTTCTAGAATATAAACCCATATCGGATTGAATTTCTCCTTCATATCCATAAAATTTTCTTGTTGTTAATGTATTAGAACTAGTAGCTTCAACATATACAAGCTCATCTGTTTCTATTGTATGAGTAAAATTCCTTTGCATTGGATTCATGAATCCTGTTCCTGGAGACCATCGTCCACCGGCATTTTGAGATTGCCCATTATAATATAAATTATTGCATGTAGATGATTGTCTATAAAGTAATTCATCATATGATCCAGAATACCAATCTCCATTCACACCATTAGGATCGGTTGGATCTATAGATGCAGATACACGACCTTCTGTTGTATCTATTATAGGATCCGTGGCACCAGCTAAATGAAATTCAACTGATCCTGTTGATTGTATGCTAACAATATCTCCAGGAGCAAAACATTCTGATGCATTTGCTACTTGAATTATATTATCTCCAGCACTAGAATTAGCAGTAACTTTTGATGACGAATAATTTGCAGATCCTGAAATAATTACAGAAGTTCCATTTCTTCGTTGATAAATTCCATGTTCATAATTACTCCAATAATTTGTTCTACTAGAAGATATTGCTAATGTAGTTTCATCGGTCATTAAAAATGTTGCATCAACGCCTATTGTTTCAAAATCTATAGTTGGAGATAAATTTTGATTTGTGCCATTTGTGGTTTGCTGTAAATCATGTAAAATAATTTTAGCTTGATCTTTTACATGAAACCATTGATAATATCCTAACTCAATTCGTCCTACATTCCATTCTTGACTTCCAGTTAATTGCCATCTTTGCATCTGACCTTGTTTTAATATTCTAGGATTATTTGAGTATCCAGCTGCAAAATCACCAGTATGATTACTTTGACTAGTATGTGTATCTAAAGGTATAAATTGATCATGTCGTACTACTGATTCTGTAATGAAACTTGAAAATGTTCTATCATGATATGCACTATTAATATTATAGTTATATCTTGTGTCATCAAAACGAACTTTAACACGTCCATAATTACCAGGACCTATTCCTTGCCAATAGGTATATGCAGCTGGAATCATTTCGAAACATCCAGAACCAGACAAATAACCACTATAAGCATATCCATTGTGTGGATTAGATAAATTATATGTTGCCAAGTTTTGGTTAGAATAATCTTCAGCTGGTCCATTGCCAAATCTAGTAGACCATCTCATACTAGAAGTACCTTCTTGTATTAATCCATCTGCTCTATTTTCTGCAAAAACAATTGCAGGAAATTCTAAATCATATACACTCCCCGTAAACATTCCGTAATGCCACATTGCTCTTGTATAACCGTCGTAACTAGTATAACTTAAATTTGAATCAGAAATAGAAGGTCCTGATGACCAGCCGCTTCCAGTTTCCATTGCAATTGTAAATCCATTACAAATTTGTAATTCATTATTAGTATACCATCCTCTTAAATTATGTGGTCCCCATACTTTCCATTTTCCACCATTATTAATATGTAAACTAGATGCTTCAAACAAATCTACCATTCTTTTTGCCATTGAAGCAGTTGCATCTGCAATTGCATATCCTAATCTCTGTCCGGTAACATTATATGTTGTAGTATCTGATTCAGAAATAGTTACTCCGTCGATTGTTAATGACACAGTACTACCTACACCATCTACTCGAAACATTTTAGTATAAAAATCATAATATCTTGGACCGTAATTAGCATAATCAGCACGGATAACATTTAAATTATGAGAATGCCATCGATTAGATACGCTAGTATTATATCCTTTTCTTGAAATTCCAGAATAGTTATTGATATAATTTTGTTGATTTGTCAAGCCCCAATGTGTATATATTGATGACGTTTCTTGATTATATGGGCCGTCAGATCCGTATGCAATCATTGATCCATATTTAAAATTTTGTCCTACAAATCCATCGACTTGACTGTATCTAGTTGGATCATATGCATTATTTGATTGAGTCATCCATGTATGAATTGGATATTCTCCATGATATTCGTTTCCCCAAAAACTAGAACTAAAATATCCTGTTTTTCCATTATGAGTATGACTCCAGGCAGAAGCTGCAGTCATACCACTAATATTGTAACCATCTTGATTGTGTTGATATGATTGATATAAAGCTTGATAATTATTTTCATATGTAGAATTTATTGAATAATGATGAAATTTTGCAATATCATCTGGTCCAGGAACAACTCCGCCAATCCAGTTGTCAGGATCTAATGGATTCCATATAGAATCATATCTATTTTTTTTTGCTATTATTGTTGCCATACTATACTAAAAATCCCTTCATTGTTTCTATTTGTTCTTGTAGATATGTTACTAGATCGGCTGCTCCAGCTGGATAATCTCCATTTGGATATAAATTCATATATTCTTGTAAAACAGCTTGCATACTATCTATTTGAAGATTCATATCAGAAATATTCCATGTTACTGTTTCCATTGTTACTGTTTTTTGTTGATGATCAATAGTAAATTTATCTAAATTTTTAAAATATGATAAAAACATAAAATTTACATCTGATAGTATAGATGTTAATAATTGATACTCATTCATAATTATCTCCTTAATGATTTATATGTTATTTCTGACCCTGATGGTATTGTTACAAAATATTCTATTGTTGAGGTAGATCTTGGGGCAAAATCCACATCATAACGCATACGTAATCCATTTATAAATATTTCGATATACTCATATACCGAAGAAGATACAAAGGTTAAGCCGTTCGGTAATGGTACCGTAGTGCCTGATGATGTTATTGCTCCACAATCTACATATTCTACTACAGGATTTATTAATGGTACGGTTGCTTCAGGCAATGTAACTGATGATGCAGATGCAAAATCTACAAACGATCCTGATACTGTTAAAGATCCTGATATAACAGCATCTCCTGCATATGGAAATGGTGTAGTTGATATTCCAGTTAATTGAGAACCGTCTCCTACAAATATAGACGCAGACACATATCCACTTGAACTTATATTAGCAGATGCAGTTATGTTAGCTTCAAATTTTGGTTTTGCAAAATCTAAATCATATGCTGGTAACAATGTAACTGGATTACCAGAATATAAAGCATGCGGTTGTGCTTTCAATGCAGTATAATGTGCATTGCTAACTTCACAATAAAATCTTGCTTCAGATTGAGCTCCTTTATTTCTTATTGACAATGTTCCGCCATTTAACGTTACATTATTTGAAAATATCAAATCTCCTGTTGCTAATGAGGCAGATATAGTAACTAAACTATTACCATTTCCAATTCGAAGTTGGTTTGAAGGTGTATCTGCTCCTAAACTACCTGATCCTATAAAAATATTACCATCGCCTGAGCTTAAACTTGCTCCTGCT
>Ga0209232_1001643_pt1 | contig 11811 bp, 15 predicted proteins | sample ETNvirenome_2_60_FD_184066 | JGI IMG/M metagenome (GOLD analysis project Ga0209232, IMG submission 184066) | Marine viral communities from the Pacific Ocean - ETNP_2_60 (SPAdes) (version 2) | ecosystem: Environmental > Aquatic > Marine > Oceanic | place: Pacific Ocean | collected 2013-06-22
ATCAAACTCAACAATCCAACCATACCAAGAGTTTTGTGAATTAGATTCTTTAGTAGTTTTCAATCTATAAACTGTAGACCATCTTGGTGGATTAAACATAGATTTCTTTCCCTGTTTTCTCCTTGTACCAATCATAGTATTCCAAGTTTTAGATTTTTTCTTTTGAGTAGATTTCATAGTTATCAACGCTTGTTCAACAGGTTGATAATTTTTGTCTAAGATATAAACGAAATGGTTTCCTGTATCTTCTACATAGTTACCGTTTTCAAGTCTATCTTTGTTATCATCCCCTCTATTTGTTTTTGCCATAATAGCAGGATCTGTATGTATACCTACCGGTCTTCCTGGTGAGTCGCCTCTATCCTTCCATTCATTGTATGTATTTATGTAAAGACATGGAACAACTAATATTCCATCTTTGCCTTTCCATAAAGTTCCAGAAGTTTCTGAATAGATGTCACCTGGTTTAGCTGTCTCTATGTACTTACCATCACTTTCATCAAGCACTGGTGAGTTAGCATAAAGAATTTTAAGGATCGGTAATTTTTGATCGTTTGCACTTACAAACTCCGAACCTTGTCCTGCAAATGATTCAAGATCTATTTTTGCAGGAAGTTTTGCCTCAGTTTTTTTTGAAAGCTCTTGAGACTGAGCTTCTTCTGTTTTCGGCATATTATTCCTTTGTTAATATTTTAGTTCTATCGGCAACATAAACACCAAACAAATCATGGGGTACATCCTTACCTGATTCGACTTGTTCTCTTACAAATCCAGCAAGTGTACTATGATGAACATGGGTTTTTTGTTTAACGTTAAAACCTTTTTCAACGAGTTCCGCTGCTAAAGATTTTGCTTCATTATCTTGTTTCATACCAAATGACATTGATAGATCATTTTTAATTAAATCTTCAAAACCATTTTCTCTTAACCAGGATAATGCTTCATTACTTTTCGCTGCAGGAATTCTAGCAGCATATTTTTTACTTATTTCAACAGATGAACCATCTGCTAGTTTAAGCATTGAAATACCTGCTTGTTGCATTAAGTTTGGAATAGTTTGCTCAGAAAGAGTGCGCTCTACTTCTTCTAACGTTTTTCGTTTATCGTCTAGCTCTTTTAACTGTTTCTGAGTTACTATTAACTTATTGCAAGAATCGGCGATGTCCTTTGACATGCCGGTATCGACCGCAATGGTCGACTCTTGTTCTAAATCCATAGAACCTCCTTTGAAGTGCTTATATATTTTTATTTGTATTTGTAAAGGAAAAAGATTAAAAGAAACCATGGAAGCAAGTGTGTGGAAAACTAAGCCATTCAAACATCAAGCAGTTGCATTTGACTTAGGACATGAACAAAGAGCGTACGGTTATTTCATGGAGATGGGCACAGGTAAAACTAAAGTGGCCATTGATAATGCTAACTTTTTATATGAACGTAAAGAAATAAATGATGTTATAGTGTTAGCACCTAACTCAGTTTACACCAACTGGGTTAAAGAAATTAAGAATCATTCTAAACTACAACCTGATATTTTTATTTGGAAAACACACAACTTAAAAAAATTAGAGAGATACAAATATAATAAGTTTTTCTTTTTATTAATGAATATCGAATCACTATCTAGGAGTAAAGGTGTAAAATTTTTAAAACATCAGTTGTTAAAAAGAGGTGACAAAACTCTTCTTATAGTAGATGAAAGTACCACAATAAAAAATAAACGTGCGAAGAGAACGCAAGAATTGTGTAAAATTGGTTATCTCGCCAAGTACAGACGTATATTGACAGGGTCCCCAGTAACAAAAAATCCATTAGACCTTTATACACAATGTGAATTTTTGAGTAAAGATCTATTAGGTTTTAAATCTTATTATGCATTTAGAAATAGATATGCTATTTTAAAAGAAATAAACCTTGGCACACATTCCACAAAAATTCCTGTAAAATTTATTAATACAGAAGAGCTAGAACAAAAATTAAAATTGTTTTCTTTTAGATGTACGAAAGAAGATTGTCTTGATCTTCCACCTAAACAACATTTTATCAGAAACATAGAATTATCAGAAGAGCAGAAAAAAATTTATACTAGATTAAAGAGAGAGGCTAGAGCCATCATCTATGATAAAGAAGTATCTTACACAAACAAGCTAACTGAAATTATTAAATTACATCAGGTTACTTGTGGTTTTACTAAAACAGATACTGAGGATATTGTTGAGTTTAAAACAAATCCTAAACTTAAAGAGCTTGAAAGCATATTGGAGGAGACCACTGGCAAGAGTATAATATGGGCAAACTATATTTTTAATATTAAACAGATCGAAAAAATGTTGGAGAAAAACTATGGCAAAGAAAGTTTGGTTTCCATATACGGAGCGGTTAGTGTCGATAATCGTAAACGTGCTGTTGAAAACTTTCAGAATAATTCTGGATGTCGTTTCCTTGTCGGTAATCCTAGTGTTGGCGGTTTTGGTCTTACCCTTACTGCTGCTAGGAATGTTATATATTTCTCTAATAGTTACAATCTTGAACACAGGGATCAAAGCGAAGACCGTGCTCACAGAATTGGTCAAACTTTTAAGGTTTCCTACATAGATCTGGTAGCACCTAATACAATCGATGAATTAATTTTAAATTCTTTGGATGGTAAGAGAGATTTAAGTAAAGAAATAATGGGTGATAATATAAAAAGATATTTTGATTAAGGCGACCCATTTCTGAGTCGCCCTTGCTTATTAGTATCTTTCCCAATATTGCCAATCAAAGTTTTTAATTGCTGATGTATCTTCATCTTCAGCAACTCCATCAACGGCATTACATTTATCTTTAATGTATTGTTTAAGTCTTTTCTTAAACATCTTACATTTTATTTGGGCTTTTTTTGAAAATTCCAAATCATCAATTTCATTTCCGATTGTAGTTTCAAAAATATCAATTAAATCAATGTCCGTCATATTCGGCCAATTTAATCGCGCTTGATATGCACCATTAATAGTTCTATCTACTTTTACACTTATACATAAAAGTGGTTCTTCAACTATCTTTGGTTCTTTTCTTTTTGTTTTCATTTTTTCTCCGTTGTTTAGTTGTTAATAAACTATCTTATCATAATAAGATTTAGGAGTCAAGTTTTATTTTTTGGTATTGTTCAACACGTTTGAACCATTTATCTTCATACTCTTTTAATTTGTCTTCATTCATCTTAAAACCTTGATACAATTTATCTTTAGTACAAATTGAAATCATACCTTGAGTTATAGGTCCGTAATTTTTTTTATGTGCTAAAGAGTATGCAGCAATCTGATAATAATAATCTGTAATCCATTCTTCTCTTTTAGGTTTATTAGATTGTTTAAAATCTAGGATCGTAGGTTTACCATCGTAAAGACAAACAAGATCTGTTGATCCAGCCCATTGATCTTCATAAGCTAAATTTATTTCTGATCCGTATACTACTTTTAATGGTTCTAGATTTAAAATGATTTGATGAGCCATCATTCTAGCTTGTGCACCTTCATCAGATAAATTTAAATATCCAACACCATTTATGTATTTCTCTAATACATAATGCATTTCAGTTCCACGTTTAGCTGCATCATTTGTTATCTTAGCAGCGTTTCTATATCCTTCTCGTTCTCGCCATCGATCAAGAGCTTCTCTTTTTTCTTTTGATTGTGTCGCTGATAGAATAGTAGTAACTGATGGGATTTTCTTATCTCCGACATTATAGGTTCTTGGACCGTCATTGTCATTGCGAGAATAAACTTTATAATCATACTTATTTTCTTTTTTTAAATCAGTAATAAAAAATTTAGTTTCTGTTCTATGTAGTTGCACAAACCCTTTTAGAATATTTTAATTATCATTGCAATAATTAAACCAACCATAGATGTTATTAAAAAACCTGTGCTTGTTATTAATATTTTTTCTATTCTATGAATATCAGTGTGTAAATCGTTAATTTTTTTATTAGTTTCTCTTTGCATTATTTGACAAAGTTTCTCATGATCTGAAATTCTTTGATGTGCTAGTTGATCTTTATGTGTTTGTTTTCTTGGCACTAACAATACCTCCTCTATTTAATTGAGTAGGTTGTTGAGCTGCGATGCCTTGTAGAATTGGATCATTACCTGCTAGTGCTGCTCTTGTTCTGGGATTTAGTGGTGCTGTACCTAATCCAAGATTTGTATTGTTTATTTGTGGTAGATTTAAAGAAGATCTTTGAGGCTCCACTTGTGTGCCTCCTTCTCTAATACCTCTTTCATAAGCATCTATTTCACCAAACTGTCTGTCTCTCTCACCCTCTGGTATGTACCCTTCAGTAAACATTCGTCCAACTATTTGTCTATATATAACTGCAGCTTTAGATGGTGTTAACTCCCCTTTTGCTATTAATTTAGCAGGTTCTTTAAATAATTTATTTTGAAACCATTTACTTAAAAGCATTTTATTAAAAGCTACCGGAGCTGCTAATATACCAAGAGCAGGTAATAATCCTCCTACTGCTCCAGCTCCACCAATAGCTAATGTTTGTCCTACTCCAATAACTTTGCCTGCAGCACCAGCTTGTTTAAGTTGGATGAATACTCCACCTGGTAATCCTGGTGATCTTGTTAATTGACCTTGAGCAAAAGCTAAATTACTTTCTAATTGTCTTATTTGTTTAACTTCTTTTGGTGAGAAAAGTTTACCTAAAGTAAGATTTCTTTTTCTCAAAGCATCATCAAAAAGTTTTGCATCTACAAATGATCCAAACTGTTCTGTGCCCTTTGTTGATTTAGAAATAATGTCACTTAAAAATTGACCTTTTAAACTACCCTTCAAGGTAGCAGCCTGGGCAAGAGTGATAGCTGTATCTTTACCAATAGGTAGTTTAGCCATGTTGTCTATCTCATCAATTATTTTGCCTACAGTAAATGAATTATCTGATGTAGATACAATTTTACTAAAAACTTTATCAATCACTTGTGGATTTGTTTCTGCGTTTTTTAAAATACCTTGTAAGATACCTCTTTGAAAAAGTTCTGCACCATCAAAATAAAATTTATTAGCAGCTCTTAAATTAGATAGCGCCTCTGTTGGAAAGTTAGGCACGGCTTTCGTTAAAAAATCAGGTTTTAAAATATTATCTATTTCATCCATTGCTTGTGCCAATTGACTTTGAGATTTTCCTGCACCATAGCCTAAACCTCTTAATCTTTCAGACAACTCACCTCTTAAATTATTTAATTGTTTAAATGAGTATAATCCTTCTCTTTCTGCAATCTGTTTTCTAATGTTAGAAAAAATACCTACAACTGGGCTATCTCCTTTGAGTTCTACATTATCAATTATTTGTTTCAATTTACTATCTAAGTTTGTTACAGGTATAATTCTGTCAAATTTTCTAGCTCCTAATGTTTCATCAACTAATCCATAAAGCCTATCACTTTCTGTTCTAAAAGCATTGCCACCTTTTCTAATGGAGTCTAAAAATAGTAAGCCTAATTCCTCTTTATCTGCTACTCTTCTAAATTCTGATAATAAATCTTTAGCGGCTATCTCTCCAATATTTTTTCCTGCTTGTGTAATTTGAGTTAGTTCACCACCTCCAACTAAAGATTTTTCTCCAATATTTTGTAATATCTCTACAGTTCTGTTTGTAGTTTTTACACCTGGTGTTAATCCTTTTTCTTTAAAAATTTTAGCAGATTGCACTAAATCCTCTATTTTCTCTTCTGGTATACCCAGTTGTTTTGCAAAACTTTTTGGATTAGCTAGAATTTTATCAGCAGTCAACTTTAATGAATCCTCTGCTTCTTTAGCTCCATCTAAATACGCTTTAAAAGTTTTAGGATCTTTTGCTAAAAACTTACTCATAACTTGACTACCTTTAATAAATAAAGGTGCACCCACAGCTTCTGCTAAAGCACCTTCTGTTGCTGCTCTAGTTATTTCTTGAACGACATCCTCTCTTGGATCAAATGATTGTGCAACTGCAGCACCAGTCCCTGCACCAATACCAGACCCTGCTGAAGCTTTAGCTAATTGTTTTAAAAATGGTTTTGCTAAAAAACCTGCTCTTGCAGCTAAACCTGGAAGAGCCAAACCGCCTGTAGCTACTGAACCAGCTATTGCAAGTCCAGCTTCAGTTACTAATCTACCCCAACTAAAATCATTTAAGAATGCATCTGTTGATTCTTCTGCTGGTTTATCAACAATACTATTTAATTGTATATCTTTTAATTTATCTTTAATCGCATCTATTTCGTTGGGTGTAGGTTCATCACCTGCTATATTTACTACACCTAAACCTTTTACATTAATTTGTCCCATTATTTCACCTCAACTGCAATTCCATCTTTTATTTCAAATGTTCTCAAAGACTCATCATAAACAATTTCATCAACATCAACACCAAATTTACTTAAGTCTTGTCCATATTCTCTGACAATATCCTCAGCTGTATATTTTTTTCCTACAACACCATCAGCTGAAATTCTATTTTCTAATGCTTTAAGTTTTGCAATAGCCGTCTCCATTTTAGCTTTTAATACCGTTGGGCTATCTGTAATAGATGGAAGAATTTTATCAAAACTAGCTTCTTCGGCTGGTCCTACTTGTGCACCCCTCATGGCCTGAATGGCATCTTTTCTAAAACTTTCTAATTCAGCGTCCAATCTTGCCACTCTAGGATTTAAACCAAAAAATGCTGTCATTCTTCCTACTCTACCTTCTAATGGACCGGTAGGATATTTACTTGGATCAGGTCCTAATTGAGCAAAAATTCTAGCAGCAGACTCGCCTGCAGCTTCTCTCTTACCTCTTTTTTCTATTTCAGAAGCAGTGGGTTTATCCACTATACTATCGATAACACCATTTTTTACTTTAACAACTAATCTGTCTCCTGGGTTTCTACCCAACATTTTTTTTTCTTCATCAGTTGCTTGTCTTATTTGTACTGGCGCTGCTTTTCTTTTAGCCTCAGAAAATTTTATTGCTAATTCTGGTATCGCTGTAACACCAACACCAAAAGCTCTAGCTAAAGAAGAAAATTGTGATTCTCCAGGTCTTTGTGTTGCTCCTAAAAGTGGACCAGCTAAAGCTGCTGCATACACACCTTTTTCAGTCGATGATAAACCACCTTTTTGAAATGTTTGTATTCCAGCTAAACCACCTTTGTAAAAAGTTTTTGGTTTATAATTTTTAAAATATTTAGTTCTAAATAATTTTCTAATTAATACTTTATCCATTATCCCCCCGGTCTTGTGAACTGATAAGCAGAGTAAGCACCTAAACCAGTTCCCAAAGCTTGAGCAAGTGGATTAGATCCGGGAGCCGTGGTCGCTGTAATACTACTTTGTGTTGTTGGTAAATTAGTTAATATACCTTTTAAAAATTCTATTCTTTGGAAAGGTTCAAAAGATCTTTGTAATTGTGTTTGTCTTGCAGCTTCTAAACCACCCTGTGCAATACCTCTTTGAACTCCACCAGCTGTTAATGCTGTTTGTATGTCTTGTAATCTCAAACCTTGTTGTTGTCCTCCTAATGCTCCCATAAGTTGACCAGCTTGTAATCCTGTTTGAGCTTGTAATGATCTTTGTCTTTCAGCTGCACCTAATGCTTGTTGAAATCCTGCTTGCTGTGCTAAACCTACTTGACTTAATCTAGCTCTTTCTAATTCAGCTGAAGCTACTCCTTCTCTACCACCACCAAAAGCTCCTGCACCAACGGCTTGGGCTGATAATCTATTTTGTCCTATTTGAGCTTGTCTGTTAATTTCGTCTGTAACAAATTGTTGAAAAGGATTCATGAACTGAGCTGTGTTTAATGGAGTTGCCGCAGCTTGTTGCGCACCAAGTATAGAACCTAATCCTGCTGTGACAGCTGCTTGGCCTGTGCCCATTGTTCCTGCTGCTTGAAAAGCAGCTTGTTCTGGAGCCGTGGCTGGTGCCGCTTGTATTGCTGGTAATGCAACAGGTTGAGCTGCTAATCTTGCAGCTTCATCATAAAGGGCGAGCTTTCGTCCTTCTACTCCTGGTGCTTCTCTTTGAGTAACAACAGATGTCCCACTTTGCACAGGTGCTGATCCGCCTCCTCCTCCAAATATAAAACTCATTTTATCTCCTTCGTAAATAAATATCTTTTTGTTTCCCAGCCGATTGAGTTAAGAAACTTTTCCCAACCTTTTCTTGCAAATATTGCTATTCTTTTACAATCGTATTGAACAGCAACATGTTCAAGCATCTCAGAAACTTCGTCCTGCCACAGCTCTCTTTTTTCACCTGCAAGCAAAACGACCTCTACTTGTTTAAAATTTGGTAAAGCTGTAATCCTAGTTACAAACGTACCAAACACTTTATGTTTTTCTCCATCGTCAGATCCAAACATAATAAATAACTGATAAGCGTTCTCTTTTAAATACTTTTTAAAAAGAGGCACTGATACCCAGTCATCTTCGTACTTGATCCCTTGTCTTATAAAAAATTCGACAAGGTTCCAATATTTCTCAATCTCTTTTGGTTCTATTGCAAGAACCGAAACTTGTTTCCTAATTAGTTTTTTCTCTTTTTGCATCCACTATATCAAAAATTCTTTTAAATTTCTTTTGTTGATCATAAAAAAAGTTTGCACCTTTTGATCTCATATCTTTAATATCTTTAGGTGATGCACCAGATAAAATTCCTGCCCCTAATACTGCATCTGCTCTTGATACAAATTCACCGTCAGCTAATTGTGCTAACATTGTATCTTCATCTTTGTCACCATTACCAGCACCATCCTCAACATACCCTTCTGCTCTTACATAATTGTGTACATCATTTTCATCGTGAGTAGATTTAGATGGTAAAAAATTTATACCACCTTGATTAAATTTTTTTATTTCAGCTAGGCCACCTTTAGCAGCATACACTGATGCTGGTGCAAAACTTGAAATACCTCCAGTATAAGTTGGAGCTGGTTCAAATCCACCTTTAAGTACACCTTCTTGTTCTTCTATAGCTTTTTTATAATCTTCCTCTGAGAAAGGTGGTTTAAATTCTTCTACATCTTCAGGTAATAAACTTAAAGCCGTGCTTCCTAAAAATAATTTTTCTCCTGTGCCCAATCCTTTAAAACCTGATCCCTGTTTTACAATATTACCTGCTGCATCCTTTGTTGCTTTTTCTCCTAATAATTTTTGAAGAAAATTTTTTTGAGTTGGACCTGTTGTTTGACCGGCTTGCTGCACTGCTCCTGTATTAAAACCTAAACTCGAAAAAGGAGCCATTGAACCTCCTGGTCCTTTGAAAGCACCTATACCACCAAGTGAACCTAATCCATAGGATACACCTCCTACTAATGCTGCATCTTTTAATGCAGTTCTAGTAGATTTCCCACGAAGTTTTTGTACGCCAAATGTGGCTAGGGCTATTGTAAATGGATCCATAATATTACTTTAACGTTATTAAGTAATATTACCATTTTACTTAGTTTTGATCAACTCATCAGCAAAACAACCTCTATACTGATGTTCTCCTACATGTGATATTCTATCTGTAATAAAGGCATAACATTTACCACCTATATCTTTCCATCTCTTACAAAAAGCAAAATCCTCACCCATATAAGTTTTATTTATAGGATCAAACCAAGTATCAAAAAGATTATAAAAATAAGGTCTGTTAATCATTTCTCCATTAATTACAGTTTTTTGAATTATTTCCATTTCAGGATAAGCTTTAATCATCTTTTCTATTACCTCTCTTTTTATTAACATACAGCCAGTAGGTGAATGAGTAACTTCGATAGTACCATCATTGACTCTTATATCATCCTCATGTGCTACCTTTATTGGATATCTATACAATCCTTTAAACTTTAAATCTTTTTCACTTTTAATTTCTCCAGCTTTAATTCTTTTCCATGCTTTTTCCCAACATAAATCCTTTAGTGGATAAGGAACGGATATAACCTCTTTGTCTGCTGCAATCATTTTAAATACAGATTGTGCTTGAAAATCTATGTCCGAGTCTACGAATAATAAATGTGTGTGATCACTTTCCATAAAACTAGAAACACATAAATTTCTACCTTGTGTTACTAAAGATGATTTCATTATTTGAAATGAAACTTTAACATTATTTGTAATACACTGTTTTTGGAAATCTAAACAAGCTTGGAAATAATGAATTGATACCTCACTATGGCAAGGTGTTCCCACAAATATAGAAAACTTTTTTTCTTTTTTCTTTTCTGTATTCTTTTCCTTATCAGGTTTATTAAACCAAATAGGTTTACTAGCATCCTGCATTAACTAACCCATCTATCAATTAATTTCATTTTTTCCTCTGCATCTACTATTACTTGTAATAATTTGTCTATTTCATCTAGATGTTGTGGGTGCTCTCCAATCCCTACAGGGCTTTTGAGATAAATATTTATAGTAGCTACAGACTCTGCAACTTGTGCCTCATATCTTTTTTTCAGTGCTTTTAGCATTTAACGCTCCTTGTAAAAAACCAGTCCAATGACCAGCTATTGTTTTCCAGTTATAAAAATGATTAAAAAACTTTTGTTGAAATTTTAAATGTGTGTGACAGCCAGCATCATCTAATTGGTCAGGTATACCATCAATTACAGCTGCAAATTGTTGTGCTAAGTTTTCAAAATTATTGTCCATAGGTATGTATATTGGAAACTCTGAACATGTTTCATACAAAGCTCCATTATCAGTAGTAGCCATAAATAAACCACAGGCTAACGACTCTAATGCTGATATACAAAAAGTTTCTTCCCAAACATTTGGATAAACAAAAGCGTCATATGTGTGTAAATTTTCTAAAATATATTCGTTAGGTTTGTATCCAATATAGTTTACATTATCTAATACTTTAGCTTGATCGTATAAAGGTTTATAAAGATGATCATTTTCTTTTTCAAAATCGTCACCATAAACAATTGTACTACTATATACATCTAATTCTATTTTGGGATTTGTAACCAATTGCATCGCACCAAGCAAAACAGATAAACCTCTCCATGGTGTTGGATGATAGATTAATTTTATTTTATCTTTCTTTATTTCTGGATCTCTTTTTTTTATGTCCGGTATACCATTTTTAATTACTGTGCATTTATCTTCAGGTAATTTAAATGTTTTTCTAAATTGTTCATAATTCCAATGACTATTAAATACATAAAAATCATACTCTTTTATTCTTTCTGGATTATTAAAAAAATTTTGAAAATGTGGTTGATCAGGAGCCATCTTTTGCCAAAGTATATTAATTTTATTTTTAGACAAAGGCACCTTACCTGGCACAGATGTACAAATTTGAAAATTATCCAATAGGTCTTTAGATACATATTTATCTAAAAAATTATGTTGTAACTCAGTTCCGCCTAATGGTTTCATTTTTGTGTTTTACTAAACATTGGTAAATCAGGCACTTGTACTTCTACATCAGTGGCTAAATCTTCTTTGGGATGTTCTGCTAGAAAAGCTTTTTCTGTTTCATATCTCTCACCAGTTTTGATACTTCTATATATTGTTTTAGTTTCGCATTTTATTTTATGATAAACAGTCATTAGATTTTATTACACTATACTAACGCCCTTGTCCAATATATTTCTTACGATGTGGTTTTCTTTTGTTAAGTCTTTTAGTATGTTTACCACGTCTTTTTTTTGGGGTACGTTTGTGGTAATTGTTTACCCCAAACATAGGTTTCTTTTTAGCCATTATTCTAAATTGAAGTTGAAAGAGACTGAAACTCTATTTTTTTCTTCTTGATTAGGTAACACTGAATGAAGTAAATAACCAGGAAAAATTATAAATAAACCTTTCTTTGG
>Ga0209232_1001644_pt1 | contig 11810 bp, 19 predicted proteins | sample ETNvirenome_2_60_FD_184066 | JGI IMG/M metagenome (GOLD analysis project Ga0209232, IMG submission 184066) | Marine viral communities from the Pacific Ocean - ETNP_2_60 (SPAdes) (version 2) | ecosystem: Environmental > Aquatic > Marine > Oceanic | place: Pacific Ocean | collected 2013-06-22
TCGGTCGCTCGAGCTATCGCCTTCGCAATTGAGCAGCCTGCTGACGTGGATATTAACGAGATCGTTCTGCGCCCAACCGTGCAGGAATTCTAATGAGTTTAGGGCCTGCCGCTTCGGCGTCAGGCCCCGCTTATATGGAGTGAAAAGCTGTGAGCAACGTAACTGAATCGCTTTCGAGTGGGGGACTGATGAAGGCCTTGCGCCTAGACAGCTATGACGCGAGCACCCTGCTTGAAGTCGAAGTCGCAAAGCCTTCGCCACAACAAGGGCAGGTACTGGTAAAGATTAAAGCCAGCGGCGTTAACCCAATCGATGAACGAGCCCCCTGAAAGACAGGACACCGTTTCCCCCTTACGATAAGGGATAGGCAAACGGTTATGTTTATGACTAATAGCAACGATAAGAGTGGGGAGCTTTTGGGTCGGGAGCGGCGGCGCCGCTGGAGCCCTGAGCAAAAGCTGACCATGGTTCGAGAGAGCCTTGAGCCCGGGCAGAGCGTTTCGTTGGTGGCTCGGCGTAACGGCATCAATGCCAACCAACTATTCCTGTGGCGCAAGCTTTACCAAGACGGCAGTTTGTCGGCGGTCAGTGCTGGCGAAGCCGTGGTACCTGCCTCCGAGCTGAGCGATGCGCTCAAGCAGATCCGTGAACTGCAACGGATGCTGGGCAAGAAAACGATGGAAGCAGAAATCCTCAAAGAGGCCGTGGAGATCGCCCGGTCGCGAAAATGGATTGCGCACTCACCCTTGTTGCCGGGGGACGACCAGTGAAGCTGGTCAGCGAATGTCTCGGTGTGGCGCGCTCGCAATTAACGGTTCGAATCAAGCAATCGGCATCCCCCAAAGTACGGCGGAGCAGGCCTGTGAACGATGCTGATCTGGTAGTTGAAATCCAGCAACAGGTCAGCGAACTTCCCAGCTACGGCTACCGCCGCGTCTGGGGATTGCTGCGTCGCGCCCGTGAAACCCAGTCGCTACCGGCGATCAATGTGAAGCGGGTTTACCGGGTCATGCGTGATCACAACTTGCTGCTTGAGCGCCGCATCAAACAGCCCGGTGTGCCGCGTCGGCACGAAGGCCGTATTGCGGTGGAAGCCAGCGATACGCGTTGGTGCTCGGACGGCTTTGAGTTCCGTTGCAAGGACGGCGCCAAACTGAGCGTGACCTTCGCCCTGGATTGCTGTGATCGCGAAGCCATCGGCTGGGTCGCGAGCCCGACCGGGTACAGCGGCGATGATATCCGCGATTTGATGCTGGAAAGCGTGGAGAAGCGCTTTGGTGATCAACTGCCCGCCACGCCGGTGCAATGGCTAAGCGACAACGGCTCGGCGTACACCGCCGAACAGACACGCCTGTTTGCTCGACAGATCGGCTTGCAGCCGGTGACCACCCCAGTTCGCAGCCCGCAAAGCAACGGCATGGCTGAGAGCTTCGTGAAGACGATCAAGCGTGACTACGTGGCGCACATGCCCAAACCGGATCGAGAAACGGCGCTGCGCAACCTGGCAATTGCCTTCGAGCATTACAACGAGCAGCATCCGCACAGCGCTTTGAAATACCGCTCGCCGAGGGAGTTCAGGCGCTTGGCAGCAGCATCAATTTAACGGGGAGTTGGTGTCCGGTTTTGTAGGGGCAAGTCCAGGCATAGCCGGTAGCGTTGTTCATATGGGGTTCCTATTAGTTGGACGTTTCGGATGAAGTCGTTGACGGCTGGGTGATGGTCTTGCGAGACGATCTCAATAGGAGGCATTTCAAGGCGCTCACTGAATCGCTCATGGGCGCTACTCTTGAATCCAGCATTGGCTACCTACCGCATGAGCCGGTAGCCAGATACCGTCAGAAGCCCTCCAGAACGATCTTGCCCTTTGCCTTGCCGCTCTCCAGCAAGGCATGGGCGCGACGTAGGTTTTCGGCGCTGATACGCCCGTAGTTTTCGCCAACGGTGGTGCGCAACACACCCGCATCGATCTGGCGGGCCACTTCATTGAGGATGTTGTGCTGCTCCTGCATGTCCTCGGTCTCGTACAGCGAGCGCGTGTACATCAGCTCCCAGTGCAGCGACAGGCTCTTGCGTTTGAGCGGTACGACGTCCAGCGTGGCCGGGTCATCGATCAGGCCCAACCTGCCCTGTGGCTTCAGTGACTCGATGATCTGCTCGTAATGCCGATCGGTCTGCGTCAGGCTTGCGACGTAGCTGACCTGCGGAAGGCCGATGCGCTTGAGCTCTTCGCTCAGTGGTTTGGTGTGATCGATCACGTAATGGGCGCCGAGTTCGGTGACCCAGGCCTGGGTTTCAGGGCGCGAAGCCGTACCAATGACGGTCAGGCCGGTCAACTGACGCGCCAGCTGAGTCATGATTGAACCCACCCCGCCTGCAGCGCCAATGATCAGCAGCGTTTCGCCACGGTCGGTGGTGTCGCGCGCTACGCCGAGGCGATCAAATAGCAATTCCCAAGCGGTCAGAGACGTCAGGGGAAGCGCCGCGGCCTGGGCGAACTCCAGCGACTGTGGCATCGATCCGACAATGCGCTCGTCTACCAGCTGCAACTCACTGTTGCTGCCCGGGCGGATCAGCGACCCGGCGTACCACACCTTGTCACCGGGCTTGAACAGCGTTACGTCGGAACCGACCGACTTGACCACGCCGGCAGCGTCCCAACCGAGGATGCGCGGCTGTGTTTCGTCTGTATGCGGCACGTAGCCCTGGCGGACTTTGGTATCGACCGGGTTGACCGATACGGCCTTGACTTCTACCAGCAGGTCGCGCGGCCCCGGCACTGGCTCGGGTAGATCGATCTCCACGAGGGCGTCAGGGTTCTCAACAGGCAGGCATTTGAAGTGTGCAATCGCTTTCATTCGGAGCTCCTCAGGAGACGCGGTACATTTTCATGACGGAGAATTTTTCGGCGGCGCGCTCGATAACCGGCAGCGCTGCCTGGAAATGCGGGGTGGCCTCGTGCGCAGTCAGCGCCGCTTCGTCTCGCCACTGCTCAACCATATGGAAGGTGCGAGGCTGTTCTGCATCTTTATGAAAGTCGTATTGGATGCAGTCCGCTTCGGCGCGACTTGGGCCTTGCAGATCCTGCAGCGTCTGCTGGAGCTCATCTTCGGAGCCGGCCTTGGCGACCAATGTGGCAACCAGTGTGAGTGGGGTGGTCATCGAACCTCCTGTCTGTGCATGTGTGAAAGACGCATCGAACTGGCATGGGCTTACCGAAGGTGACCCTACCGGCCATGCCGCGAAGACCTGAACGTGGTTTACAGCGTTACAACAATCTTGCCCACCTGGGCATTCGATTCCATGTACCGGTGAGCCTCGGCCATCTCGTCGAAGCTGAATGTACGGTCGATCACCGGACGCAGCTGTCCAGAGGCGAGCCCTTCATTGATGAAGTGCTTGGCCCGTTCGAGTTTTTCTCGATTCTGGGTGATCTCGAACAGCTGATAACCGCGCAGCGTCAGATGCTTGCCGAGCAGGTCCATGACCGACACAGGGATATCCCGAGTGTCCAAAGCGCCGTACTGGAAGAAGATGCCGTGGTTCGCTAGCGCCTTGAGCACCAAGGCCACTTCGGGTCCGCCAACGGGATCGAAGGCCATGCGAGCGCCTTTGCCATGAGTCACCGTCATGACCTCAGCCACCATGTCCTGCTCCTGGGTCGCGATGACTGCCGCCGCCCCCGCTTGAAGCAAGGCTTCGCGCTTGTCGCTGGTGCGGGTCAGCGCCACAGGAACGGCGCCCACCATGTTCGCAATCTGGATAGCGGCAAGCCCCACGCTGCTGGACGCCGCACGGATTAGCACCGTCTCGCCGGCCTGCAGCCCACCAAGCTCGATCAATGCGCCATAGGCGGTGACAAACTTCATCCAGGTCGCTGCTGCCTCCGTGAAAGAGAGCACTTCCGGGTGTTTGACCACCGCGTGAGCCGGCGCGTTGACCAATTCACCGTACAAGCCGTATTCGTCAAAGGAGAACGCGGGCACTACGCTGACCGCATCGCCAACAGCGAAGCCGACCACACCGGGACCCACTGCAGATACGGTCCCAGCCGCTTCATAGCCCAGCATGGCGGGAAACGTCGGTTCGATGACGTACTGGCCTGTGCGGTACATCACTTCAGCCCGGTTGATGCCGAGCGCCCTGACGTTGATTTGAACCTCGTTCGCGCCGGGAGCCGGCACGTCGATCTCGTCGATCTGGAGAACCTCCGGTCCACCGGTGCGATGAAAGCGTATGACGCGAGACATAGCGTAATCCTCAGCTATCTATCGGAAGGGCCGAGCCATGAGCGGCCCAGCCAGGTAGCCACCAGCGCACATCGGCGCTGAGGCAGCGGGCGATTAGGCCATGACGGCCGTCTTCGCCCCGACGGATCACTTGTAGCGTTCAAGCCAGTGGGCATAGGGAGCCGGCAAGGTCCAGGACGCACGCTCTACGCCCAGCTCTTGGGCGGCAAGATAGGACCAATTTGGATTGGCCAGATGTGCTCGCCCAATCATCGCCAAGTCCAGGTGACCGCTCTTGACCGCTTCTTCGGCAACGCTTGGCGTGCCGAAGCCCCATGCCGAAGCCACTGGTATCCCCGCCTCACGCTTCACGCGCTGGGCAACTTCGCCCATGAAGCCAGGCGCCCAGGGAATGTTGGTTTCAGCGATGGTGAAACCAATGCTGACGCTCAGCAGATCCAGGCCACCATCTTTGAAGCGACGTGTCAGTTCGATAGCCTCGGTCAGCGTCTGTTCGTCCCGGCCGTCGTATTCGATAACCCCTAGACGAGCGGTTAGCGGCAGGTGCTCCGGCCAAACCTCACGAACAGCCGCCAGCGTTTCAAGCAGGAAGCGGCTACGGTTGTCGAAACTGCCGCCGTAGGCGTCATCGCGATGGTTGGAGTGTTCGGAAAGGAACGACTGGGCCAGATAACCATGGGCGAAATGCAGCTCCAGCCACTCGAAGCCAGCGTCACGCGCACGGCGAGCGGCTGCGACGAAATCCTCACGCACACGGGCAATGTCTTCCAGCGTCATGGCTTGCGGCTGCTTGGCCAGGTGACCGCCAAAAGCTATGGCCGATGGAGCGATGGTCTGCCAGCCACGGGCGTCATCTTCAGCGATGTGGTCATCGCCTTCCCATGGACGGTTTGCGCTTGCCTTGCGACCGGCGTGGGCGATCTGCAGGCCGGGGACCGAGCCGGCTGCCTTGATCGACTGCACCACCGGTACGAAGGCCTGGGCCAGCTCATCGTTCCAAATACCCGCACAGCCAGGAGTGATCCGCCCTTCTGGCGCTACAGCGGTTGCTTCGACAATCACCAACCCCGCCCCGCCACGCGCAAGGGAGGCGTAGTGAACACTGTGCCACTCGTTGATCAGGCCATCGTTTGACGAGTACATGCACATAGGGGGAATCGCAATACGGTTGCGAAGCGTGACGTCTTTAAGCGTGAAGGGTTGGAACAGCGCAGACATTGGTTTCTCCGAGGGTTGTCTATTACGTTAATTCGATAGTATTCGAACTATGGAGATAGAGCAAACCCGTGTATGCTTCGTTCATGCGCCCCTACAAACACCCTCCCGTCACTGAAATCGTCCTCGAGCGTCTGCTATACGCCTTGAGCGATCCTGTGCGCCTGGAGATCGTCCGACGCCTTGCCGAACTGGGCGAAGCCAGCTGTGGCGAATTGGACGGTGGCCGACCAAAGTCCACCATGTCCCATCACTTCAGGGTGCTGCGAGATGCCGGGTTGGTCCAAACCCAAACCATCGGCACGACCCATATGAACTCGTTGCGCAGGGATGATTTGAACAATCGATTTCCTGGTTTGCTCGAGACGATCTTATCTCAGCGCGGCTAAGGCTGGCTTGAGAGTCAATTCATCGAGGAAGACGCTGAAGACGGCCTGCTTCGAAACCCTGGGCTCCAGTGAGCTCAGGGACTACCTCGCCGCTGACTGCGGAAGCATGACTAGTCCCGACGTAAACGCCTTCACCGACGACCTGTTCGCCTCCAGTCAGCCAGCTAATTCGGAGAAGGTGATGGCCGTGCTTGATTCGATCAACGCCAAATGGGGACGGGGAACGTTGCGACCTGGTGTGGTACCAGCAGCCCCCGCCTGGAGCATGCGTCGCGAGCTGATGAGCCAGAGTTTCACGACGCGAGTAGATCAATTGTGGCGGGTATCCGCGCGGTAGCCGGCATCGCGCGCCTGCTGTGCTGCTTCTCCTGGAAGGGAAAGGGCCTGGCTGCGGTAATGGATTGCTGATCCGGGCCGTGCTTGTGCCCCTCTACGCACCCGAGCTTGCAATAGATGATCCGTCTCCAAGGCGGTATGCGATCTTACCCATGCCTTGGGTTATTTGGGGTTCAGGAGATGCTGAAACCAACTAAACCGAGGAGCTAGCCATGAACCTGTTTACGCACATTGCCAATCTCATCACCTCTGTCGTCCGGCCAGAAAAAGCGGCATTCACCACGGTCATCTATCCCAGCCAGGGAAAAGCGGTCGTGGTGCATGACGGCCTTGGTATTCGCCAGGAACGTTGGTGGTATCAGGTCGATTCGCTGGAAGATGGGGACACGAGTACGTCGTTCGACAGCATCCTGCAGGATCACACTAACTGGGCTGATTCATTTGACCCGGTAGGCCAGACCCAAGCCGAGGATACTTTCTCAGCTTTCTCATCGACCCACTTCGAACCCATGGAAACCTTCTGGCTCAATCCCGCCAACGGAATGCCCATGCTCGACAGCTGTTTCGATGTCATGGGTAACGCATTCGGCACGGACACGATGACTGACAGCCTGTCGTTTGATCACGGCATAAGCAGCTTCGGAGACAGTTTTTCGTCCTTCGGTTTCGACTAACGGGCAGTCGCCACAGCACTCAGAGGAGTTTGATCATGTCGCCACTTGCACTGGTTGTTAGCTTCATCCTCACATTCGCCATCGGAATTTCCTGGCTGGCCCTGACCCTCGACGCACGCATTGGGCGCAGCAGGCTCGTCCGGCAGATTCCATTGCCACTGGACGTCCCAGCTTCTGGCTATCGTCACAATCCACAATCCCGACTCCGACCAGTATTGGCGGTAACAGGCTGCATGCTGCTACTTCTTTCCGGAATGAGTGCCGCCATCCTCGGCAGACTGGCCACCATGCAACCGGCAGAAGCGGCAGCGGTGTTCTTCGCTTATCCGCTGCTGAAAAGCCTCTGGGGGCAAATCGTGGGCGTGGGGCCAATCGTCTGCGTCGTCATGGCCGTACCCGGAACCTACTGCATCTGTTTCGGGCTCAGGAGCGACAAATGGTGAAGCTACCGTTGCCGTTTGACCTCCACTGCGGCAACAGGCTCATGCTCGAGATGGCGTTAACTTCCAAAATCACCGTCGCGTTGCCAACGGACCTCCGCTACGGCAACGACTCCGGCCCATCGCAGACCAAAAAGTAATCAATCTACGCTAGCGTTTTTAGAGGTATGCCTCAACTGATACGGAAAAGGCGCGGCAGATTCGTCCTTGCCGCTCTATAACTAACACCCAAACTGTAACGATGTTTCTGCAACGCCCAAATTGAAACAGCACGCATAGGGATCAAGAAATGTTTGTCCGTGCCTACCTTCGGGCCTCTACTGCCGAACAAGACGCTGCCCGAGCCCGTTCCGTCCTGGAGGAGTTTGCTGCCGATCATGGCAAGGCCATTGCCGCGCAATACATTGAGAACGCATCTGGTACTCGTGCTGATCGCCCCGAGTTGGTGCGCCTGCTGGCCGATTCCCACCCGGGGGATGTACTGCTGGTGGAATCTATCGACCGACTGTCCCGCCTGCCGGCTGAAGACTGGTCGAAGCTCAAGGCCGCCATCGACGGAAAAGGGCTGCGAATCGTGGCTCTAGATCTCCCAACCAGCCACCAAAGCATGGGAATGTCAGGCCGCTCAACAGTGGCGTTTTTGTACGCATGAGAACCTGGCTGCTTACTGATCAAACCCTGCTCCTTCATCAGGCCCCTGACCTTGAAGCGACCTACTTTGACGCCCTCATCCTTGAGCATGGCAACGATACTGCGGCTGCCAGCTGAACTACGGCTTTGACTGAAAAGTTCGCTAATACGGCTGCGTAAACCCACCCGCCGAACATCAATGCGACGGCGCCGAGCCATATGGGCGTAGTAACAGGAACGAGGCAGTTCAAACACTGAACACAGCAGTTGAACTGGGTAGCGTGCTGCTAACTGCCGAATCGACTTCAACGTCTGCGCCCGTGCTCCTCGGCCATCAAGAGCGCAGTGGCCTCCTTTAAGATTTTCTTCTCAAGCTCCAGCCGGTTGATGCGGGCTTGAAGCTCCTGAATAGTCTGCTGCTCAGGCGTAAGCGCTTTGGCTGTGGGGGTGATGCCACCGCGCTCCAACTGCAACTGGTTGACCCAGCGCCGCAGTGCGGTCTCACCTACATCAAGGGATTTGGCTGCCTCAGGACAGCTGTAACCCTGGTCGAGCACTAGACTGGCTGCTTCGCGCTTAAACTCGGGGGTGAAAGTACGTCGTTGTCTGCTCATCGAACACCTCTGAATGGCGAGCATTCTCGCCCTAAAAGGGTGTCCAGGATTAGTAGACCACTACACGTAGCCATATTCCTTCTATGGCGTTCAACTGTCTAAGTTCGTCACGAGCTGCAAATTCAAGGACCGCCACGCGCGGGCGACGGCATCACCACTCGTCTGGTCATAGCTCGATTTGTGGAACATACGTTCGTAGATCTAAACAGATATCTCGTAAGCAGACGAAACCACCTCATCGTCGCTTGAACGGGAGAGTCTAATGAAAGCCATCGTTTACAACGGGCCACGCGACGTCAGCGTGCAAAATGTCCCAGACGCCAAGATCGAAAAACCTACCGACGCCGTAGTGCGCATCACCACTACCAATATCTGCGGCTCTGACCTGCACATGTACGAGGGCCGCACCTCGATGGAGACGGGACGTGTTTTCGGTCACGAGAACCTCGGGGAAGTCATCGAAGTCGGCGCCGGCGTAGATCGCATCAAGGTAGGTGATCGCGTCTGTTTGCCATTTAATATCGGCTGCGGTTTCTGCGAAAACTGTGAAAAAGGTTTGACCGGTTTCTGCCTCACGGCCAACCCCGGCAGTGCTGGTGCTGCTTACGGGTTTGCCGATATGGGCTCATACCAGGGTGGTCAAGCAGAACTGCTGCGTGTGCCATATGCGGACTTCAATTGCCTGGTGCTGCCAGAGGATGCGCAAGAGAAAGAAAACGACTACGTCATGCTGTCAGACATATTCCCCACCGGATGGCATGCCACTGAACTGGCTGGCCTGATGCCGGGTGAAAGCATCGCCATTTACGGTGCAGGGCCAGTGGGCCTGATGGCAGCTCATGCCGCGATGATCAAAGGCGCCTCGCAAGTGTTCGTGGTCGACAACCATCCGGATCGATTGAAATTGGCCGCGCAGATGGGGGCCACGCCAATCAACTCCCTGGAGAAAGAGGCGGTTGATCAGATCCTCAACCTGACTCACGGCAAAGGCACTGATCGAGGTTGTGAGTGTGTGGGGTACCAGTGCTGTGACAATCACGGCCATGAGGCCAATCACCTGACGATGAACAACCTGGTAGCTTCCACCAAGGCCACGGGTGGCATCGGCGTCGTCGGGGTGTTTGTTCCTCAGGATCCGGGCGCGAAAAATGAACTGGCGAAGGAAGGCAAAATGGCCTTCGATTTCGGCGCGTTCTGGTTCAAGGGCCAGCAGATACGCACCGGGCAAGCCAACGTCAAAGCCTATAACCGCAGGCTTGCGGAGCTGATCCATCACGACCGCGCCAAGCCTTCGCAGATCATCTCTCACAGCCTGAAATTGGCGGAAGGGCCCGATGCGTACAAGCATTTCGATGCGCGAGATGAGGGTTGGACAAAGGTCATTCTGAAGCCGGCAGCCTGATCGAACGGCTGTATGGATCTGACGCCCTGACGATATCGCCGGGCGTCAGCCCAAAGACCCGCCTACTCGCGCTTACAGTATGGCCGCTATGTATTTACCGACCACATACCACCTGTCGTCCGCTCGAAATGCGAGCGCGGTTGTTGCGCAAGATGATCAAGGGAAAAATGGTAAGCGTACTGACTTCGATGGTCGACCCGCTGCGCTTTCCGGGTGGGGAGATCGTCGACCTTTACAGTCAACGCTGGGAAATCGAGCTGGGCTATCGGGCGATCAAGCAGAGACTGCTGGGCGGCGAATATACCCTGAGAAGCAAGACGCCAGAGATGATCGCTCAAGAGCTATGGGGTGTGCTGCTGGGCTACAACCTTTTGCGCTACCAGATGGTACTGATGTCCAGGCAGTGTCCCGGTGTGTACCCCTGCGAAATGAGTTTCACTGCCTGCAGTTGGGCCATCTTGGGGTTGCTGCATGGCACGTCACTGAACCATCCCGGCAACTTGCCAGGATTTCTGAGAGATTTGCAGGCATCAGCCGCTCGATATGTTTTACCCCATCGGCGACCTGATCGATGGTTCCCACGCGCAGTCGTTGGACACGCTGTCAAATCGACACATAGACGGCACCTCGTGCGAATTGAGACTCGCACGGGTCCCCATGTTCATTGGGGAATCTGCCAGTGATTTACGTTAAATCAATAACCAGGGGTTCACTCGTAGATGAAAGCCCCTCCAGAATGAATGGAGGGGTGGCCTGATCGGAGATAACCGCTTCGAGCAGCTTTCAAACAAGTGTTTCAGTGACGAAGGGCTTGAGCTGGCCAATGAACGTTTTACCATGTTCGAACCAGGCTTTGCGCACTGCCGACTCGATATATCGTTGGTAGTCCTCCGGGCTTTGGAACCAGCATTCGCCAATCGCGTGAACCGGCCCTACATCCAGGTATGGCACATGGGTATCGGCAGGGTTTTCAGCCACCAACCTAACCTCATATTTAAACAGGCCAGGGATACCCTCACTCATCTGATAGTGACGCAAACATTCCTGGCGGAACATAGGCTTTACCAACAAGTAGACAATTCGGATCATCGCGAACATTCCTTATACATGCGTCTGAGGAGAAGAAGGTTGAAGTGCGGGCGTAGCGTCAACTTCGCTGTCATCCAGATCGTCAAGGTGAATACCTTTGTTGTCGGGCAATAGCATCAACGCAATCACGGCAATGGCATACCTGATGCAGCCAGCCTCCATGATGAAAAGCTCAAGGGAGCTGACTGCATAGGCAACCCTAGCGCGAAGCACGGCGCGCTCCCAGCTGATCCAGAAGTGAGCTGCAAGGGCGTGGAACCATGCGTACGTGCCGGAAGCGATATTAATATATTGACATATATGAATATCGAGAATAGCCTACCCATAACCGCGCTAGAAACCTCAGGAGGTACTCCCATGAAAGATTCCAGCGATACCCGTCCGAATCACCTTCCCGACAGCAGCTACGGCCTGTTTATTGACAACCAATGAGTTTCGGACGAATACGGTGAAGCCCTCGACATTATCAACCCCGCCAACGGAAAAATTCTCACCAACATCCCAACGCCACAGCTGCCGACGTCGCCCGCGCGGTGCAGGGCGCACAGCGCGCCTTCGTGACCTGCACCGCTCGGACTCTTCAGACCTCGTTGATCCATGTTTTTTCGACCTACGACATCGAATATTTCAGATATGCAGGTAAGCAAAATGACACAATCAGAACTTTTCAAAACGACTCAGCTGGGCCCATACACCCTCAAGAACCGTATCGTTCTGCCGCCACTGACGCGTTCGCGCAGCTCCCAACCCGGCAATATTGCGAACGACCTAATG
>Ga0209232_1001645_pt1 | contig 11810 bp, 13 predicted proteins | sample ETNvirenome_2_60_FD_184066 | JGI IMG/M metagenome (GOLD analysis project Ga0209232, IMG submission 184066) | Marine viral communities from the Pacific Ocean - ETNP_2_60 (SPAdes) (version 2) | ecosystem: Environmental > Aquatic > Marine > Oceanic | place: Pacific Ocean | collected 2013-06-22
CGAGTTGCACTCCCGCTCGACCACTGCCGAGCGCACCCAAAGCTGCTTGTTGATCTCGTATACTTTGTTCTTGTATTTGTTTGTTACGATCAAATTCTTGCAATGATGCATCAATCACTTGTGATTGATAAGGGGACATAAATTGTTGTATTTGTGCTGAGGTAGCTGCTCCTGTTGGTATGCCACCTAATGTTGTAGCTGCAGTTCCTAACTGTCCAAGAGCCTGTGTTCCTAATCCAGCAGCAACTTGTGCTTGTTGTCCTGCTGTTTGTAAAAATGGTTGAAATGATCCAACACCTGATTGAGCTAAAGTTTGTGCTTGTCTTTGTAATGCATCTTGCCCAGCTACTTGTGGTGCAAGTCCTGCTAAACTTTGTTTTCTAACATCAAAAGCTCTCGCTGCTTTTTGTCTTGCTGCAAATAAAGCTGGATCTTCTCCTGCTACTTGTGAAATACTTCCTATGCCACCAGTTACAATAGGTACACCTTGTTGAGCTAATACATTCTCTGCTAAGTTTGTACCTAATTTTTCTACAAAAGGTGCTGGTCTTGTTATTTGTTCTGTTACAGCCATTATAATACTTCCTCTAGTCTTTGTGATGTTTGAAACATGTTACGTGCGCCTTCTAATCCTTGCGATTCTTCAGATACGTCACCTCCGGACTCGAGGTTCTTCATCATGTTATACATAACTTCTGCGCCTTTGTCCACATCTCCATCACCAGCGTTTCTAACAGCATCTGCTGTAAATACAAATTCATTTTTAGATAATCTTGCTGGCACGTCATCTGCTTTTTCCATTCTACCTATTGGCACAAAACCACCTTCAGCTCTAAGATCCATTTCTTTGCCATCCATATCTAGTAATGGCATTGTTTTTTTAGCTACTGGTTCAACATCTCCACCATTCGCGTAACTTGCCGCTGGTATTCCGCTTGTCATACTGCCACTAGAAGGTATTGCCATCAAGGGTCCAGCGTTATTTTCGTATTTGAGTGCAGCATTTAAAGGTCTACCCATAAAGAAAGGTTGACCACCACCTGTTACTGGGTCTTTAGTGCTGGCCAAAGTGCCGCTAGCAGGAAGTTGTGTAAGTTGTCCACCACCTTCACCTAAACTAGATTCAGCTGATTGTAATCTTTGATTAATTTCTTGTAACATTTGTTCTGCAGAAGATACACTACCACTTAATTGATTTAGTCTTGGCATGATACCACCTTCTTGTGCACCTATTCGTCCACCTTCTGCAGCTAGTCTTCTATTAGGTGTGTATTGACCACTTAAATAATAATCTACAGGAAAAGGTAAATCTGCTCCTTTATTTAATTGTGCTTCTTTTTCTTCATCTGTTAAAAAATATGATGCCATTGTTGGTATACCTATCATACCAGAAGCAGTTAGACTTCCTGCTTTATTAACTAAACCTGCCTTACTTAATATTTTACCAAGACCACTTAATTGTGTTGCTGATCTAGGACCAGCTAAACCTTTAATTGTTGAAACAGCTTTGAAAGGATTAAACGATCCTTTTCCAAAAAAACTACCTACACCCCCTGAACCAACACCTCCAAATAATGCTGCACCTAGAGCAATTTTACCTATTGGTGAATCTGCAATCTTCTTAACTGATCTCGTAACTTTTTTAACAAGTTTACCTAAACCATACATCTGTCTTGATGATTCAAGGTCCATGATCCCACCTTCGTAAGGCATGCCACCACCTGCAAATCCTGCTCTACCACCTTCTGCTCCTACAAAAAATCCTGCTGGTAAATCTTCAGGATTTGCTAATTGATCTTTTCTTATATCTATGGTTCCACCAAAACTTCCTTTGGGGCTTATAAATTGGGGATTAACATCTCCCACTTCTGTAGAAAAAAATGAAGCATCTAATGGTACGCCTTGAAACACATCTCCTACATTTCTATCAAACATTTGTTGAGTCCCAGGACCAAATGCTCCAGCTTCAATTGCATCTATAAAATCTCCTCTAGTAGTCCCTTTATAACTTTTTCCTAAATTTTGTGTTGCATCTAACATTCCTCCAAAATCCGGTTCAAATTTTTCTTGTGCTTGTGGTAAAGTTCCAAAGTTAATAGCTTCAGCTAATTGTATATTTTCTTCTTCTTGATCATCGAGTCCTAAACCGATTAAATCTTTTAAATTAATTCTTGTAATATCATTATTAAAAGTAGGTATATCTTTTTTTGATGTTAATGAACCGATACCCTCATCATTTATAATTGGTCTTGTAGGTTTATCCCCTCCGGGTGTTATTCTTGGGTCTGTTGTTTTTTCATCAACAGCTCCCCTTCTTTTATTTGGATTTGTTGGAGTTGAAGATTTTTTTCTTGACTCTTTAGCTTCTCCAGATTGCATTCTACTACCTTTAGCTAACCCTACTCTACCACCATCAGCTAATAATCTAAAATTAGGTTGAAAAGGAATTTCTTCTTCTGTATTATCCCCTATACCATCTGTCGCTTTTGGTATTATAGGTAATATTGGATCTGGTCCGTCATCTTCGTCTCCAGTCATTATAGGATTACCAGCAGCGTCTATTGTACCTGCTAGTCTTTCTGACATATATTTTTTATAACCTGCTGCATCTAAACCATACTTTGCTCTTGCTTTAACTGTTCTTGGATCAAATCTGTAAAAATCTAAATTACGATTTAAAAGTTTTTGTCTAGGGCCTCTAAACGCATCTAATATCTTTCCTCCAATAGTAGGAATACCACTGGGTCTAATTATTAAACTTTCAAATGGTTCAAATGCTTTTTCTTCTTGTTGTTTATCTATTAATTCTTTTAATTGTTTTTTTCTAAACTCTTCTTGTTGTTCATTTTGAATTCTTGTTCTCATTGGAGGACTATCGTCTTTTCCACGATCAACATCACCTCTAACACTACCTGTAGATTTTGCTGATTTAAAACCAGATCCGGATGAGTCATCATATTCAATAAAACTAGGTATGCCTGCGTTTGTCATAACACCTGATCCACCAGCATCTTTTAACATTTTAGCTTCTTTTTTATTTATGTACGCAAGAAACTCACCTTTAGGAGCCATATCTTTTGCTTCTTGTAAAGAGATACCTCTACCGCCATTTTCTAACATCTGTCTATATTGCTGTGCTCTAGTTATTGCCATCGTATCATTCTATTTTGTTTTGCCAAATAAATCAAGGCTCGGCATCATTAGAGTTACATCTCTTCGTATGTCTTCTGGTGAAATACCCTTTGATTTCCACTCGTTATCATTCTTATACTCTTCGCCTGTTTTTTTATTTGTTATCTTTTCTATTATTTGTTCTGGTTTTAATTCTAACATTATGCAGTTACCTCTCTTGGTTGTATCTCTAGCACAGAAGCTATGACATGTAACTCATTAGCTTGAGCTGCCTGTACTTTTAATACTTCGCTTTCTTCCATGACTAGTGGTTGAGTTAATAATTCTAAAGTTTCTTTTGATCCTACAGCCTTATCTTTAAACAAATTAAAGATAGTGCCTGATGCATTGACTAATGTTATAGTTATTGTAGTCCCTGACCCCGCATCCTCTGTAACCAACAAAGACTTTACAACACCTGTTGTTGCTGTTGGCACTGTATATAATGTTGTTAAATCAGTTGTAGTTAAATCTACTTTTTTATTTATAAAACTGTTAGCCATTAATTTAAAAAGAAGTTAAATGCTTCTACCTCATCTTTTAAGTCTTGTTGATATGTTGAGTTTAATTTTTCTACAATAGCATCAAGATCTCTAACCTGAGCCTCTGCTACCTGTAAATTATATTCTTGTTCTGGTCTAGTAATTACTTGTACAATCTTTGCCATTATCTTCTTCCATCCGGTTGTATATCTAATCTAAAAGTTCCCAGTTTCCAAGTTTGGGAGGTAGAGGTATTTTCTACTTTTAATGCAATTGCTCTAGCTCTAGCTCTTGTATCTATTTTAGTAGTAGAGGATGTTATATCAAAAGGACCTAAAGGAGATCCGGTTTGACTATCGTTTGGAAAATTTCTTAATTCAAATGTAATTCTAGTTGTTCCTGTTTGAGCAACAAAGTCAGGAATAAATCTTCTTATCTTCATTATAAACTCACCGTCTCCTCTAAATGTTGCAACACCTGTGGACTGTCCTGTTGCAGACGCTCTTGATTGTGTAATATCAAAATCTCCTGATTCTATACTAGCTGTAATGGCTGTAGTTGTACCACCTCTAATTTGATCTGTCCCTGTTTCGTGTTCATAGTATGTTGTTTTACCTTCTGTGTTTCCAACAACATCAAATGATGTATCAGAGTCTGCTTCATAAAATAAAGCATGAGGTAAACCAAATACAGCTGAATCTCTCCACATTGTTCTAGCAAGTGTTCCTACGGTCCAAACAGGTCTTTGTGCTGATGAGTCAAAATAATTATAGGCAACCATTCTATTTACAACTGATGATGTTGATGTTGGATAAAACCACATAACTTCACCAAACAAATTATTTAATCCAGCAGATACCATCTGATTACCAGAGTCTAAATTTATATCGTTGTATACATGATCTTCTACTAAACAAGGTAAAGATTCCAATCTACCAGCATATCTAAAGAAACCATTTTCTGACATCCAATACGCAGCACCATCAACTTCAACACAAGCATTCTGTCCAACAAGTCCACAGTTTGTACCGACTTGTGCAAATGCAAATGTAAATGGTTGACCAACAAAACGTTGTGTGAACAATGCTGTATCAGTCCAAACATAAATTGCATCACGACCTCTAATCGCTCCTCTGATCTGTGATCCGTCGGCCAGTCTTTGTGTACCGGCAGTATTGGTTGCTGTTGGTGTATAAGTATTTATATCCTCTTGATCAGAGAATCTAATAAACATATCGTCTTGTGTGCTAGGTGTTCCTATAGTTGTTTCTGTTCCAAAAAATACTAAGTGTCTGTCAGGTGTAGATACTAACATGTGTCTTGATGCAGTTGGTGCACCAGATATAATTGTTGCTCTTGTATCTGTTGCATTTAATAAACTAGAATCCCATTCAAAAACAGCACTATCGTGAATTAAACAAATTGCTTTGTCTCCAAAATTATCTAACGACCACATACCAGGTTCTAATACTAAGTCACCTGATGCAGCCTCGCCCCACCCAACAAAGTCAGTAGAGTTTGTTACAGTTGCTCCATTTGAATGAGAAGATCTTGTAGAATTTCTAACCGCTCTAGTTATACCTGTTAAATTATTTCCAGAAACTCCTGTGTAAGAAATTTCTTCGTTACCAACTTGAATAAAATTTGTACCTGTGCTAGGAAATTGTGAGGCATCGGTCAAAGTGATTGATGTTCCTGAACCACCTGTTCCTGCTGTGTCGTCTAACAAAGCACCATTTAAAGTTGTAGTTGATGCTCCAATCTCTTCTCCACCCCAAGTTCCTAGTGACCAACCAAAACCTTTTGCTTGAACAGCTGGACCTACAGGATAATAATGTTGTACTCTTATACCACCAGATGCTGATGCTCCAGATCCTGATTCGTTTGAAGGCATTGTAATTGTTATTGTGGTAGCAGATGGCACAGTTGTAACCATAAATTTTTTATCATCAAAATCTGATGCAGCAAAATTAGAATTAGTGATAGAACTAAAACTGTCTAATAAAACTATATCACCGGCAACTATGTCATGAGATGTTGAAAAAGTAATAGTGACTGTAGGTGATCCGTTAGTTGTAGTAAATGCATTTGTTAATGTTGTCGTAGTTTTGATAGGATGTATGTCGTAAAACACACCTCCTGAATAAGCGTATAAAATTCTATTAGTTCCTATAATAGAGAATTTGATTGAAGTAGAACTAACAAAATGATGAAGACCTCTACCTGCTCCAGTTAAATCGTTTTTTCCTCCTAGTTGTTTCCAACCACCTATTTTCTCTGGTGTGCCATATCTAAATCTAACATTATCACAGTCTACCCATTGACCTTCTGCTCCTGTGGGTGTAAGTTGTTTATTAATTCCTGGTTGAAATCCAATTTTTTGTAGCATAATAAATCCACGTATATCAAATTTATTGTTTTTTTAACAGAATAAAAGCACAGAAGTTGTGATGTGGTAGAAACTTCTATACTAAACTATTTTTGAAATTTAGCATCTTTAAACCAAGGAGGCAAACCTAAATGAGGTCTTTTATCGTATTTATTTTCCTCTGCAAAATCAGATAAAGCATTGTTATAATGTAAAAATACTTGACAGCATTCATCTCCTTGAAAAGGTTCTCTCCAATGTTCTAATACACAACCCTTATAAACCAACATATCTCCTGGTTCTAATATAACTTGAATGTTTTTTTTATTACTTAGTTTAATAAATATAGGCCATAAATCTCCACCTAAATTCATTGTAGTAGATATCTCACAAGACGATCTATCTTTGTGTCTTTTTAATTCATTACCTTTAGCATACATTCTAGTGTAAGAATAAGTTGGTATTAATTTTATTTTTGTGTGCTGTTCCATAATTGGTTGCACTTTTAATAATAAAGTATCCATAGCAATATCAGCATAATGTGAAAAAGAACCTGGAACTTGACTGTCATTCCAATGTCCAAAGTATTCTGTATATGGAGAAACAAAGCCACTATGTAAAACTGTGTATGCTACATCTTTTTTTATAGAAAAATAATTATATAAAAAATTTGCAAGCTCTTTATTAATTGCTTGTTTTATAACTAGATAATGATTTTTTTGAAAGTTACTCATACGTAATAATTAAAATTTATTGCTATTCTAAATGGTTCATCTGTACAATTTGTACCAGAGTGTTCTTTAATACTATCAAATATTAAAATTTTATTTTTTTTGCTAGTTACTTTTTTACTATTATTTTTAAATATAGTAAATCCATTGTTTGTATTTACATAATATACTGCTGTTTTTAAATTTTTATAATTAAAATCTTTGTGATAACCATGTATTTCTATTTTATTTGATTTATGTATTAAATTAGTTTTTATACGCACTAAGGCTTTTGGTTTTAAATAATTTAAAACAGGTTTTAATATATTAAAAAAATCACTTGTAATTTTATTATCATCAAAAAAAATATGTGTCATTTGATAATCTTTTGTATTTGAATCAAAAACTATTGGATTTAAATAATAAGGAAAATGATTATTTTTAAAAACAGATTCTATGTAATCTGCATCTTCCTTTCTTAAAATATTATCTTTAATTTCAATCATCTAAAAGGGTGTCCCAAAGTCCATACAACTAAACTATAACGAAGTCCATCAGTCACAGGTTTTACCTTATGTAACACATAAGATGGAAATACAATTATAGAACCTTTTGGTAAAAAATCTTTTACACTTTCTATTTTTGTTTTTTCTCCTTGAAAATATTTAAACATAAGTTCTCCCCCTTTGTAATCGTTAGGATTAGATAAAATAATTACAGCAGATATTTTTCTTGTTTTACCTCTCCAATTTATATTTTCACAGTCATTATCAAAAGGTTTAGGATATTCATCAACATGCCAACCATAGTGTTGATTTAATTTATATTTTGTAAATTGAATACTTTCTAAATAATCAAAGTGATAGTTCCAACCAGCTTGTTTATTTGCTTCAATTAAAAAAGGTCTTATTTCTCTGTAAATCCATTCTTGATCTAACCAAGAAACATTTGAATTTCTTTTTTTTAATAATTGTTTTTTTTCTTTTTTATTTAATTTTTTATCTTGAGTTCCACCTGTCCTAGCTAAAATTTCATTTTGTGAGTTTCCATATTTTATTACCTCGTCGCAAAATAAATCAGAAAAAACATTTTTAAAATAATAAAAAGTATTCATATTAAGCTATTTGTAATTCTACAAAAGAATCATTTTTTCCAACTTTTCCTACAGGAAAAAAATTACAAGCAATAGAGTACCTTGTTTTCTTTGTTAGGTTAGGTTTTATTTCATGAAATATATCTGCTGGAAATATTATTAATTTATTTTTTTTAGGTTTAATTTCAAAATAAGTACAGTTATTAGTGTTCCATTCTGTAGGATTGCAAAACAAATTATTTAATAAACCATTTTTAAAAATTATTTCAGAAGATTCATCAAAATAATAAACAGCACTAAACATACAATTAGAGTGTGCATGACTTGCACCAGATGTTTTAGGTTTAAATTTAGCAACCCAAGAGGCAGGTATTATAAAATCATTTGCTATTTTATATATTTCTTTTTTATATTGATAAAAACAATTTAATATTTGTTTTTTTAATTCAGACAATTCTGGTTTGTTTAATATTTCTATACTTACTGATTGTTCTGATTTTAAATATTCGTGATTAATATAATATTTTTCTTTTTTAATAGTGTTTAAAATTTTTTTAGTATCAATATCTAAATAAAACACTCCAACATGTTTAGCAAATAAACTAACTGTATTCATTTCTAAGTAAGTTATAACTTAGCTCTTATAAAAAGCAAGTTTTAGAATTATTCGGATGTTAAATCCCAAGTAGAATTTGTAGCATTCCAAACATAATAATTATTATTTTCGGATCTTGCTGACCATCTTGCATTTGATTCTTCCCATAAAGGCCCACTTAAAGGTGGGTCATTATTTAAAAGATTGCTTTGAACAGGCATTGCAGTTGGTGCTTCCCAATCATCATCTGAGTTTAAAGTCCAAGAATCATAAGGCTTAACACATATAAATTTATTTTTAGAAGAATCATAATAATGATTATTTTTACCTGGATATTGTTTTCGGGCATTAGCATTATAAGAACATTGTTTCCAATAAGTGGCAGGATATGTTCCACTAAATTCTGTTAACAAAATAGGATCATTAGGAATATTGTTTTGCACCCAAGTTTCAGCTTCTGTAGAATATTCTCCGCCATTAGCATTTACATCATCATTAGAAACAACAACTGTTCTAATTACAACATTATCTGATTCTTTAATTTCTGCAAAATGTGCCATATTATTTCCATAAACTTTCTTTTTTATAATTAAAAACTTCTTTTAATTTCCAAACTCCACTTGCAACAAAAGCACCAGCACCAGGTTCATTTACTATAACTACACCAGAACCTCCAGCTTGACCATCTCTACCTGGACCGCCATAAGCGTTTCCGCCACCACCACCTGTGTTTGCAGTTCCAGCACTTGCTAAACCTGGACTTGCACTTGGACCAGTATCAGAATTTCCTCCTCCACCTAATCCACCATAAGCTATTTTTTGAACAAAAGATCCTGGTTGATTTGTACTAGTATCTTCACCTGTACCAGAACCACCTGCACCGCCACCAGCATAATAAGTTGTGGTTCCTGTTATGTCTGATTCTTTTCCTAAACCTCCACAAATTTTATTTGGGTATGATCCTCTTGAACCACCAAAGCCAGCACCACCACCAGATCCTCCTGAATTAAATTGAAAAGTTCCTCCAGCGTGACCTTCTGATGGATCAAATGATCCTGAATTTCCATCACCATTTCCATTAGCACCTGGATTAGTACCACTACCTCCTCCAGAGCCGCCATCTCGACCCGTGCCAGTTAGTGCTCCACCACCTCCACCTCCTGTGGAAGAAATTGGAGATGCAGCGCCAAAAGTAGATGTAGAACCATCAGTTCCTAAAGTACCGGGAGAGCCACTTGTACCAGCTCCACCACCACCAACTGTTACTGGAACAGTTGAACCTGGGAAAGGATGTCCTGGAATATCTCTAAAACCTCCTGCTCCTCCTCCGGAGCCACCGCCGCCGCCACCGCCGCCGCCAGCGACTACTAAAATTCTACCGGATGATAAAGTAGGTGTGAAAGTTCCTGGTGAGTTAAAAGTTGTAACTTTATCGCCTAGGGTTGGATCGTTAACTACACCAATGATTCCTCCATTTGCCATAATTAATTAACCTCCTATGCGTCGTCTAATACTTCATATGAAACATAAAGCGTTAAATCTGAAGCTGCGCTTGCTCCGCCTTCTAATACATCACCTTCTTCTAGATAGATAGGTGAGTCTGCTAAAACTAAAACCGCATCAGCTGGAACTGCAACAGTGCTAGCTATTTTAAAAAGAGCTCCAGATACAGATGATCCTGTTGCTGCTGAAGTTCTTGTTGCTTTATCAATTCCTACAGTTACAGTAGCTGAATTTGTTCCATCAATATTTGCAACTGAAATTCTATTAATTTTTACTAATTTATTTGCTGCTACAGTTATTAAAGCTGTAGTAGTAGTTGTATCTAATTGAAAACCTTGAGATTCTCCTATGATTGATGATACCGATACTATATTTGGTGCTGCCATGATTTACTCCTTTTATCCGAAAATTAAAGCCATTGCAATAGCTTTTCCTGTTGAAATTCCTGCTGATCCAAAACTTAAAGTTCCAGAACCATCTGTGATTAGGGCCTGATTTGCTGACCCATCAGCATTTGGAAATGTAAGTCCATCAAGAACAATATTTCCTGATCCGTTTGGTGTGATAGTAATATTACCACCTGCACCATCTGTTATTGTAATTGTACCAGAATTAGTTCCAGAGTTAGTATCTAAAACTAAATCATGAGCACCATCTGTTGTTAAAGTAGCTGAAGCTGCTCCTGTACCAATTCTAGTTTCTCCACTCCCTTTTGGTTTAATATGAACATCAACATTAGTTTCTCCACTCGCACCTATAATAGGTGGATTTCCTGTTGCACCATTAGTTACTTCTAGTTCGTTTACTGCTGAAGATGTTGTTTGAAATATAATTTGTTCGTTTCCATTTGCATCTGCAATAAAACCTGCATCTGCAATTTTTGGAGCTGTTAAAGTTTTGTTTGTTAAAGTTTGTGTTCCTGTAAGAGTAACGTCTCCAAAATCTAATGTATCAATATCTGGGTTAGTTCCATCGTTTGCTGTAGCAAATACAAGTTGATCACCTTTGTCAGTTGCTGAAAAAGTAAATGAATCTCCTGAACCAGTTACATATTTAAACTGTACTGTGTATGCACCTGATGTTGAATTTCTTAAAAAATAAAATGTTTGAACGTCTAAAGGTATCGTAACAACTGCATTATCAGATAATGACCCTGTAAACTCAATCATTCTATGAGATAAAGTTGCTCCAGTTGATCCATCTGAAACAGATAAATTAACTGTGCCACCACTTGTTACTGCTTGTGTAGTATATCCACCAGATATCTGTTCTATGATCTGTAAATTTGTATTAGTTTTAGTACCCCAAGTACCAGCGTTTTCACCAGTGGCTTGAAGTTCTATTCCTAAAGGTGTGTATGTTGATGCCATAAATTTTTATCTCCTATGCAGCGTCACTATAACTTGTATTTGAACCAGTTGCAACATTTGTATACGACGAATTTGAACCTGTGTCAATGTTTGAATATGCTTGAATTCCAAAGCCTGATGATGTTCCAAAGGTAGCTACAGAACTAGTTGATGAAACACCCGTAATACCTAAAACTAAATCAGCAACTGTAGTTGATCCCACACTAGCTGTAGCAGATACTCCTATTATACCTACGACTTGTGCTGATGGATCTAGTCCTCCTACTGCAGAAGTAATTTGAACTCCTGATACTGCTACTATCGGACTTGATCCAATTGTGATACTACCAACATTTGATGTTGAAGAGACGCCTGTAAGTCCAATTACATCTGCTGGTGATAAAGAACCAACAGCTGAAGTAGAGGAGACTCCAGAGAGTCCCATCACATCTGCTGGTGATAAAGAACCAACGGATAAAGTAGAAGATACTCCACTGACTGATACAGTTGCATCAATTGTAAATGAAACAGAACCAATA
>Ga0209232_1001646_pt1 | contig 11806 bp, 6 predicted proteins | sample ETNvirenome_2_60_FD_184066 | JGI IMG/M metagenome (GOLD analysis project Ga0209232, IMG submission 184066) | Marine viral communities from the Pacific Ocean - ETNP_2_60 (SPAdes) (version 2) | ecosystem: Environmental > Aquatic > Marine > Oceanic | place: Pacific Ocean | collected 2013-06-22
CTTGGTCTTGAAGGTGAAAAACCCACAGAAGATGTAGACGAAGAAGAAGAGAAGTTTAAACCTCGTGGTTCTACTGATAATCCATCAGACCAAACTATGCCAAGCGGTGCTGGTGGATTCCTAACAAGTCTTGCTATGGGAGCAAAAGGGCCGGGTGCTGCTGGGGGTCAAATGATTCAGATGTCTGAGCCTATGGATTTGGCTTGGCGGTTATTGAAATACGATGACGATGACGATGACGATGACCTCTACGATGAAGAGTTTTACTATGACTATGATGGTAATCCTCGTGACCCTCGCCAAAATCTTGACCCTGAGTTTGAAAAAGAAATAATGCATAACGAAGCGGGTGAAGAACTACAAGATGAAATTGAAGAACTTAGAGAATCTCCCGGCTTCTATGAAAAACCTGAACCAGCGGTTACTGACAAAGAGAGAGAAGAAGAGGAACTTAAACAAAGTATTGCGGATTTCCTTTCTAGTCAAAAACTAGCAGGTGAGCCTATGGACTTGGCTTATCAATTACTAAAGGAAGAGGAAGAAGGCCATCGTATTAATTTTGATGATATATCAAAAACACCTAAAGAGACATGGCTTAAACAAATAATGGGCTTTGATATGCCTACGATTAGCAATATGGTAGATATGGGTATGATGGAGGGGTTAGGATTTGATAATCATATACATGGTGACCCCGATATGATGAATCAGATGCATAATGACCGGCATATTTGGGGAGCGCAAGAATCTATGGACTCTTTAATGGAACATAGAAACTCATTGATTTATTTAAGCGAAACCTTAGATGGGCGAGGGCATGAATTACCAAGTTGGTTAGTAGACCAACATAAAAACGCTATGATGACCCAAGAATTAGGTAACGCACACCCTATGGCCCATATAGCAGGTAATCTTGCCGCACTCTATACCCATGCAAACTATCTTGGTAATTTATTAGGGCCGCAGATGCAAGAGCAACCTGATGATGATTGGCAAAATAAACTAGCAGGTGAGCCTATGGACTTGGCTTGGCAACTACTCAAAATGTCTGAGGCTGAAGCCTTAGATTACCACCATCCTGATATTGAAGCACAGCGTTATATTGATAGAAAAAGGGCTTCTTCAGGACATTCAGGAGGTCACATGAGGCAAGGTTTGTCACATAAAATAAGACGAGATGCGGAGGATAGAGCAGAAAGAAATGTAGCAGCGGGTATTCCTGAATGGCTACGATATGCACATAGCAGCCATCCTGAAATGATGAGACACAGGGCTGAAATGGATGATGATAAAACACCTCTACTACCCACTACTGTGGATGAGAAAAATAAAATTGCTGATTTAAGAGAGGTCGCTAGAAAAATTAAACTGAACCCTCAAACTGTTTATAATCGACAATTGTACTCCTCTCAGATGCTACCACCCGGCCCATTCACTGAACCTGAACCTGAACCTGAACCTGATATTCAAGATTCACCAGTACCCGGAATGGCGTTTGTTAATGGTCAATTAGTCCCTGACCCTCGTGTGAAAAAAAGTAGTCCTATGGACTTTGCTTGGTCTTTGTTGAAACAGATACCAGTTGGTTATTCCGCTAAAGGGCCAAGTTCTCGTTGTGACAATACTGAAGAAGAATGCGATGGAAGTTATGAAGCACATTATCGTGGCCCTGAAGATAACCCTAAAGAATTGGTAGACATATTTTGCCCTAAATGTGGGAGGTATCACGAAATAACAGGAGATGTTTATGACCAATACTTAGAAACTGATATGGCGAGAGGCGAACATCCTTCACAACAAAACCTCCAAAAATCAGAATCTAAGCGTAGTGTAGCCCGTAGACGCAAGAAAGAGGGTTATGCTAAGTGGCGACCATCTACTGGTCAGTTTGAGAAACCAAAGGGCGGTGGCGACCCTCGGAATATTTCATCAAGACGCTCTAAAAATATCAGTCGTAATCTACCGATGGGGCGTAAAACTGGGCTAATGAGGCCACACCTTTCCGTTGAGTTTTCACACCGAGGTCTTGCTAGTAAACAACCTCCATCTAAAGACCCTCAAAAATACAGACCTTATCTTGCTTCACAAGATGCTCGTAAACTCTTGGGCGGTGTAAGAACAGTATACACACCACACATGAGACATAGCCAACGCTCATTCATATCAGGTCAAACTGGTGGTGGTCGTTTGACAAACACTCTACAATATCCTCGTGTCCCAAGACCACGACTACATGCAGTTCGTGCTCCAAGTATTCAACCACCTAAGATGAAGATGCCTCACTTAGTCCGACCTAAGATGCCGGGTATGATAACAATGAGCGAGGACACTCCTCAGCACAGTGATATTCTCAAAGCGAATGCATATCAAGCAGCATTGATGCGAATTGCTCTCAAAGAGATTCGTGAATTGATGCGTGAAAAGAAAGACAAGGATAGTAAAAAGAAAGGTAAGGGTGAACCTGACACCGCTGGTGCTGCGAGCACTTTACCCAACTACCCAGCCAATAATCCCAAACAAACAAATCGAAACCAAGGTGGTACAGAGGATGCAAACAATGAGCCACGAGATTTTGGGCTTGACCCCGGTGCTCTTGTAGGTAGAGGGAGTGGGCGAGTTTGAGTATCTTAGTTCGCAAATCCATTATTCGCAAGGGTGACGGTGTTTACGGTTACTACACTAATCCCGAAACAGGGCGACTTGAGCCGTATCTAAAGACTGCTCCTCCTCCCGAAGCATTCCATCCTGACCCTAATACTCCCGATGTACCCGCTTTTGCACATCATGGTGCAGCAAAGCATCACCCGTCAGGACACTTCGGTATGGGTGAGTTAATTCCCGGTAAGTTTGCTACAGGTAAACATGGTGAGATGGTATACCTAGATGAGAACGGAGAGTCACATCACCACGGTATTGATGGTGTACTCCATGCTGTAGGTGAATCATTAGAGAAAAATGGATTGCTAGGTCAAAATGACCCGGAGTTAGGAGTTCTTACTCCGCAAAATCTTGTTCAAACAGCAATTGATATGACAAATGCAGAACATGAAGATAAAAGCGGGTATCATAATATTCCTGATGTTGATGATATAAAACATCGAAAGATTCGTGTTGCTGGCTATGGTGGTCGTAAACCTACAACTCGTGCTCATGTGTCTCAAAGTGGTGACTACATTACAGCATATACTAATCGTCAAAACCGTAACGAAAAAGTAGGTGCTATGATTGAATCATATGCTGTTCCTTACAATCATAATTTACAAAAGATACTACTAGAAAAACTTGGGCTGAAAGATTTAGTCGGTGCTGAGTTTATTGACAATCCTCATATTGACATTAAGGATTTACACCCTCGTGGTAATCGTATTCGTGGTAGAGGTGGGGATAAAATTATGCAGACCTCTGAAGGGTATATGTTACCAAGTCTCCACATTACTAATGCTCCTCCCGGTGTCGTTCACGATGCAGCCCATACTGGAATCCGGTCTTGGGAGATTATGAATCACACTCCTGACTTTATGCACATGATGAGTAATCGACAGCAAACTGGGTTAAGTAATGGTATTGATAGTGCTAGAATCCATATCGCTGAGGCGTTAAAAGTCATTGACCCTAATAAGGTGCCTGATGTTGATGTTCCAATTAATACTACACCGGGAACTACGGGAAAACCTAGATACACTATGATGAACCTTAGAACAGTATTGAGGACACCAACTCTTACTGAAGGTATGCTAAAAGAACTATCAAGAACTCCAGCATTCAATATGTTGTTTGGTCGTATTAACAGTGGGTCAGCAGCAAAGCCCGGTATAGGAAAAAGAGCGTTTGACCATATTCTTCAAGCATTTGGAAAAGACCATGATGTTGGATTCGATGCGATAAACTCACACGCTATTCCGGGTAAACACCTAGAAACTCTTGATGGTCAAAAAACTACACAAGGATTGGGAACACATAAGAACGCTGCTGAGTTCTATGCTAAGGCTATGTTGAGTGGTACTCATGATGAACACGATAGCGCATTACGAGCCTATATGCCAAGAGATGCCGAAGGTAACATTGACGCTGGCGTAATTCAAGGATTGGGATTAAATCTTCAGAGTTACGAAACTGTTGAACAACGCAGACAGGCAACTGAGGCTTTGGCTGATTTGGTAAGTGAAGCATTTGGTCATCAAACTCGTAGACAATTACCTGATACTCTCCCAACTGGTGGTCTATCTTCTCGTTACATGACATACCCTGATGAATTAGTTGAAAGACTACCTGCTCATGTTCCATTCTACAATGATGTATCTCTTGCTCCTAGTATGAGCACTTCAAGAACTGCTCCAGCAACAGAAAGACCTCCTTCTGCTCCAGCAGCACCAAGACCTGCTGCTGCCGCCCCATCTCCACCTCCAGCCGCTGCTGCTCCCCCAGCGGCTGCTTCAACCCCGTCAGTACCCCCAAGGGGAGCACCAACATTTACACCGCAAAGCCCTGAGTTAGTAGCAGCACGAAGGCATGTTGGCGTGGCTGAACCAGCATCTCTCCGTAGAATTATACAAGCGGCTGGCGCAAGAGTACCTCAAGGACAAGGTATGCAACTATCCCCTCAAGAGCAAATGTATCAACAAACAATGGGCGACCCACGACAGCGTTTGCTCACCCAATACATGAAATCACAATCACAAGAACTCTCACCTATGGATAGAGTGATGAAGGCTATGGAGGATATGCAGATGGATGATGCTCGTGCTGATTCTAAGATTATGAAACACGCACTGGTTCGACCAATCAATGTTGCAGACCTATCAGGTGTTCATCATCTTGCCAAGAGTGTAGACCTAACGCCAGTTGATATTCGCTCAATTGCGTATGCCACTGGTGACTGGGAGAGAATCGCAAAGCGACTCAATGTTTCTACTGATGTCGTTAAGGTAGTCAAAGTAAGTGTAGGTGGTGTCTGATGGGTAGCATCTTAGTTCGTAAGCAATCGTCTATGCAAATGGGTATGCCAATGGGGGGTGCTCAAATAACGCCTATGATGATGATTGGCTCTCAATCTCAAGAAGCACAGCCACAACAGTTTCCCGGTGTAAATCCTCAAGGTATGGCTGGTCTATCACAACACCCAGTAACTGGTGCTTATCAAGCAACACCAGTTATGGAAACAAAACAAAATGAAAAAGGGGAAATGGTACAAACAGGTAACGAACTTGGTTCGCACCTTGGTGACAAATATGGTGCTCAATCCATTAATCAAATGAATCAAAGAAAACTGAAAGAGGGTCAGAGTCGTGCTATTCCTACTACAAATCCTGTTACTGGAGAAATAGAAGGAGGTTATCAAAGGGGTAAATTAAACCCAATGAGGTATGTATCAGAGGAAAAAGGAGGAGGAGCAGACACTGGTAAATCTGCTGCTCAAGTAGCGTTTGAAAGAGGAGCAAAGGCTGGTGAACTTGGTGACAGGTTTGGTAGAGGATTAGCAAGAGGAGTTGGTGTTCTCTCAGGCTTAGTCTCGCTCGCTAATGCTGGTGCTACTGGTCAAGATGCACTTTCAGGTGGTCTTGGTGCATATCAGACTGGTCAATTTACTTCTGATACAATGCAGAAACCTTTGGGTGAAGGTCTTGGTGGAGCAGCAGCAAAAGTGGCTGGTAAGTCTGTTGGTGTTCTACCATACGACAAACGACATTTACGACAAACTGAGTTTAATCATAATTTAGCAAGCCCTACTCCTACTCACGATGAACAGCAAATGACAGAATATTACGCAGGGCCGAAAAAAATTATGACTACTGATAAACACGGTTTACCAGTTCAGTTTGGTGCTCGTGCTAGCAACCCCGGTGCGAGAGCAAGGTCGCAAGGAGGGGCTAAACAAAGAGTCAATGAAAATATAGGTCGTGACACGAGCGTTAATACTGTAGCCGCAGATATAGACGATATGGGTATGCCTCAGCAAGTAGAAAGAAAAGATGGAATGGTCGCTATAGATGGAGGGTCACCCGGTCTTGATGTTGGAGCAACCCCACGACCAGAAGTAGCCGCCCAACAAGCGAGAAATGTCAAAGTTGCTCCACCTACAACTGAGTCTACTGAGCCTACTCCTGAAGATGTTGGTAATGTAATCGGTGATAATACTGTAGGGGTTAAAGATACTGAAGCAGGTGAGCACATCAAAGAGCAAACAGATGCTGCTAAAAAAACTGATACTGAAGAATCAATGGCGGGTAAATCTATGACAAAGAAGAAATCTTTCAATCCTATGCAACTTATCGGGGTGGTCTGATGAGCAAGCGTGATGAAGAAGCACAAATGAAAGAACTTCTTGTTGAGATGGACATTAATATGTCTAAGCGTTCTTTCAAGTATTTTTTTGAAACAGTGCTAGGATTTGACTACGCTGACCACCACGCTCAGTGGGATGAAGGTTTGAAAGACAACCGATATTACTGTGTCAAAGCGTCTCGTGACCACGGTAAATCTGTATTCTTTATGTCATATGCTCTTTGGTTAGCAGCATTCAATCCCAAAACGCATGTTATGGTATTCAGTCACTCTCTTGAACAGACACTGGAGCATATGCGCTTTATTCGTAACAACATAGATGGTGCTCCTTGTCTACATCATCTAAAGCCCGGTGGTATACCGTGGCGAAAGACCTACTTTGAGTTCACTAACGGTAGTCGTATTATGGCGAAATCGGTTGGTGGAGGTACTCGTGGTTTCCACCCTGATGTTGTAGTATGTGACGATATTCTATGGGGTACGACTGGTAGTGAACTACAGCGTGCAGCCGACTGGTTCTATGGTGTTCTATTACCAGTTCTCCACCACACAGGAAAAATGATGATGGTAGGAACTCCGTTTAGTTACAACGATTTGTACGCTGAACTTGAAAAGAAAGAGACATTCCAAGTGGAGACATACCCCGCTATCAATCGAGAAGGTGAACCACTTTGGCCTGAGCGTTGGAGTCTCGATGCATTGGCACAAAGACGATTATCCATGCCAGCGATTCAATTCACTCGTGAATATCTTTGCGAACCAATCCACGATGTTGCGAGTATGTTCCCAATGACTATTCTTGAGAAGGCTCGTGACAAAAATCTAGTCCTACTCGACCATGCTGAACATGAATATGACGAAGATGGGAATAGTATGGGCTTGTTTGGTCAGCACTTCATCGGCTGGGACACAGCGATTGCATCTGATAAGAATGCTGACTTTACTGCTATGACTGTATTGCGTACTCCACCTGATGATAATGTCAAACAAATCGTTGGCATAGTGCATGAGCGTGGTATGAGTTCTGTAGCGCAGAAGCGTCAGATTATTCTATTGAATCAAAGATTCCAACCTGATTTAATTGAACTTGAAGGTAACAACTTTCAGCGTATGTTCGCTATGGAACTCAAAGAAATGCGTGAAGATATTCCTATCAGAACCTTTATGACAACCAAGACAAGAAAGGAAAGCCTCTTCATGTCCCTACTCATGGCTTTTGAACAGGGGCAAATCAAGACACCATACGGTAACGAAAAAAGTAGACAATTTACACATAAGTTAGAAGAGGAATTGAACAGATTTGGAATGCAGAAAAACGGTAGACTAGAGAGCGTAGGAGTACACGATGACTTGGCTATGTCTCTTGCTCTAGCAAACTGGGGTACAAAAGAGTTCAAAGGCTCTATTGTCTTGCTTGATGACATATTACCCGGTCTTGATAACATTATCACAGGCAGACCAAATAATGGATGGATGATACCATGAAAGAAAGCAAAGTAGGCGGAAAGAAACACGGAATGGTACTAATCATTTCAGTTGGTAAAAAAGGTGACAAAGACCCTACTCATGCCGCCGACCCTGATACAAAAAAGAAGGCTCTACCAATCCCACCTGAAGTTCTCCAAACAGGTCTTTTAGCAGGGCTTGGTGGTGCTGCTGTTGGTCATTTTATGGCATGGCTAACAAATAGAATGGATGCTCGCTCAACAGCAGGTTACACTCAAACAGAAGAGGGGTGGGAAAGAAATGAGTGATGTAAAACTCTACGAAGTTGGCCCTCGTGACGGTCTACAAAACATCGAAGAGTTTACTCCTACTTCTGATAAAATTGATTTGGTAAATCGTCTTTACCACGCTGGTCTAAAGGAAATGGAAATTACATCTTTTGTGCATCCTAAACTTGTACCTAATATGGCTGATGCAGAAGAAGTATTTACTGCAACTCAAGACATTGGTAATTTTGCTACTCTTGTACCAAATCAAAAAGGAATGGATAGAGCATTGGCCGTTGGTGCTGAAAAAATCAATGTATTCTTTTCTGCATCTGAGTTCTTTAACAAAGCAAACTTAGGAAAAAGCATGGATGATATAATCGCAGAACTTGACTCTATGCTACAGGAGACAGACCCAAAAAATGTCAGGGCTTACATTTCATGCGCTTTTGGTGCTCCTAATGAAAAAGTAGACGAGCATAAATTGTTAGAAGCCATGCAAGCAGCACAACATATGGGTGACACTGTTGTATTATGTGACACCATAGGTAAAGCACATCCTTCTCTTATTCATCGAACTCTTGAATTATCAAGACACATTGATTCTGAAATAGCATTACACCTCCATCACAAGGCTGACAAGAAGGACAATATGTTCCCAAATATCCAAAGTGCTTTGGACTGGGGTATTACCCAGTTTGACACAAGCATTGGTGGCTTAGGTGGTTGCCCTTTCATACCGGATAGCGGTAGTAATCTTTCAACAAACGACATGGTACGCTTTTTACACAAGAATGAATATGAAACTGGACTCGATATTTTTGAGTTAAATCAGATTGCTCAAATCTATTCTCCTAAACAAGTTGAGCCTCGCACTCCAATTCGATTGCGAGTAAAAAATAGGCTTGAGGAACTCTTCAGTAAAAATCCTGTGAGTAGCAAATGGTAAATAGGTCAATAGGGAGGTCAAATTATGTGGGGGTCGGCATTGATTGAAGATGACTTCGGGGAGGTCGTTTCGTTTACCCCTGTTTCCGATGGAGAGGTTATACCAATTAAGAAGCAACATCGCTTTGCTCCAAATGGAGATGGTTGGTTTGAAGCAACACTTGGTTGTAATGCTGAGACACTTGTAAAGCGTCTACGAAAAGCAAGAAGAGGTAACAAAGACAATCGGAGTGAGATTGATAACTTCATTAATGATATTAGAATGATAAAATCGCTTGAGACAGATATGACGATTCAAAATCTATCTTGGAGCGATGGTTATGAGAATACCATTAAACAACTTGGACTTAGTGACCGTAAACTCAAGAGTCTGAGAAAGTTTGGCGAATCTCGCTGTGTTAATCTTGAGAGAGCCTGTATGATGTGGGATAACGCTGAAACAACTTTGAAAATGCTAGATGAGCATGAAGATGTTTGGGGGGTCGAAGAGCAACAGGCTTGGGCTGGTGCTATGAAAGATAGAAGCACAGCCCGTAAAATGTGGACTACTACTCTACAGCCTGTTGATAAACTAACTAAAGCCGAGCAAGATTTCTTGCATTATGCTGCTGAAGAATTAATGCGAAAAGGGCCAATGAAAGTCACTACTATACGCAGTAACTTTTCTGATGCTGGGATGTTAAAGAAATCTCAGACCGATAGAAAACTTACGACTCTTATGAATATGTATGGAGAAAATGTAGATATTGTCAAGGGAGCAGTAAGAGGCACATATGTTGTAATTTCTAGCGATGGTTTAGTTATGAAAGATGTATGGTCTTACAGTGCTGGGTTCATTGACGCTGATGGTTACATCACTATTACTGAGCGTGGTGAACCTCGTGCTGGTATGATTGCTACTGGTGATAGAGGAAAAGTACACTGTGAAGATTTATTCAAGACACTTGACTGTGGTGTATTATCAGTAGATAACAAGGTCTACAAAGATTCACAAAGAAGTCAGCACCGATTACAATTTTATTCTAAGGCTGATTTACGAAAGTTACTTGATGGGGTGTCTCCCCACCTCAAGATGAAGTCTGTTCAAGCAAAGGCTGTTTTAGCCTATCTTGATGAAAAAGATAAAACTCGTAAAGAAGAACTCAAGCGATTAGTAAGGTATGAGAATTGGAAAGACGATAGGAAAAAATCTCGTGCTTTGTTAGATGGTTGGGGTATTGATGCTGACGCAATTGGGAAATATAGGGAGGGTCTATGATGGCTGAAGAAAAAGAAGGTATTGTCAGTCGCTTCCTTTCTACATTAGCGAGTCCTTTCAGAAGAAGGACTACACCTCAACCTCAGATGCCATTGTATACTACTGGTATACAAGAGCCAGTATTAGCACAAGGTATCACTCTTCCAGCACTTTATGCTGTGTCAAATGAAAATCTTATTCTCAGAACTGTCATAACAAAACTTGGTCAAGAGATATTTCGTAGAGGTTACTTTTGGGAGAAAAAGTTCCGTAAGAAGTGTATTGAATGTGAAGAAGAGTTCCAACATGAAGTTACTGAATGTAACTCCTGTGGTGGACAAGTTCGTGACCCTGACCCTGAGCAGGTAGTCTATGCTAAGTGGTTGCTACAACAACAGAACTCTATGGAGCAAAGTTTCATGCAAGTATTGCATGAAGTTGAGCGTGATTTGAATATTGTAGATGATGCATTCGTTTTGATGATTAAAGAGTATTATGTCGATGAAAAGACTGGAGAAGTGCAGTTTTACAGAATCAAAGAGTTAATTCGTGGTGACCCTATCTTTATGCGAATCATCGCTGACAAGCGTGGAGTCCGTGGAGGGCGTTACAAGATTTGCCGTATTCATCGTGACCAAGTTGCTTATCCCGGTCAAGAACCTAAATGTCAAACATGTGGTGCTCGTTTAGTCGATGCTCACTATGTCAATATGGCTGGGTCGGGTAAGAATCAATACTTTATGAAAGGTGAAGTGCTTCACATATCAAAGTATAATCCCGGTAAATTGTATGGTCGTGCTCCAGTAAACACTCTTTGGCGACAAGCCATGACACTGACTGCTATGGATAATTACATCTATACAGCCTATCAAAAGCGTAGGATTCCAAAAGGTATAGTGAGTGTGACCACAGATAATCTTGAGTCAATGAAGTCTTTTTGGAAAGGCGTTGATGAAAAAATGGAGCGTGACCCTCACTATATTCCAAAAGTTGGTATCGAGTCAGCATCGGGTCGTGGTGGTGTAAATTGGATTAAGTTCATGGACACCCTTGAAGAAATGCAATACATCGCTGTGCGTGATGAAATTAGAAATCGTATTGCTGCTTTCTATGGTGTATCTTCAATCTTTATGATTGACAATGGTAAGGCTGGTGGTTTGAATAATGAAGGTCTACAGATTCTTGTTACTAATCGTGCAGTAGAATACGGTCAGAAAGTGTATACTGAAGTCTTATTCCCTCGTATGCTCAAAGAGTTAGATGTTACTGATTGGAAACTAACGCTCTATCCAAATGAAGAAGAAGATGAAATCACTAGATTGCGAAGAGATGAGATGGAGGTTAATCTTGCTCAGCGCATGGCTATGCTTGGTTACAAACCTGAACTAATGGAGGAGGGAGAGCGTGATATTCGATTCACATATCGAAAGCAAGAAGAGCAACAGGCTGCTCAACAACAAGCAGGTGGAATGCCACAGGGCGGTATGCCGCCCGGAGGAGGAATGCCACCCGGAGGAATGCCTCCTCAAATGATGCAAGGTGGTAGAATGCCTCCTCAAATGATGCAAGGTGGTAGAATGCCTCCTCAAATGATGCAGGGTAGACGAGGTATGCCACCAGTTATGCC
>Ga0209232_1001647_pt1 | contig 11802 bp, 31 predicted proteins | sample ETNvirenome_2_60_FD_184066 | JGI IMG/M metagenome (GOLD analysis project Ga0209232, IMG submission 184066) | Marine viral communities from the Pacific Ocean - ETNP_2_60 (SPAdes) (version 2) | ecosystem: Environmental > Aquatic > Marine > Oceanic | place: Pacific Ocean | collected 2013-06-22
TTCACCTTCAGTAACTCCCGTTGGTGCTGATGATTGTGGGTTTATCGCCGCAGTAATAAGTTTGTTACCTTTTAAATCTATATCACTTAAAAAATTAATTGCCATTTTTTAGTTTTTAGTTTTTATTTATTTATTTGTTTTTATTAATTAAGATACGCATATCCTGCGACAGCAGAACTAAATGTTATTTGTATCTGGTTTGAGGAGCTGTAAACTACATCTCCAAAAGTTCTTTCATCTTTATCATCAAAAACCTCAACAGATGGATATTTATCCAAATTGTGAGTTATTGTCCATGTTGCATTTGCTGATGATTGTGTATGAGTGTATGTTATTATAGTAACATCGGCTTCTCCAGTAGCGCTAGTTGCTACATTAAATCCAGCATTGAATTTTAATTTAGTAACATTAGGTATATCACTTTTACCTTCGTTCTGTACAATTAAAGAACCGCCAGTTCCTCCACCTGTAGTTCCTATATACCTCCAGCCTCTAGCATAGAGTTCTGGAAAGTTTCCTGAATTTTTTCCTTTTAAAAAGTTTATAGCGTCTGTAGACAATAACAATAAACCTTGATCGTAGTTCCATACCCAACCAACTTCCTTTAAGTCTGATGTAGACGCAGCGTCGGTAGCTTGAAGTTGTGTGTATGTTGAGCCTACTTTGTAATATATTTCTATAGTATAGTAAGGTACTGGCACGCCATTAACAGGTACACTAGAAGGATTTATCCAGTTCCATTTTCTATCACTGTCTCTATCAGCTGGATCTGTGTACGCGACGTATGTTGTGTCATTACCATTTGTAGCTTGTGTTAATTTATGATAAACTGGGTTTCCTGAGCTTTCATAGTCATTAGACACTATACCATTTAAAGCTCCACCACTAGCTGTTAACGTTACTAGATTAGCTACACTAGTAGGCGCATTAGAAGTTACAGTTGAATATTGAGATAGTATTCTACTTGGAGTTATCTTAGGACTGTTCTCAAGCCTTGACTCATACCACTGAAATGTAGTATTAGCGTCAATTACATTAGCTGCTTGTACTTTGAACGTTAATTTACTAACTGCATCCTGTATAAAACCCATTATTCTTCTATTAAAGCCTGATTGTATATTCCTATTATTTTATTAAGGTCAGCAAAGGTTAATTGATAGTTGTTTACAACAGTATCATTCACCTTAATACTTAGATCACATGTCTCAGCCGGTACATTTACCTTTAAAGTCACTTTATTTTTAAAAATATCTTCCATTTATAATTAATTAAAGGCGCATAAAACGCTGTTTATTTTTACGTCGTTGCTTAGGTATTGTATTTCTATATACATACCTTGATCTGTTTGCCAGTTGCCAAATGTAGCTGTAACACTGTTGCCACTAGAAGTTGAAGTTCTAATAGTAGCACTATGAGTATCTATACCAGATGCTCCATCTGTAAAAGCACTTGGGCTCCAATATTTATTTGGGTTTGTAGGAGTACTGTTCCAGTTGTGTAAGTTCAAAGGAACCGCAGTGTTAGGACCGAAACTTCCACCTGATGCTGAAGCAACTCTTCTTATATATATTTTAATACTTTGATCATCTAAAGCGTCATTAACATTACTATTACCAGAACCCCAATTTGAACCTGTAAATGTTAAAGTAAAACTTGGTATACTATTATTTGAACTAGAAAATTTTCTGTGATATACACTTGGCTTATTAAAAGAACTAAAGTTAGTGGTTTGAGTAGGTAAATATCCACTAAATGATAAAGTTGTAGTATTGTTGCTTAAGTAAAATTTATCAGCAGATATTAATTTTGCTCCAGTACTGTTAAATGCGTCTACTATTTGACAAGCATCTTGAAAATCAGTATTAGTCGCTGCACTTGGTTTTGTGCCAAATGCTGACTTAGTTAAAGCTGTTTGAGAGTTCCAAGCAACGTAGTTAGAAGTTAAATTAGCTTTACTAAGCCTAAAGTCTTCATGATCAAAGTATTCAGCTCCTCCTGCGCTAGAGCTACTACTACCTGGTGTTAACACTAATACGTTTAAAGCGTTAGCACTAGCTTTAGTATCATTATTCCAAGGATCTGATATTGTAAGTGTAGAACTACCAGCGACACCTCTATAAGTAAAAGCAGAGCTTTGTATAGCAAAATCATTATACTTATACCCTACGCCTGTATTATCCCATATATCATTATATCCTGTAACCGTTCCAGTTGAGGGCGCCCATGCTTTATCGCTGACACTATTAGTGTTTAGATTTGCTAAAGCAGAGTATGCCAAGTTGTTGTTAGCACCACCATTTTTACCTTGCGTATTTCCATTTATACCTTTTATATCGCTGGCTTCTACACCAAATTTAGAACCTGATGTTAAATACTTAACACCGCTTAAATATGAATTAGTTTCTGATTTTATGTTTGCATCAACAAAACTAACAGCAGATGTATCTGGGCTTGTTGGATCTGCATCAGCAAAAACACTTGATAAATTATATGTTATAGCAGCTTGTGGAGTACCTGGATTTCCAGTACCTGGTTTTGGTAAAACTTGATCTGGAGTAAAAATTATTTGAACAGAGTATCTACCTCCTACCAAACTATTAGCTGTTAATATGTCTTTTATCTTAACTGTAATATTTAATTTAGCTTGATATTGCGTTGGAGCTCCGTATGGATCTACTATAGCAGCATAGTTAGAAACTGTTATATCTATGTTATTTTGTGTAAATGAAGTGTTTTGATTTAAAACACCAGTTGTTTCATCTACAAATGTTGTTGAACCATTAGCATCAAAAACTTTAACTTGAACTTTACAACCAGTAGAACTTGGTGCTCCAGCTGGGCTAAATCCTAATATGTATACGTTATTGCCAGGTTTAAACTGTAGTGAGTTTGCGTTAGATAATAAATAAGAAGAATGAACGTTTAAATCGTCCCAACCACCTGTTTTAAAGTTACCGGCAGCTGTTCCATCAGGATCACTAACTATTAGTGACTTTCTGAAAGAAGAAAGTGGATCAGCAACAACCGCGCCTGTTTGATTAAAGTATGGCGGATATGTAGGTGAAGCAGGCGGTGGAAAAAATATGTTTACTTGATCAGAGTCATTAGGATCCTCTTGAGCAAATACTCTTAAATCATTAGGATCATAATTGACAAAGTTAAATTTATTATATTCACCTGTTAACGCTGTTGGTGTACCTGTAGGACCTGTTTGATTTTTTACAGTATTTTTACCAGCACCACCTAGTGAATCTATTTTTATATTAGTACTGTCTACTTGAGTTAAAGTAATATTAGTTCCTTCAACTAAATTAACTACAGAATCATCAGTTCCAGATCCCGATGTTAATTTTAAAGGTACTTTTCCGCCAGCTTTTGCACCGGCGTTTAAATCATAACTATCACCTCCAGTATCTGCAGCCCATACAAGGCCATTTCCTCCTGAATTTACCTTTAATATTTGACCAGCTGACCCAAAACCTGTTATACCAGTAAGAGATACTGTAACATCGCCAGTTTGTTTGTCTAGTTCTAAAGGAGCTATAGCACTTAACTTATCAACAACGTCAATAGCGTTTTTTAAATCACTTATTAGCGTTGTTTTTGTTTCAAGTGTCTGCACACCGTTCTTCACGGACTGAGAATCAGATATTATTAATATATCTTCTAATACCGGAGTGTTTTTTCTAGGATAAGTGTATATTATAGCCATGCTATACTATCTATACTATGTAACGTGAACTATTTGTTTTACCTCTTCTGTGTACTTTGTTAGCAGAAGCAGCATATCCGTGCTCTTCTCTGTGTAATCCTTCGTCTTCTTTGTGAATATCAGTCTTAGCATCGTAAATCATCTCTCTATCGTGGATCATTTCTTGCTTTTTACCTTTGTCACCCTCTTTATACTCTTTATCTGCCTTGTGAATTTGTCCTTTTGCATCATAGATCAACTCTCTTTCATGCATCATGTCTTTTCTATACTTGTTCATTGCTTTTGTATTTTACCGTCTTTATAAGTTAATCTTTCACTTGCCTCAACAAATGATTTTCCTTCTGGATCTTTCATCATTTTTACTCCTGATGAGTCAAATGGCATGTTTTTGTTTAGTTTAGTAACAAATATGCTATCATTTTTTACTTCTTGAGTGTCATCACCAAACATGTTCCAAGATTTTAAAACAGCTTTAGCTCTTGTTTGTTTACCTTTTACTGCTTGAGATACTTTTTCTCCTACTTTTTGAGCTGGTCTGTATACAGCGCCCATTTTTCCAAGATTTTGAGCAACTTTTGCTAGTTTTTCAACAGCTTGCTTGTTGTCAGGTCCATCATGTGATGGCTTTAATGGTCTCAAGGTTTTACTTGGAGCAAATTTAGGAATTTTTTTTGTAACAGTACCCTTCTTCTTGTTGAATACCACTTCTATTTCAGGTAGTACGCCCTGATCGTGCACCGCTTCGTGCTTTCGGTCTTTGAACTTACCTGGCTTTTTATCGTACATAATTGATTTTTTTTATTGTTAGACGTCTAAATTAGTAATTCACTTATTTTTTTATATATTTACCTTATTTTAACAGTATTTATTTATAGTGTAGGGTGACACTTGCCTCTTATTAGTAGCTTTAATAGGCTAATGTCACTGTTTTTAGAAAGTTATTAGAAATATAGAACTTTGGGGTTACCCCCTCATCGTAATCTATTTACGTTCTAACCAAAATGGTTTTGATTTTACGGGCCCCCTCTTGTTTTTTTCTTCTTTTAAAAAAGTTTTGGCTTTTACTTTTTGTTTTCAATATATCTTTTAGCTTTTATGTTTTGACTATACATAGTGAATACGATGTCTATAAGATAATAGTATAAAATAATAACAATGACAAATACTATTAAAACAAATCAACTACACATCTTAACTCTTAACAATCAAACTTATATACCTTTCCAACCTCATACTTTACCCTCATACTTTCATAACATTCCACTCTCTTCTATTATTAAATATAAATCTTATACTTACATAAACATTAACTCACTTAAAAAATCTTTAAAACATTATACAAATAACTTAACATTTAACAAATATTTATCTCATAACTTACAACATCAAAAATAAATATACAAAGCAAATACGACTAACTAAAGATAATATATATAAATAACTTAACAACTAAAATAAATTATGATTAACTTAACTAAAAAACAAACTAAAGAAATTACTTCATTATATGAAATGCTACAAGCTGGCTGGCATTATACAAATCACCCAATGCATTACAAATTCATGCAAGCACATAATGATTTGCCAGATTATAAATCATAATACAAACTAAATACGACTAATTAAAGATAATAATATAAACAATAAATAACTACAATATGACTAATTTAAAATATAATCACTTAAATAAAATTCTAAAAGACAATTCTGAAATACATTATATAATTGACTCAGAAAACTTCTTTGAAGAAAATAACATTGATATGAATAAATTCATAAATAATAAATTCATACTATTTGAATACACTTCAAACTGGTATACAACATTACAAATCTTAGCAGATAATAATATTGAATACTCAATACATACTGATGAATTAGATTTAAACTATATTATAATTTAATACTAATATAAACTAATTAACTTGCATTCTCATGTAAAACATTGAGAGGTCAAGTGAAGGACCTTAACACTAAAATTAACTAATAAACAAATATACACTTTTTAACTAACAAAAAATATGAAAACTTTAAACTATATTTCAATACTATTTATAACAACAATTATAACTTTAATTACTTATAATATAATAACTTATGGAATTATAAACTACATTTCATTTAATGGAATTTAATACAAACAAAATACGAATACTTACAGATAATAATAATAAATAATAACTAAACTAAATTAATAATAAATAAATATAATAACTATGTCAAATAATAAACTAACAACAAAAAGATTTGTAATCAGAAAGTCACTTTTAGGTACTAATACTATAATTACTTTCACTAATAATAAAAACGTCACATTCACTTATGACCATGACGAAATTTACTCAACATTTCAAGAAAAGTTTGAAACTATGCCTTGCTTTCAAGAGTACAAATCATACACTAATTCAAATACAGTTCCAAAATTCTGTAGAGATTTAGCTACTATTAAATAAATAATAGTATATAATAGAAAGTCCAGTTAGTTCTACTCGTTTACTGGTAAATCAAATATGAACGAGATATAGCCTAAATGGTTGGACGAGAGGTTCGATTCCTCTCTGGGTTACTAAATAAATAAATAAAATAATTAAAATGAATAACTTAAATACTACAATAGATAAAGTAGCAATGTCAGAATTTAACATGCATTACTATCAACTTGACGACAATGAAAAACAGTGGTGTCATGACGAAATGGTGAATAATCCAAAGTGGCTAAAGAAAGATTGGGAAGACCCAATGTGGACTATGGGCGCAAAGTGGGAAGCTGGTTTACCTATATATAAAACTTATAAATAAATTAAAATAAATAACTATGTCTTATAATCCTAACAATCCAAGTAATTGGTCATGGTCAAAAGCGTTTGACGAAATGAACAAAACAGTAAATCAAGCTGAACTTACTCAGCAATGTATAAATCACGTTCTAAATTATCCCGGTGAAGCTAATGGTGTTTTTATGACACTAAGTAAATCACAACAAGATGATGTTTATGAACTACTAAATGAAATATTATGAAACAAACACTAACTGTACTAGAATTTTCAACTGGTGAAGTACATCAGTATCATGATGTAAACTATGAAAAGTATGAAATGGAATTAGACGAATTTATATCTGTACAACTCGGATATAATTTAAATGAAGTGGAATATATGTTCCACGATGACTCAACAGTATATAATTTAACTCACGAAATATGAATAAACTAATATTAACAATTGGAGTAGCTAGTTCATTACTAACTACACCTGCAGAAAAAGATGGAACTGACGTTTACTACTCACAACAATTAATTCACGCTATGAATAACATAGAAGATATGAAAACTTGGGTAAGTGAAGATGTCAATAATGGTAGAATGGAAGCAGAAATAGCTGAATTTTACTTTGAAAACTTAGATGAAACTTATGGTTTTATAAATGATTTCTATGAAAAACAATGCAAATAATACAAAATAAATACGAATAGTGATGGATAATAATAACATGAAATATATACAAACAGATAACTTGACAATCATAAACTACGGTGACGGTAGCGGTAAGCTACAAATCTTTAACAAAACTAAATCACCTTATGGTTATAATCCAAGAAGTCTTATCGTATCACTATTTGGTAGACCACTAAAAGAAATTACGTACAACTATGTACAAAAACAAGTAGACAAAGTCTATTCTACTTTTAACTATGATGAAATAGACGAATTACTAACTAAATTAAATAATAAAAATGACAAAAACTCTTAAAAAAGTAGCAGTATACTTAACCGAGTGGCACATGCTAAAAATATATGCTACCATTATGACAACATCTTTTCTATGTATATGGATACCAACTATGTGTATAGCAATCAAAAATGTATTTGTACAACTAATATTACCAATGTTTAAATAATGACAGAAGATGAAGTAATAGACAAAGTGTGTGACAGAATAGTCAACACTATGTACAACGAACTAGATTACTATATGTTTGAAGAATTAGGTTACACTGAAACTGATGACAAGTATGTTGAAGATGCAGAATTACTAATTAATAAAATAATAAATAGACTAATAAAATGACAGAACAACAAGCAATTGAAAATATCGCTAAAGATATAGTAAGTGGTATTTATGGGTGGACACAACAATGTGGCACTGAGTGGCAAAAGTGGACATATGCTTTGCTACAAGCAAGAAAAATATATGATGGTGAACTAATAATAGATCTAGAAAATGGAAGTGAGTGATGTATTGACTAAACACGAGATGGAAGACTCTAAAACAATGAAAGCAGTAATGTTTCTAATGATACAGGAAATTACAAAAACTACGCCTAATGATCAGGAATTAGGTCAAAGAATAAGAAAAATAATTAATAACTATGAAAAAAATAATAATTCTTTTAATCCTTTGTAGTTGTAGTCCTGTTAGAAAAATATCTGACAGAGGTACTTTAAATGCTATTGAAAAGAACGTAACTACATTAGAAAAATGGCTAGCTCAAGATTATCAACTAGGTGACATTACTGAAGGAACTTATCTTAGTTATAAATATGTGTTAGAACAAACTAGATTAAGCGTTAAAAGATACAAAATGAATACGAATGCTAAAAGATAATAATAATATGAAAACAATTAAATTTTATCCAAGCGACAGATCACTAATTAAATTAGATGGTAAGTTGTATAAAGGTCTGACTATCAACAATATACCAGACGAATATACAAGCTGGTTTAACTATAAAGGTTTTACTTACATAACAAGTTAACTCACGAACGACAAACCGAAACACGGAATAGTGTAACTTATTATAGGTCCAGGTTTTGGTAGCTCATACTCACAAGGTATGGGCTTTTCGTGGTATGAAATGTAACCACAATATTCCACAAGCAAGACTAGATCTTGGCTATACCGTTTGTGTTGACTGTTCAACAGTTCAAAAACTTGGCTGTATCGACACTATAAATCATAAAACAGGCAACTCAATACAAGTTATGTCACGTGAAGATGCAGACAAAGCTAGCAAGTTAACTAAACGAGCTGGCTTCGGTATACTAAGATCTATGGCAGGTGGGTCTAGTCAACGTAAAACTAAAATAATACATGGATGCTCAACTACTCAAATAGGTAGTCAAGAAATGTACGAGCGCGTAGGTAAAACTTACATGGATTACTTAGATGTTGACAAAGATATTGCACAGCGCTATCTCGATCGAGCGCTAAACAATTTAGAAATATCTCAATTACAATATAATAAGATAAAACTACTTTGTTACAAACTAAATACGATCACTAGTAGATAATATATTAAATAATATATGAATAAAATAACAAAACAACTCGAAAACTTGTACTCTTGGACACAATTCTATCAAGAAAGAGGTAATAAAGAACAAATAAGAAAGTGTCAAACTGAAATCGCACAGTTAAAACAAGCGTATAATAAACTAAAATCTAAAAAATGAAAGATACTAACGCTATCGAAGAAGCATTAAAAGACAAATGCAAAAAAGAAATAGAAGGAGTAGTTAATGTATTCATGAATGAACTTGAAGTAAAAATCAGAGGTGAGTATAATGGAGCTAATTACTACGATTTTATTGGCCCAAACAATGGTGGTAAAAGATCATTTCACGTTATGGGTACTGAACAACTAAAAAATGTATTGTTAAGAATGATCTCAAATGCTCATCTTGATTCTATGGTTGCAGTTAAATCAAAAGAATTAATTAAAAAACTTGAATTAGTATGAAACAAAGAACTTTAAACGAAATAAGACAATCAAAAGAATATCAGATTGCTAAAGAAACAGTAGGCAAATATGAAGACTGTACAGGTGACGTTAAAACCTTGAGTGATCAAGGTGGCGAATATATTGTACCAAAGAAAGGTCATGCAGCTGTAGCTTTACAAGAATTAAAAGGTGAAAACTTTTATAAAAATCCTTTTGAACACGAAGAAGTAGATAAAACTGTTGATCAAATTGCAGAAGATCTACAACCTCAAATATTTGATACTATATTTCAAATGATAAATGATGAAATGCAGAAAAGATATGTATTTGACTCATCAGAATATTTAACTTCAGCAGGTTTAGAACTATTTGAAGACGAATGGTTCGAGTTTTATCATGAAAATCATGGTAAAATAATGCATAAACTATTACAAAACTTAAAATAATGGAAAAAACAACTCAATCACTAACACCACAGGCTATGTTTGGCCATAGAAAAGATATAATGGAAGCTTTTGATTACGCTAAATTAATATGCGAAAGATCAACTAAGGCTGACTATGTATATAATATGACAGCTCTTATGGTTATATGGAATACACTAGCTAAAAGTTATGAACCTTTAGTACCTAAAAAATCATGAAGTACGCTATATTTGATATGGACGATACTTTATGTACTTTAAAACATCGTAGAGATAAAGCAATGGAGTCAGGTAAAATGAACTTTAATATATTATTTGACTCTAAATTAGTTGAGCATGACTTACCACAAGGCCATGTAGTAGAACTAGCTGAAATACTACGTATGTTTAACACTAGAATAATAATTATGACTGCTAGACCATATTACATGGAACAAGCTACAAAGCAATGGCTTAAAGATCATAGAATACCTTATTTCAAACTAATAACTAAAGAAAAAAATAAAGTATTTCAAAAATCTAGCTTATGGAAAGAGTCTAAACTACAAGAACTATTACAAGATATTAATATTGAACAAATAGTTTTATCTATTGACGATAATAAAGATAATCAAGCAATGTTTGAATCATACGGAATACCTGTATTTGATCCACTGTTGCAATAATACAAACTAAATACGAACACTATAAGATAATATAAATATGTTATACGATAAATTAAAACCACATATCAAAGCCAAGATGAAAGAAAATGCTGAAAATTATCCTTCTGTAAATTGGCTAATTGATAGTATTAAAACCAAAGACCGTTACTCTGAATTAACTATTGAGCAGATAAGATCTATTTGTACGTTTGGCGATGTATGGTATTATGATCTTACGCAAAAAGAGTTAATATGGGGTGACTGGCTAACAACTAAATAATATGAAAGAAGAAAACCAAGAAAAACTAGCGTTAGAAACGTTAAAAGCACTAGGCGCTAAAGACACATCAAGTCCTTCTCAAATAAAAAGAGGTACAACTTGCTTTACATTACCGACAGGCAGATGTATATCTGAACATAAAACAGGCTATATAAGAGTTAATTGGTTAAATAAAAAAGGTAGCATTTACACATGTTATCAAATAAACCCAACTTATAAAGCAGATTTTCAAAGCATAGGTTATAATGGTAAACTATATAAAGGTTATCATAATAAAAGAACTTTGATATGGTCAAGAGCAGAAAGACTTAGAAGACTTGTATTATATGCTATAAAAGACATAAACAAAGCAAATGCATGAAGATAAACGAGATTTAGCGTTAATACTGTTTGGATTAGCGCTAATATTTTATACAATTTTATTAACAACTAACTTAATTAACTAAATGGAACCAAAAGAACCAGAAATGGAAAAAATAATAAAAGCTGTAAAAAGTTATTACGGCTTAAAAATAGATGAAGATGCATATAGTAATGCAGATATATATGCTTATGAAGAAACAACCGTAGACGGTTATTCTGTGTATGTAGTAACTCACGACATGAGAAATGTAACTATATGCGAAGATGTATATTACTATGACGGTGACGTAGCTGAAGCTATTATGGAAATGGTAAGATACTCTAACGGATATTGTACACTATATGCAGATGACTATTTTTTAGATGACATATACTTTGATGATGCATTAGTAGAAGAGTTTTCTGAAATAGCAGATAAAATATATGACGAAATAGCAAATGACGAAGGCGATTATGGCTTTGACATGGCGGAAATATTATGGCTCAAAGAAGAATTTTCTGAGTCAGAAGAAATTAATCAGACTGTTAGTTAGTTAATAGTAGTTTAGTTTCCACGAATAGCGCGTGAGGCGTGTAGAATAGCAACTGCTCTGAATGTCAGACTTTCGAGTCCATCATCAGGACTATTCATCTTACTCACTTGGCAAGCTCGTACC
>Ga0209232_1001649_pt1 | contig 11783 bp, 9 predicted proteins | sample ETNvirenome_2_60_FD_184066 | JGI IMG/M metagenome (GOLD analysis project Ga0209232, IMG submission 184066) | Marine viral communities from the Pacific Ocean - ETNP_2_60 (SPAdes) (version 2) | ecosystem: Environmental > Aquatic > Marine > Oceanic | place: Pacific Ocean | collected 2013-06-22
TAAGTCTTTGGCTCTTGATGTTCGTACTTACAACATGTTGCAAGACATCTGTAACAGTGAGCGCAGGACCAAGATCGACCAGTTAAAGGTATTGATCGAAAGGGAGCATAAATCGCTGTTTAGCGAGCATGTTAGCGCATGAAGCTCTTTAAACGTAAGAAGTCTGTACCCCAGACTTATCAGCCGGTGCTTGAAGCAAAAGAAGTTATAGACCTGTTTTCAAGATTAACATTACACCATCAAGCGGCGCTTATGCGTTTGATCTCGCGCAACCTAGTAATACAGATAGATGGCGAGCAATACATGGGCTACGAGTTTAACTACGACGTAGATAGCGCTGTAATCTTAGCTCATGAGTCTGAGCCGCAGGGTGAGCTTGAGTTAGAAAGTTAAACCAGTCCGCCGATTCCAGACTGTCTGGCCATTCTGCGCATGGCTATTTCTCTATCATCGTCTCTAGGCAGAACAATCGATGACAACGCAGTTTGATCCATTTGTGGCTGTGTTCCAAAATCTAGATCTGCAAAAATATCTGCATCTTCTACCGGGGATATCATAGAAGTTTTATTTGATTGATTTAACCTTACAGGATCTACGTTTTCAGGATTAATGCTCTGGTTTAGACTGTCAATGCCTTGGTCTATTTTTATTCTTTCGCGGGTTGGTAAGTCTCTTAAAACCTTTTCACCCTCTGCCTCATCTCTTACTTCGGGCCTTATCAAAGCCTGTGCCGATCCAGAAAGCAAAGGCGCCTGAAATCTATCTGTGGTTTGTCTTACTGCATCTATAGCTTTTGTAGCCTGTGCCGCCTCATCAACACCTTTCATCACGGAAGGAGCCACTGCTCTAACCATCGGGCTTGGAAAACTCAACAAGTTTTGTCGGGATAATGAAGATAAAATTTTGTAGCTTGTTCCAGAAGGGTTGTCTTTTATTTCAGCCCACAGAGTTGGCATAACGTCTTTTCTAAACTGTTTGATACGAGCTATTTCTTCAGGAGAAAACAACAGCTCAGTGATAGCTCTTTGGTTGTTAAAAACATCGTTGTAATTTTTAACTATTGCGGTTCTTGTTATGTCACCGCCAGTGCCAGCAAATGCTTTTGTTAGTATGCCGTCTTTTAACAAACGCACGACTTGATCATATTCTGCTGGCGGTAAAGATTTTTTCAACTCTTTCAGCACTAAAGGCACAGATTGATTCGGCGCAAATTTGTTGTGTCCAAACAAGAGGTTTGTAACCTGCATCGGTGTATAGTTGTTGTTTGATAGGCTCAACAAAATTCTATTTGCAGCACGCTCTTGTGTGTCTTTAACAGAAAGCTTTCCAGAAAGTCCTAAGTATTGTCTGTATAAACCAGTCGCGTTTCTTAATTGATCAATTACTGCTTGGTCGCCTTTTATAAACCCTTGCTCAATACCAGTATATATTTTGTCATCTAGCTCGCCTTTCATACGCAAAAGGACAGCCTGCTCTGCACTTCCCGGTTGCGCTTGTCTTGCTGCTACACCTAAGCTTTTTTGATAGCTATGTAGGGTGCTTAAGGCCTGATCTTTGAATTTAGGGTTAGCGGCAGCTTTTGATATACGCTGTAAGTTTGTAATCTCAGACTTCAAAATAGGCATATTGTCTAGCTGCCTACCTGTCACACCCATAGATGCAGGTATATCAAGCATGTTACGTGACACTGTGCCAACACCCTCAGCTGTCATCATCGGCGGGTTTGGTACTTTCAACAAATCTTGATAAAGAGCGCTTGACTCTTCTTTAAGTTGTGCTGCTCTGGAGCTAACGATAGATTGTGTTTCTTCTGCCGCTGCGCTTGGTATGTTGCCGTATAAACCATCTCTGCCGATGGTGTTAGCGCCTAACTCAGATTGCAATTCTAATGCATCCTTACGGATTGCATCTAATTGTGCATCGTCAAAGCCTCTAATTATATTTGTGCCTAATCCAGAGTCTTGCGCTCTTCTTAACTCGTCCTCTACACCTGTTTGCTCAGTAGATCTTGGAGTTGGTCCCTCTGGAATTTCTGCTGTTCTTTGTCCTTGCGTCAAAGGGTATTTTGATTTTTGTATTACATCAGGTGTAAATCTAGGAAAAAGAGTTTCTCCTATTTTTGCGGACACTTTGCCAGCAGCTTTGGTTGTTTCTCTTATAACAGATTTGCCGCCCTCAACAACAGGTTTTACTATAGGAGGTATGACAACGTCGGCACCTACGCCTATACCAGTTATCAAGCCAGTTTCTTTTGCCACATCGGTTAATGATTGATCTCTTGCTTCAACCGTCTCTGGGGTGATAGCAGCCTCACCAATTTTTGATACGGTTTCTGTTGCTGTGTAAGCACCCGTACCTCTCACAATAGTATCCTTTACTGTTTTGGCTTTAGCTACAAACTTAGATGCTGGTATGTATTTTAATACTTCTCCAAAAAAAGATGCCATGTCAGTGCCAGATAAACCCGGCTTGTTTACATAGTAAGGCACCCTGTTCCAAACAATAATTGGGTTGCCAAATTTATCGACAAAGGCTCCGCCCCATCTGGGATCTTCCTTGAAAGCTTCTTGAAAAATTTCTGTTTTACCAAGATCGTCAGAGGTCATTATAGCTTTGAAGTTGGGTATGACTCTTTCAAAAAAACCCGGACCATCATCTCCCATTTCAGAAATCTCTGGAAGATTAGGAAATTCAAAATCATCAGTTGGATCGCCGTAACCTTCTTCCATAAGTTGGCTTGCGATTTGCGGATCCGGTTGATACTGATCAGCGGCGTTAGACAGATCATTCTCTCCGGGTTGCTGTGTACCAGCTCCTTTTGGCAGTTCTACACTCATTATTGCATTAAGTTCCAATCTTTAATTACAAACGGGCCAGCCCCGTCAAATATTTTTATAGTAGCGTTATCAATTACAGCTCCAGATGGCAAAGTGTTGTACCAAGCATTAACAGCTGCGTCGTCGTCTGGGTCTACATTTTCTGGTAGCTTTTCAAAAATACCCCTGTCTAATGCTGCAAGCTCTGCATTCACTACTTCCATGTCGTTAATACTGGAGTCCGATAAAAGTTGTTGTTCTAGTTGGTTGTTCCTAATACCGTTCTCAGTCATTTTCTTAAATGCATATAAAGATATGTAGTTCGCTTGTGGCGTTTTACCCAAGGCCAATATAGCATTTTGATAAGCCTTAAACTCCATGTCACTCGTAGAACCGGATCCAACCGGACGCATTTTTGGGGCCAAATAGTTTGATATACCAACAATGTCTTCTATCGACGCTAAACCCGGATCGCTCGTTCCAAATAATTGATTCGTAAGTTGTCGTAAACCTAGAGTTAACTCGGTAACCTTTCCTGTCTCGGCTCCAGACATTAATTGAGCCATAGCTCTTTCTACTGTCGGCACTACTTGCAAAAGTTTTTCGGTGTAGGCATCTTGGTTTTTAGCTATAAGCTTTAACCTTTCGTTTCTCGTAACTTCAAAACCGGGTTGTACGCTGCCGCTAGACGGAGAAAGCATTACGTCAATGATTATGCCGTCTTGCACTAACGGTCTCATCTCCATGTACTTTCCAGCCATGATTATATCTTTACCAATTCTTGGATCACTAGGCGCTGTAATTCTTGCCACTGCTGAATTAAAGTTCGGCATATCAGGTGTTAAGCCCAACGCCATAATTGCTTTCTCTGCATTTTCTTTGCTCATATATCTGGCTACAGACCCAACCTGTGGGACCTTTACGCCTCCGCCTGTGCCGGGCTTTACCTGACCTCTAAGTCCTGCTGCTTCTGTCGCCGTTAAAGGGGCAAATTGTCCTGCATCATAAAAAACACCTTTAACCGTAATCCCTTTCGGATTAGTAACATAATAATTTTGCCATTCGTTTTCTGGGTTTTTTTTAGCCATAGCAATGTCGTAATCATTCATTAGCTTGATGGCTGCATCTTTATCTGACTTAGCAAGCTCAAAAGCTTTCAAAGCTAACTGCCTGCGTTCTGCATCCTGTTGTTGATTAAGTTGTTTTTGCTCCATGCCAAATTTTGCAAAACCCTGACCAAGAGAACGAAAAGCGCCTGTTCTTGGGTCAGCAGATAACATAGCTCCGCCGAGCGTGGAGGCCAAATCATATATGTTCGACCTTCTGCTGGTTCCAAATTGTTTGGTCAGCATATCATTGTATTCTTTTATTAAAGCAGGATCTGGAGGACCAGATTTTCTTAAAAATTGTTCTGGGTCAGATTGCCTAGCTTGATTTTGCGCTGTAATTAAAGCAGTCGCCTCTCTTATAAGCTCTAGCTGCTTATCTATTTCTTCCGTGTCAGAAACAGTGGTAGGCGGGCCACCGTTAGCAAAACCTCTAATCTGCTCTTCCATTTGCGGTCTACCGATAGCCATCAAGACGCCCTCGGTTGATTAAAGAAACTACCAATGCCACCTAAAGCAGACAGGCCTACACCTAAACCAGCCTGTAATGGGCTAGGTGGCGGTGTAAAGTTTTGTACATTGCTTTGCTGTCCAGCTGTCTGAGTAGCGGTGCCTATAAACGGCAACAGTGCTTGATACTGCTGTAGGGGAGCTTGTTGCGCTTGCAACGCATTAGCTCTTTGAGCATTGAGAATTTGTTGTTGTAATTGTTGTTGTTGTCCGCCAATGCCAGACAGTAAATTAACACCTGCCATACCTGCTTGTTGTGCTTGACCGCCTAAACCTTGTAAAAATCCGCCCAAGCCCTGTTGTGCTTGGAACCTTTGTTGGCCTATTTGACTTTCTAGTCCACCCATTTGACCAAATGCACCTGACAGTGTTCGTCCTGCACCTAATGCTGCTTGCCCAGCACCTGCTTGCGCTTGTTGACCAGTTTGTCCAAACCCTACCAGACTTTGTCCCAAACCTGTGCCTGCGCCAAATCTTTGTTGTGCTGATTGCCCAAGACCACTTGCTAGTTGTTGACCGGCACCCAATCTTTGTCCGGCTAAGCTTGCCAATCCTGTAGCAGCACCTCTTGCTGCTTGTTGTTGTCTAGCAAACTCGCCCAAACCTGCTCTCTGAGCTTCTGAGAAGCCTCTAGAGCGTATTCCTGATATTTCTTTGGCCAAACCCCTGCCTAACGCTTCAGTTCGCTCATCGGCTGATAAACGCGCTCTTGATCCGAATGCTGACTCACCGCCTGAACGTATGTCTCTGGCTGTTTGTGATATGTCTGCGAGGTTTGCTTGTTTGACTGCGTCCTCTACGGTTTGCTGTACTACAGCATCTTCGTAAGGATCCATAAACTGTTGTGTCAAATCTTGATCGTATGCCCCTGTAGTGCCTCGCAAAAGCTCTTCTGATTCACCAAGTCTTTGTCCAAAACCAAGTGCTGATCCTCTGCGGATGTCTTCAGTTTCGCCCAACCTAGACATCAAGTCTCCGGTTGCGCCTCTGGTTAATCTACGGCCTTCACCCAAAGAGCCTAGTAAGCCTTCTAAACCAGATTGTCTTAATCTTTCTTCTTCGCCTACGCCACGTTGTACAGCATCTAAGCCCCGCATGCCAAAGCCTCTTGCAGCTTCTTGACCGGCGCCTAACTGATCTATACCAGCCTTGTAAGCGCTTTCTGCATCGCCTATGTATCTGTCTTGTATGCCAACAAGATTTCTAGCTTGCTGTGCCGCCGCTAACTGATCTTCAGTTAATCCTGCAACTTGTTCCGGTACAATTATTGGCCTGCCTTCTTCATCAAAAAAGGTACGCTCTGCTGCTCGCATAGCTCCGGGTATAAATCCACCCTCACCATCCAAACCAAACAACAATTGTTGAAGAGCGGGATCTCTTGAAACTGTTGAAGATTGCGCTGAAGCTACATAAGGCGCATCACCGGCTGTTTGTTGTGACTCAGGCAACGCTCCAATTCCGGCTTGTTGCATTCTGTAGTTTTGTAATTCATCAACAGATATACCGTAATAGTCGGCTTCTTGCTTATCATACTCTTCTTGAGTAAGCGGCTCGAAATCATCATAGTATGACCCTGAGTCATACATGTCGCCGTAATATGGGTCATAAAAACCTTGCTGCGAAGCAAAAGCAGGATCATTATATTGTTGGTTTGATGCCCCGCCTGTTTGAAAATATTTAATTGGTTGCATTCGCGTATCTCCCGAAGACATCCATCATTTGATACATGAGCTGGGTTCCTCGCTCTCTGCTTTCAGAAGCAGATGGCACCAAAGTCAATATGCCGTTAGGCTCTTCGTTTAAATCAAATGAACCAGCGCCTCTAACCGCTTGGCCAGTCATAACAAATTCACCGTCACTTAACATGGCTGGTATGTCGTCACTGGTTTCAGTTCCGGGTCCGTCTATGTAGCCGTTCATTTTTTCAAAATCTTCCATAGCTACGTCACCACCGTTTGCATATGCCATAGCATACATCGGTTGCATAGCGCCACCCATGGAAGCCCCTTGTACATACTGAGATGTAACAGCCTCTTTTCTTGGTCCTGCTTGTCCACCGCTTAGCGTTGGAAATCTAGGCTGTAAACCAAATTCAACAGGGTTTGGAGCCTCTTTGCCCATCCTACGCGCTATCTCTGCCTCTATATTATATCTACCGCCAGCATCCATCGTGGTTAATGGAGTCATTGGCACGCCCTTATCTCTTCTAGCCTCTTCCATGGCGAGCTTACCTAAACCATAAGCCGCTCCGCCAGCTAAACCAAGCCCAGCTAAACTGCCTAGACCGCCGGCTAAACCGCCACCGCCTCCCGGCAATAAACCGCTTAAGAATCTACCAAATGCACTGCCTTGCGGTTGTGCTGCTCCTGCACCCACACCGCCAGCTCCTGCTCCTGCTACACCGCCAGCTCCCGCTGGTCCTGTTCCTGCACCGCCAGCTCCCTGTGGTCCTGCTCCTGTTGTAGCAAAACTACCAGCTGCTTGCGGTAAAACCGCTTTAGTTGTTGGGTCAATTAATCCAGCGTCTAACATTTGTTGTTCGGTATAGACGTTGCCAGCCGCATCTTGATAAGTCGCACCGGTGCCTTGTTCAATACCACCAAGCATTCCCTCGGTTCCAAAAAGCCTGCCTTGGAATCCGCCAGTTAGAGACTGTATTCCTCCGCCAGATCTGCTCAACAAATCACTAGGCACTTTAGCGCCAAAAGGTAAACCTTCGCCTGTAACTTTGTTTACCCAATTACCTTTAGAATCTTTTACATAATCAGCCGGGTTTGCTGATTGAAACAATCCCTTAACTGATCCAATAGGGTCGGAAGCTAAACTGCCAATGCCACTTCTAAGCGCTCCCGGTATGTCTTTAAAACTTTGGCCTAAACCGCTAAAAAATCCTCCAGTAGAGCTTGCGCCTTTGATTGCACCTATACTGTCTTTAATTCCGGGTCCAACACGTAATGGTCCAGCTACACTCAATAAGTTAAGTGGGCTTGCATCACCTTTAACAACATCAACCACGGTCAAAGCTTTATCTGCTATTGCCGCAATAGGTTGCCAAGGACCGGGAATAAACTGTGCTACTTTTGCAAGTGGTCTAACAATCTTTTTAAGTTTTTTACCAATCTTCTTGAAAAACCCAAACTCTTCTAAACCGGTCATTTGGTTCAAGCTTGCAATTCCCACACCAGCTACTGCTTGTGCAGGGTCTATATTAGACTCTCGAAACTTTCTTTCGATCATGCCCTCAAGCTCTTCGTCTTGCATAAACTCTGCTGGAAGGACAATTTCGCCGGGGCTTAAGTGTGCTAGTTGCGTGTCTTCGCCAGTGCCAGCTGCTTGTACTTGTCTAGCAAGATCACCCAATGGCGCATTAGCGCCGGTAACCAATCTTGTGATAGCAGCATCTAGAGCTTCTATTTCGTCTGGATCATTAGACATTTGTTTTTGTTGCTCTAATTCTTGCAGGCCTTGCATGAAACCAGCATTTTGTGCGCCAGTTTGTGCGCCTTCAAAAATATCCATTTCTTGATCTGATACAGCTCCAGAACCCATAACCCGCACTCTTGAGCCAGCAGTAGGGGCAGAAGGCATAGGCATCTGCATGGGCTGCGCAGCCTCAAACATTTGCCTTTCTTGATCGGATGTGGCTCCAGATCCCATTGTCGGCATATAAAGCTCAAGCATTCGCACCAAAGCTTGTCTTTTTTCTGGATCGGTTTCTATGCTTATTGCTTCACTGAGTTGTTGTATGATCTCCATGTTGTCTTCTTTCTGAGGTGTAGGCGGATCATACATTTCTAGCCTACGTCTGAGTTCTTCTCTTTGTTCTATAGTATTTTCTGGTGATTGCATAGCTTCACGTAGCTGCGCAATTATTTGATCATTGTCTTGCATCAGGCTCGGCATCATAGGTTGCATTTCTTGGTCAGATACCGCACCAGCTCCCGCAAATTGGTTAATTCTTTCTAAAAGTTCTGGTGTAATTGTGTTCTCTGCCATAATATTAACTTGTCGTGACGGTTACACTGCCAACGCTCAAAGTACCTCCCAATCCTGTTACATATGTCTGATGCTCATATAAATTCCTAAATTCCGTGCCATCAAACGCCTGATGGACCTCCACGGTGCTATTAAATATTATAGCACCAGTAGCGAATTGTAACGCAGAAATTTGTGAAGCGTTAAAAACCGGCGTTTTATCTACATCTTTTGCGCCAAGGTTTATTTCTAATATTCTTACCAATCGGTTAAACGTATCGGCGCTAACCTCATCTTCCATGGCAAGAGGTAAGCGAGTCTCAAGGATTTTTGCCATCAGCCTCTGCGCCCGGAAGGCTGTATATCCAGCCTAGTGTTGCCAACCCTAAACTTGTAATCTTTTTTGTTAGCCACCACTTCGTTGTCATCGTCCGACTCAAAGCGTAAAACCAATTGCCGAGTTCTGGTTCTAGTGTTGGCGAATCTGGTTGTTGTGTATACCTTGTTCGTAGAATCAGTAGATAGCGTGTCACCATTGTAGTCTCTACGCTTTAAAACAATATTCATGGCTGGTGAATTTGATATACCAGATGTGGTTGAAAACTTAATATCCGGTATCAGTTTTTTAACAAACATAAAGGTTTCGCCATCACCCAAATCTATGTCAGCAGACTCTATAAAGACATCGGCCATAGCGCTATCGTCATCGTTAAAACCAGACTCATGTAAATAAACAACGCCCGAACCAGAAACCTTACCCGCAGCAATTGGCTTATCTTCAATGCCCGCATCAAGCCAGCTGTATCTAACTAGCTTTCCAACGCTCCAAGTTTGCTCTTCGTAGTTGTAGATCACGTATCTTGATATTTCGTCCGTGCTATCTTCTATAGATGGATACCAAAACCAAACTTCTGAATGCTCTGCATTTACCGATGCATAACATTTAAAAGCTTGAGTTAAGTTAAGATCTGAGAACACATAGTCTTGCACGCTACACGGTAGTTTTTTGACCGCGCCGTTGTAATAGTAAAATCCGTTCTTACTCATAAAAAAGACACCAACCGGGCTGTTAATGGCCGCTTTTGGACCAATAAGTCCTGCTCCCTCGTTTATGAGATTTAAAGCAAAAGTAAGTGGTGGTCCTATAAACGTCATTGAGTAAAGGCTGGTATCGGTCCAGATTAAAGTCTCTTGCCTTGACTTCAGGCCACCCACAATCAATGAGCCAGATGATAGTCTTACAGAGCCAGCTGTATTTGTGGCAATCGGATTGAAGTCTAATTCGTTTTCTGTGTCTGAGAATGCGACCAGCATCGGGTCAATAACGCCTGTTCTGTTGCCGCTACTACTGTCAATGGGATCTGCACCAAGCACAATTAGATGACGATCAACCTCACTGGTTATCACCTGTAGGCCGACAGTAGGAACCTTGCTTGCTCCGGTAATACCTTGCAGCTCTAAGGCTCTAACAGACAAGCCGTTGTTTTCAACCCATCGGTATATACCGCCGCCTCTTGGGTTGATGATTAAATTTTCACCAAAATTGTCGTGAGTCCATAGCCTCAGCTGTCCGGTTGCAGTAATCGCAGAAGAAGAACCAAACGTACCTGCGCCCCAAGCTCCAACACCCCAACCGGTACTAGGCACGTAAACGTCAAGCCCTGTGTTAACTTGATACGTGCCGACAACACTGCTTCCACCGTTGCCGCTGTCACTTGCGTTAGCTGTAACTTCTGAACCGCTGGTGTCTTTGGCAGTAACTGTGTATGTGTTTGTCCCGGTAACAAGAAGTATTTGATATTCTTGGTTAATAACAGCAGCTGTTATTAATCCACCCAATGAAGACGCGCCAGAAAAAGTTACAAAATCGCCCGTAGATGCGCCGTGTGAAGCGTCAGTTACGGTTAATGTAGAGGAGCCATTAGTTGCGCTAAACGTAACGTCTCCGGCGCTTGTAGTAACTCTGATGGGGGTTATATCGTTGTAAGCTTCGCCTTCTTCAATATAATATTTGAGGTGAGTGCCGATTCCTAAGTATCTCGCACCGCCGAGAGAAATCCAGCTATGTAAGGCTCTGCCAGACCCTAGATAAGTGTTGGTATCAGATTGTTTTTCCCAACCCCCAATTTTCTCTGGCCTGCCTTTTCTAAACCGAACAAGATTACCATCTACCCAACCATTTTCGTTTGCGTAGTCGGTTTCTTCTTTGTTTATACCCGGTTTAAAATTTAATGTAGTTAGTGGCATACAAAAATTTTACCACAAAAGATTAAACTTTAAGCCAATCGTATAATCGCAGCTGTTGCATTGGCAGCCGGGAACACAATTGTAAAATTGCCTGCGGTGCTAGTTTTGTCTCCGCCGAAATCTATTACAGCAATTGCTTTGTTTCCATTTGTACTATTGTAAATTAAACAACCTCTTGCGGTTACGGTAGCTGTACCAAACGTCAAATCAGCAAAATCACATATGGCTGTTGAGCCTGATAGTGCTGGCGTTACGTTAGTAAGCGCATTTCCACCCGCGCTGTAGTTTGTTCCAGTTGCTTGCCCAGTGGTCACATAAACCGTTGTGCCAGCGCCCAAAGTTGCTGAAGACGTATATAAAGCAAGCTTTATACTGTCAGCGCCATTGGTCAAATTGTGGCCTTCCACTAGAAGTTCCTGCTTAAACGAATTAGCTATAGCTGATGTTAGTGCCATTTATAACTCCTTAATTATCTTAGCCATATCATTATGGCCTTGATTATTCAACAAGTTTACCATAGTTGTTCGATCTGAGGTAATTGCATTCTTAATTCCGTACAACACTATCGTATAGATGTAATTTTGGAAGGCTTCTGCTTGTTGTCTAATATGAGGAGCAGCGTCAGCCGACACCTCGCATATTTTTTTAGTAATTTGTTCAGCCCAAAACTCTGGATCATGACCTTTGTTTTGCGTAGTCTCAACCATTACGTTGCCTACCTTAAAAAAACTTTCGTTACCTATATCAGCCACGGTAAGGCTCCGGTGGTTTTATTTCTTCTTGCACTGGTATGTTTAGTTTTTCCATTTCTGCTTGCAGCTCAGATTTTTTACAAACAATCCAATCTGGCTCGTTTGGTAGCGCAACCATAGGATCGTCTAGCCTATGAAAACCATAAATGCGCTCATCCTGTGGCACGTTTTGATCTAGCAACGTAGACCTATTTGACACGCCGACTTGTATTTTTGCATCCATACATTTAGCTAACCAAAATTCAACACAAGCCCTACCCGCTTCTGCAAAATGTAAGTTGTGGGTGTAGCTAAAATCTATGCCAAACAAATCTATTCGCGCAACCTTGTTCCAGTAGGCAAAAGCAATCGTCAAAGGAATTGTATTATTCAAATAA
>Ga0209232_1001650_pt1 | contig 11780 bp, 18 predicted proteins | sample ETNvirenome_2_60_FD_184066 | JGI IMG/M metagenome (GOLD analysis project Ga0209232, IMG submission 184066) | Marine viral communities from the Pacific Ocean - ETNP_2_60 (SPAdes) (version 2) | ecosystem: Environmental > Aquatic > Marine > Oceanic | place: Pacific Ocean | collected 2013-06-22
TTTAAAAAGTTGCTTGTTGTATTGTATTGTTTTGTAGTTGTTGTGCGGTAGTAACATCTCCAGCTACTACAAATGCTTGTGCTGGTGGTTGATTAGCTAAAGCCATAGATACTTGATTTGCTTGGCTTTGCCCAACCACATTGAAGCTTGGTGCTTGTGTTGCTGATGCTCCACCACCTGAAACATTTGGAGTTGGTACATTACCACCAGAAGCTCCAGAAGGTGTAAATTTTTGTGATGCAATTGCAGCAACTTGAGCAGCTCCAGCTATACCCATTGCTATCATATTTCCTGTTCTTAAAGCTTGTACTGGGGTAAAATCAGTAGTTTCTTTAGCAACTTTCATAATTGCTACTGAAGTATTAATTAAAGTTTCTACAATACCAAGAGCTTTTTGTAGATTAAAAGCTTTTTTTGCATTTTCTTCATTTTGATTTTCAAATGCAGTTATTAAATTAGAAATAGCACTTAATGTATTTGCTTGAATACTTTGTATGTCATCTTGTTTTCTTTGTTCTCTTGCTATATCTTTTGCTTTTTGCGCTTCATCATCTGCATCTTTTTTATCATTTTTTTCTTTATTAGCAGCAACTTGCGCATCTGCTAATTCTTTAGCTCTTTCTAGTGCTTGCCTATCAAATTCTAATTTGGCTTCATTAAAAGCTATCTCTGCATCAATTTTAGCTTGTGTGCCAGCATTAGCAGTATCAATAATAGATTGAAGCCTTTTTAACTCTATATCTCTTTCTTGAGCATCTATTTCTTTTAGCTTTTCAAGTCTTTCTATATCATCTTGAATCTGCTCTGCATTGATTCTTTTTCTTTCAATAGCTAAATTGTTTTCAGATTCTAACCTTGAATTGATAAGCTCTTGTTCTTCTTTTTGTAGTGCTGCTGCATTTACTTTTTGTTCACTTCTAAACCCCTCAATAGTTGCTTCTATTGCAGCAAGTTCATTTAATGCTTCTCTTTTTGCTACTAATGCTTCTACATTTTCTTCATCTTTTTTAAGATTTGCTTCTGCTAATTTAAGTTGAGTTTTAGCATTGGCTTTCATTGCGGTTTCTTGTTTTTCAAGAATTACAGCTAATTCTTCATTAGCTTTCTTTCTATCTGCAACACTCTTTCTTTCATCATCTCTTATTTGTCTTTGTTGCTCTGCTTGTCTATCATATTTTTCAATTAAACCTTGATTTGCTACTGCTGCTAAATCAGCTTGTTTTTTTAGTTCTACGTTTGCTTTTGCTGCATCTATTGTTGAATTAGTATATTCTGTTAATGATTTAACACCTTCTTCAACAGTTTTAGTTATTTTATCAACTGAATTATCAACTCCAGTGGTAACATCAACTAATTCTTTTCCAGCTTGTTTTACAGCTTTTAAAGCTCCATCAAAATCTCTTGCAAATAGTTTTTTCATTGCTGTAGCTAAAAAACCAAACGCATCAATTGCAGATTTTACTCTTTCAATTAAGTTGTTTTTTATAGCCGTTCCTAAAGTTTTTAAAGATTCTAATGGATCATCAAATATTTTTTTAAAAAACCCTGAAACAGTTTCTACATTATCAGATATATAATTAAAGAAATCTGAAAAAGCTAAAGACAATGCTTCAAATGCTGTGTTAAAAGCATCTACTACTTTTTGATTTTGTTCAAATAGTTCTTTTAATGCAGCAAATGCTGTAAGAATTAATCCAATACCAGCAGCTTTTAAAGCTGTTCCCATCATTCTAAAACCACCAGCAACTCCTTTAGCTCCTTTTTTTAAGCCATCTAATGCTTTGCCAGATGTTTTTAAACCACTTACTTCTTTATTAGTTGTTTCTAATCCAGTATTAAGATTGTCAACTTCACTTGTTAATTTCTCTAAATCTTTTTCTGCTTTACCAGTTTTAGTTATTATTTCAAATATCTTAGTAATCATTTCTTCATTCTTAATTGGTTAAATGCTTCTTTAAATGTCATTGGTACTTTATTTAGTCCTAATGCTATTTTAATATGCTCATCATATAGTTTATTCTCTTTACAAAACTCTAATGCTTCTAATATTGTTTTCATTATGATGGTTCGTTTAGTAGTTCAAAATTTGTTTCTCCTGATTGTAGCTTAGTAGACATTTTATTTATTGTATAAGCTCTTGTTCCAACTACAATCAAATCATCCAATGTTAGATTTAATAAAACCTTTAGTGGCAGTATTGCAGAAAACTTAAATATCCTTGTTTTCTTATTAAATACTCTTGTGATGTAATTAGTGTAATAGGTTTGAAATAAACTGTTATTATTACCACCATAATCTGTAAGTGTATAAGTATTTATTTCAGATCCAAAGTTTAAATTGTAAGTTGGTGGTGTTGAAGATGTGCCTAATTCATTACATACACTTGGAATCCAGTAATCATTTAAAGAGTGATTTGTTCCTGTTGGACATAAAGCAGCATAAGTTTCTGGTCTTGTACTTTCTAAAAAATTTATATTGTCTTGATTTTGTTGATAGATACCATAAAATAAAAGTGGTTGCCCTATACTTGCTTCTAAATTATCATCTAAAAAACTACCAACTTGAACAGTAGATAATGCACCACTTGTTTTATCTTGTAATCTTTCAAACAACATGTGTTCAAATGGTAAAGTAATTTTATATTCATTCTTTTTACTTGCATCTCCTATATAGTTTAGTTCTCCATATCTTCTATTGTTCATACTTCGAAAAGTTTGAGCAAGTATGCTTTTAGGTTCACTATATTCTAAATCTACATTTGAAAATGGTAGTGCTTCACTTACAGTATGTTCATCAGTTTTAACATATTCTGTAATATCAAAAGTATCACCACCAGCATAATAATTATCTAAAGTTCTAACTATTATTTCATCATTAAAACCTACATAAGCAGTTAAGTTAAATGCTCTAAACAAACCATTTAAAAAATCTTTAATTTTTATTTCTGGTATTTGTTCTGTAATTATTATGGTTGCACTTGTTACAATGCTTGAAGATGCACTTGAATAATTAGCTGTATAATCTCTTTCAAATACACCAGAACCAGCTCCTGTAGATGAATTACCATTGTCTTTATAATTGTGCCTAATTTGTATAGTTGCAGAAAATGTAATTGGATCAACACTTCTTACTCTTGCAAATAACCTTTTAGATTCATTTATATCTAAGGCATTTAAATATGAATCACCATAACCAATTGAATGATTATCAGCACCAGTTACATTGTTTTTTGAAGCTACAATAGTATCTGTTAAACTATCTACAATTTCTATTGAATAAGGAATTGAGCTTGATGAAGGTGTAACACTAACCTTAAAGAAATAACCTTGATGATATTGTACTCCTATTGCAATAGGTTGAGTAAAAGCATATGTACCATTACTAAAATCTACTTCAGGATATGATACACCATCAAAATGAGCGCAATTTGCTGTTGCTGATGTGCAACTAAAACTACTATCATCTAAACTTACAACTAAATCTCCTGTAATTCTGCCTTTTGCTCTATGTAACCAAAAGTATAAATTAGTCATAGCAGCAGAATCTAAAAATTCACTTGTTTTAAAAGTTATGCTGTACTGCTGTTCTATTGCTTTAATAATGTTCTTTACTGGAATAGCTGGTTTTAAATCTTCTGGTAATACTCCTCTTTGTGTTCTATTTTGGTTATTAGTGTAGCTAATATTTAAACCATTAGAATCATTATTAGTATCATCATAAACATAGCTTTGTGAGTGTGCTATTAATGGATATATAATTGCATTAGAATAACTTACACTATCTACAGTAATATCTTTTCCATTCTCTAAAGCATCTTTTACATAAGCAGCATCTGCATTGTGATTAAAATTATTTAACCAAACTAAATCACTAAGCTGATCTTCATTAATCTTATTTTTAAATGTTACTGTATTACCAAAGAATGTAACCTTATACATTGATGGCTCATTGTGTTTTAACACAACCTCATTAAGATGAATTTTACCAAATCTAAAATGCAGATGGTTTAATTCTGTTCTTGCTTCACAAAATATATTTGCATCAAACCCTTGTATATCTGGATTATACCAATGTTTGAAAATTTTGTTGTTTGTTTTACTTGCTGGTAAATTAAAAGTCCTTGAGTAATCAGTAAACAGTTTATCAATATCACTTACATCTTGAATAACTTGAGTTAATGAAATAAGTTCTTCTTCCATCAAATCAACTCTAACAAAATCTTGAGTTGCATTAGTGTTTGTTAATTGTGGTTGTATGTATAGAATTAGCTTCTGCATTATCTGATATTGTTTACTAAATCAAATGATTTTTCAAAGCTCATTGTGTAGTTTATTAACCTATCATTTAAACCTGTCTTTTTGGTAAATGAGCTTTCTTTTAAATTAACTGGATATATGTTAGCACTTGAATCAGTTAGCCAGATGTACTCACTTACCATTAACTCCTCAAAAAATGGATTTATTAATTCATTAACAAAACCACTATTTAAGAGTACAGATTCTGTTGCATTTGCATTGAATGTTTTCTTGGCGTGTGCTGTAGTTGAATAAGTATTAAATGTTAAAGACTCTTGACATGCTTGACCTTCTTCTTCTGGTGGATCAAGCTGAACTGCTCTTGCTTCAAAAATACTTCTGTTATAATTTTCACTTCTGTTTTCTAAACTATCTACAGATTTTTTAAAGAAGAATAAATCTTGCATTGCACCCCATCTATTTAGAAATGTTATTTTATTTACTGGGTATTTGCATTCTACTATTTCTGTTGTATTGATTGTAATAAAGCTTGATGTATCATAAGTAACTTTCACTCTTGCAACATCTTTAACAGTTGTATTAGTAAACTGTGAATATTGTATTTTTTGATTTTGATTACCATTATCTGAAAAAGTATCTGTTCCTACTGTAATACCATTAGCTCCTATATATTCAACTTGATTGACTCTCTCAACATTTACAGGTATTGTTAGTGTACTTCCTTTGTGATATTCAAAGTGTGTACCTGTTATCATTGCAATAGGTTCTGTTGTGTAGTTAACCCCCTCTTTAAATTTATTAAAACCTTCTTGTGCTAAGTAAGTGTTTGATGTTGCTGAACCAATTATAGTGCCATCTGATTGCCTTGCTGATGTTTGTACTGTTACCCAAACAGAAGCTTTTGCAGATGAAGCAGAATAAGTTCCTGTAAATATTTGTCCTATTTGATCGTTTACAATTTCACTAATATCTACAGTAACAGAAACTTCACTTCCTAATGGCTTTTTTTGTAGTGAATAGGTAGCATACAAATCATCACAAACTTCTGTTGATGTGCTTAATCCACCAAACACAGTTATATTGATTTGAAAGTAATTTAGGTTAGCTATGTTAGTTGAACCTGTAACCTGTGGCGTTCTTATAAAAAATGGTGATCTTGTTCTAATTATTGTACTCATTCTGCTTGTAAATTATCGTTAATAAACCCTTCTAGCATTTCATCTTCAAACAATGGTAATGCTTCTTCAAAGGGTTTTGTAAAAAACATTGTTGCTCTAATTCCTTTTTTAAATATGCTATTTGCTATCATGTAATTGAGTGATTTTCTTTTTATAAATCTACCCTTACTATCTCTAGGTGCAATGCTTGATTTAATAGTCCACTTATCAAAAACAGAAGCTGGTGGTTTTAAGTTTCTATATCTAAATGGACTTGCAGAGCTTTCAGGATATGTAGACTTAGCACCTTTAACTCCTTGATCTATATACTCTCCATATTTTAACCCTAAAAAAGAAACTTTACCATTTTTAATTTTATACTCTAAGCTTTTAGATAATGCACCAGATTTATTATGTGTGCCATTTATACCACCCTTAGCCAAGTTTTGCTTAGACTTGTTTATTACAAAATCTGCATACTTCTTTAATGCTTTTTCAAATTCACTCATTAGCAGTAGGTCATTTCATCTTTAGCATTCACATTAAAGGTTACTGCCCATCCAGCTAAAGCATTATCAAATCTTTCTGTAAATGGTTCACAGGTTGCAGTTCCTAATATCTCAAAGTCTTGTTTGTACAGATTGCTTTTTTGTAACACTCTTATAACTCTAGTAGCTAGAGCTGCTTGTGTGTTCAGTACATCTTGTGTATTGTCATTACCTAGAAACAAAGTAGTATCTGGTTCTTTACTTACATCTACCAAATCCATAAGAAATAGTGTAACATTAAATGATACATGTTGCTGTTCTATATTCATGTTGTTTACCATTACATGAGCTAGAGGAAACATGCTCTGCTTCTTTAAATCTATTTCACTTATATCTCCAAATGTTACTGTGTTATTAAATGGCTCTGCACTTACTACAGTTTGGATGCTGTCTATTACGTTATAAAAACTTTTCATATTCTCTTTATATATATTGGAGTGTTTTCTCCTAAATCTTCTTCTACAAATTCTTCTAAGAAATCTAAGGCTTCATCAAAATCTATCTTCTCTTTTTTTATGATACAGTCCAAACACTTCCAGTAATCATAAATCACTCTCTTAGGTTTTCTTATTGTAACACCTATAAAAGCATCTTCAAATCCATCAGCTAATACCATGTATTCACTATCATTAAATTTTTCATTATTGATAATCTTAGTTAGTATGTCTTGCCTTGTCATTTAGTTTTACTTTTTAGTATGTGTTGCTCTAGTTCATATTTGTCTTTTTCAAAAGCTAAATGTTGTAAGCACTTGTGTAGTTTTTCTTTAGTTACTTTATTAAACATTAGTATGTTGCCTTGTGCAAGTCCATAGATAGATTGATACCAGCTCCATTTCTGAGAGAAGTTCGCAGTTCTTGAGAGATCGGCACTTCCGTTTGATTCGCTAAATAACTCAGGATATGTTTCTGCAATTCGTTCCTTAAATGATAAAAAAAAACAATAGCTCCAAACACTACATCTAAAGTCATTTGCTTCATGTTGTATTTATCAGCAGTTTCATATTCTTCTATCAAGTATTGATTCTTCTTCTTAAAAGTGATTGGTCTAAATAGTACACCCATTGCTTTGTGCATAAGCTGCCAATCTGCTAAGTAGTTATCTAAATCAACATATTCCCCAAAAGTCATATCATCTAGCTTAGGGATAAAACCAAACTCTTGGTTGTTGTAACTAAATCTGTCAATGAACTTACTATCCTTAGTTTCAAAAAGCTTTGATATATCAGCTACTATTGCTTCAATATCTTTTGCTTTAATCATCAATACTTGTTTGAGTGTTATGCCACAGAATATCTCTATCATTTTCTGTTGTAAGAAATTGTCTAACTCCTTACCATCTGCGACTTTCAACCATCTTTGGTATTGATCTAAGGTTACTTCGCTTAGTGTTTCTGGGATGTTTAATGTTAGCTTCATATTATTAATTCGTAAAAAAGGTTAAAATGATATCCACGTTTTCAATATAAATAGTAAGTTCCTCTGTTTGGATTCTCTAAAACCATCATCATTGCATACCTAGCAGCATCAATAGCATGATCTCCTGTCATAGGATTTGGTTTTTGTAAACTATTGCCTTGTTTATCTTTCATCCATATATAGCCCTCTAATTCTTTCTTTAGGTTTTTGCTTCTGTGTGTTACAAATACTTCATTCTGATTTATTAGATTAATACCATATACAATAGAATCTCTTCCTTTAGTTACTGGAAATATGTCTACTCCACTAAGTCTTATTTCTGCTATTGATTTAGGTTCTGCTGAATCTGCATAGATGTAACCTTCTATATGATTGTTTTTAATATAGCTGGATATATCTCTATTTAACATTCCTGTTTTGTATAGTACTTCATCAAAAATGTAGCTGTCATTGTATTTGTATAGTGCTACAATAGATGTACTGTCTACACTATATCCAAAGTCCATTCCATGACCTAATAATCTTGCTTCTTCAGGTATCATGTCAATCTCTTTCCAGTCTGGAATGCAAGCCCCCTCAAGTGAGCCAATTTCACCATCCAAATACACACGACACCAGTTCTTCCAATAGCTAGATGTCTTTGCTTTTACTCTTGCTTTCTCTAATTCTTTTACTATTGATTCTGGAAGTGATTCATTGTCTTTGTAGGTAAGTGTGATAAAGTCTGTATCTGGTTGTCCTACTAATTCTTTATCTACCCAGAATAATGATGTTGGGTTATAATCTAGCCATACACTCTCAGAAGTTCTTATTGCTAATTCTTGATAACTGCTAAATGGTACATTGTTACACTCATTGATATAGAGGTCTGTTCTTCTTGCTCCTCTTAGTTTATCTGGTTGGTCAGTAGAAAAAAACTCGATGTATGATCCTGTCCAAAATTCGTATTTTAAAGTACTTCTATTAAATTCTTTTTCCCTGTACCTTCTTAACCCTTTCATAATGCCTAAGAAATCTTTTAAAGCACCTCTACGCAAATGAGGAATAGATTCACTAACTATGCTTATTTCTTTGTTCTCATGTCTTAAAGCATAGTCAATTAGAATACATAAAATTGCTATTGTCTTTCCAGCACTTGACCCCCCTCTTACAATCTTAGTTCTTTGCTTTAGTTCTCTTAGTCTATTAACTGCTGTTGTTCTTTCAGGTTTCATTAATCAATAAACAATGGCAAATCTCTATTTACAGTAACATCTTTAGTTTCTTTTGGTTTACCATAATAGTAGCTCATGTACAATTGCACATATTGATACTGTCCATTTTCTAAACCTTTTTTAAGTGCATCCATTGCTAAATCATGTAAAGGAGTTAATTTTTCTATTAACTCTATCTCATCAGCTTTTGCCTTTCTACCAGCAAACCCTTTTGTGCTGTGTCCACCATTGTTTTTTCTACCATCCATAATTAATAAACATTAATTAATTAAATTGTTATTCTCAATTGTTGGGTGTGTTGTTTTAATCTCTTAGTAGCTTCTTCGTAATATTCTTTATCTAGCTCGCAAGCAGTTAGATCATAACCTAAATTGTGGCAAGCTATAGCAATACTTCCACTTCCAAGATGTGTATCTAATATCTTATCTCCTTTTTTTGCATAGTTTATTAAAAGCCATTCGTAAAGTTTTACAGGCATCTCACAAGGGTGTATGCCTTGCCTACCATCAGCTACAAAGTTTGTCCAAGTTTGCGTGTATAATTCTATTTTTTTGTAAAAAGAACTTGATGCAATTACGCATTTTGAAAAGTCAGGCATTGGTTGATTTTTAACCCAAACTATAGCACCTCCCTTTTTTTCAAAACAATTAAAATAATTTGCACCAAATATTATTCTATGTTTTGATACTCTTTTAAGTTCTTTAAAATATTGTTTAGTTGGTGTATATTGATTCCAATTAACTTTTTTACCTCTTTTATTTCCTGTTTGTTGTACAAAATTACCAACACCAAATGGAGGATCTACTATAGCAAGGTCAAAGTAATTATCTTCATACCTTGCCATTAGTTTCATATTATCTTCATTAGTTATAGTCATTCAAATACTATTTCTTCATTAGGAAGTGGCACATCTACATTGAACCATTCTTTTAAAAAGTTTCTACATTGTGTATGAAATACTTCCTGTTTAGTAGTGGTGTTTTCTGTAGATGAAATAGGTACTTTAATTACTTCACTTGTTTCTGGATTTACTTTTTCTTCATACAGAAACATTGATTTATATAGACTGTGTGTTTTGTCTATATCCCATACTTCACCCCATTCATTTTCTATTGCTTGTATAGTCATAGGAATAACAACTCCAAAGTAGTAAGCGTTTTGCTGGTTGCTTCTATGGTTTGTTTTTCTTCTCACTATTAGTTCTATTTCTTTTCCTTCAAAGTTTTGTATAGCTTGTTTTACTTTGGCTCTATTTCTAATAAGTTTACCATTCAATACTTTTGATATGACTTTAATTTGTTTCAAGCTCCACAACTAATACAATCTTCATCATCTATATCACAGGTTCTTTCAGGTGTTTCCATTTGTTCCATTGCTGAACTGTATGCTTCTCTGATCTTAGCACCTAAATCAGCATCATTGGGAGTTATAGCGCATAAGAATGATATTTGATTAAGAAGATTGTTTTCCATTTTGTTTATTGTCTTTAAATATTTTACTTAGTTCTTGTTCGTGTTTAGTTAGGTATTCTAATAGTTTAGCTTTAGGTTGTTCTCTAACTTTCTGATTCATAAGCTTTGTATAATTTGTTTAAAGTGTTGTATAATTCTCTTACGCATGAGCCACAAGAAGAAGTTTGTTTGTTTGCCTGAAATACTCTATTATAAATCTCAAGCATCTTGTGTTGTTCGTCTCTGCTTATTACAGACCTGTGTTCAGACATGTAACTGTCTAGCCAATTGTATTCTTCTTCATTCAAGCATTTCTGGTTAGTTGAATAAGGAAATAACTTATTTAGTTTTTCTTTACGCTGTTCACATCCACAATCTTCTCCAGCTATCCATTTAACAGCTTTAGCAATTCCTGTTTTTTCAAATATCTTCTCTACTGTATCACCAAGACCTTTTGATTTATTTTCCATTAATCTTTTTTTTTATTTCTTCTTTACATTCTTTGACAGTTTTAAATACTGTCTTATAACTTATCTTCGTAGCTTTAGAAAGTTTCCTAATTGATCTAAACTCTTTACTATATAGTTTGAAAAGTTTTTTATGAAACCATTGAAAGTTTTCAATAACTCCATCAACTTTTTCATAAAAGGCTGCTGCGCTTTCTTCTTCTTCATCTGTTATATCTGTTTTAATTGGACTACTTGGTTTATCTGACCGCATCATGTCTGCTATCTCGTTCCTAATTTTAGTGTACATGATAGCATAGTTGGGATGATCGTCTATTATTACATTCGTAAAAGAAAGCTTATTGATTCTTAATTCTTGATAAATTTTTAAATATATTTCTTGAACTATATCTTCTGCTGTCATTGGATAAAAGGCTGGCATTAATCTTTCAGCCATAATAACCCATGAAGTATGATACCTATATAACTTATCTAAAACTTCTTCATCACTCATTTAACCAATATTAAAGTTGTTGTGTCAGGGTGTTCTCCTTCTATCTTTCCAGCATAGAGAAGTGATTCTGTTAGCTTCCATTTTAACCGCCATAAATCAGTTTCAAATCCCTTAACTTCTATTAGTTCAGTGGTGTTGTCAAAGTTGGTTACTTTAAAATCTATGTAGTAATTGCAGATAAGTTTACCCTCTACATAGAGTTGTAGTCTGTGTTGTGGTTTGATGTGTTTAATTTCTCCAGCTAGTTTTCTTAGTTCTAACTGTGCTGCATAAGCAGCTTCTTTTTTAGAATGATAGGTTCTGCCATTAAACTTTTGCTTAATAGCCTTGTATTTATTTCCCCTATTTTGGTATTGTTTTGAGTATGCCATCACTTTATAGGTGATGACCAAGCATTGCTAATGTATTATAACATTATCAACAATTGTGTTAATATCTGTTTTTTGTTTTCAACACACAGTTTTTAATTTTTTAGCTACTGCTTCAACAACATCTACAGTAACCGCATTACCGCACATTTTATAACGCTGTGTGTCGCTTATTTCTCCATCATCTCCATATTTAGACCAGTTGTCTGGAAAGCCCTGTAGTCTTTCACATTCTATTGGGGTTAATCTTCTTATTTTATTTTCAATTACAGCTTGATTACATGCAGTATCTAAAGTTTGTGCAACACCTTTTCCAACTCTGCCTCTTCGTGTTTCTGAATTAGGGTTTGAGTAATTTATACTATCACCAGGTGTAGCAGTTTCAAAACCTTTATTAGTTGCTGATTT
>Ga0209232_1001654_pt1 | contig 11764 bp, 18 predicted proteins | sample ETNvirenome_2_60_FD_184066 | JGI IMG/M metagenome (GOLD analysis project Ga0209232, IMG submission 184066) | Marine viral communities from the Pacific Ocean - ETNP_2_60 (SPAdes) (version 2) | ecosystem: Environmental > Aquatic > Marine > Oceanic | place: Pacific Ocean | collected 2013-06-22
ATAAACGAATACAGTTTATTATATTATTTAATAACTGTTTAGGAGGGCAAGCTGATTGCGGAGACGAGATAAAATAAACAAGGCACTTGATAGTGCAGTTAGTAAGGGCCTTATCCTTGGGTTCTATACACCGTTAGCAGTATACATATATGCGTGTGTATTATATGACGGAGCTAAACAATACTATAAACAGACTCGTAAATGATTTGACAATCACTTAACAAGTTGTTTGCAAAACCTTTACATGGGTGGTCCCCCCTCCCCCCCGGAATCCGTCTCTCGGGAATCCGCTGCGGGCGATAGCCGGTGCTTAGCCTGTTTTCGATAGCGCTCCAATTTTTGAGATATTAGCCTTGTAAAAAATACCCCACAAAAAATTTCCCAGATATATACATCTAGGGAAAGGTAGGGTGAAAGAGTTTTTTAAAAAACCACCTAAGCACGACTTCGCCATTGGCGACTTAGTGACTTGCACGTGCCATGGCGGTCTAGCGGTGATAATAGAGTTATACGATACAAATGAACATGTACAGATGAATATGGTAAAGATATGGTGGATAATATACCCGCATGCAGGGATTAAAGAAAGAGATTGGATGCATACTATAGACAAGTTATATAAATTTAATAGAATAGGAGAATTATATGGGCTATAAATACACATGTTGGCATTGTGGCACAGGAATGGTGATTAGGCTACCGGCGCATTGCCCGGAGTGCGAGCGACTGCTAGTCGAACCGGTAAAGCGCAATGTCAAGTGACGAACCGTTAGAGGTTGGTGACCTAGTAAAGTGGTATGATATGTATGCGTGTGATACTATAGTAAAAGATACAGGCGTAGGCCTAGTTTTACGCGCGTACATGTCGACCGATATCGCGATGGGCCACCTACACGTGCAAGAATATGCTATTGAAAGGCTGTTGTACGATGTGCATTGCCTTAAATTATCGGATATCCGCACTTTCCCCGCGCGCGATGTGGTTGCTATCTAAATTGCGGACTATTTATAACTATACCGGTACCCCCATATGTCTACAGATTTACTGCTCATCGAAAAATTAACCAACACTGATAAGAATGAAATTAAGTCATTAATTTCCAAAGAGCTTAAGTCAGCTTTGGCTGACGAGGTTCGTAAGGAAGTTCAAAAAGTTTTTAAATCAGCTGACACTAAAGACGCTATCGGAGATATTACAAAAAAAGTTCTCAAGCGTCTATATAAAGACCTATCCTTTCAACATCCTTATATTATTGATCGGATTAAAATCAAGTAGGAATGTCATTGATGATTAATTTACTAAAGATACCGATAATTGGCGCGCACGTGATTGCCGTCGACGTGTCGACGATAGAATCTTTCAAAAGCGAATATATCTATTCGATAGAAAAGACAAGCAACGAAATTTACATACCAAAAAATATATGCACAATTAAAGATAAAGATTTATTAGTCGAGCAAAATTTCGAATCTATTGTTAACGTATGTCTTGATATTAAAAAGCCCATGATGCTCAAGAGGCCTGTTAACTCTAATTAATTTACCATGGGCGGTAAATCACTATCACTATCAATCGGTGATGTTATAATCGATAAGTCGACTAATGATGTCGGCGTCTTGCTATACAAATATGATATATTGTATGACAAACACACCATCTCCTATCCGGAGGATGAGGATATCATTGTCTGGGCATGGGAAATCTTTTGGTCCGGCCCACATTTAAAAGGTTCTCGATATCAATCGTATACTGAATTTGGGCTAGAAAACATGATCTTAGCCGGCACTATCGACCTATATAGAGGTAGCGGGTAGGCAAAATTTCATGATTTATGACTTGCGAGAACGAGCAAAAAGGATTATATTATCTAAAGGTGACATAATTATCGATAGGCACAACAATAGTGTTGGAGTCCTTTTAAGGTATATACACCGTGTCGATATAGAGCACGATGACCTATACTTTTGGGAAATAGCATGGACTGCTGGAGATAATAACTTATCTGACTTACAAGAAAAGGGAAAATTTTACCTCGAAGAAGAAGGCCTTAAGCTTTCAATTATAATTGATTTATACGAGTGGAATCCCATAACTAAAAGTAGTCATAAAAATTTTACCGAAAAATAAAAAAATTTGCGTTTGAAAATGAATAAAGAAAAAACTAATATTACACAACCTCATATACTCTGGGACGTCCGCGAGGGAGACCTTGTAAAAATTAAAACCTTTAGTTGGGACGGGCATGCCGAATTGGAACACGGTGTTATAATGGAAAAATTAAATAAAGAGCAACAAACAATGTTTCCAATTGTAAAGGTTTATATATTCGAGCGACAAACTTTAGAAGAATTGTACGCATACAATATAGAAGTTATTTCTAGGACTGAGGAACTGGAACGTAAATGAAATTAAAATTCAAGACCCTGTATAAACGAATGTGCATCGGGGCTGGATTTTTAAACTTATCTCTATGGCTTTTTGCTTATCAAACCAGCAACCATGGACTTCAAACACTATCGATTTTGAATATGATTTTGCTAAGTTTTGTTTTATTAATTGACTCAAAATAAAAAAGCCTATATTTACCTATAGGCGGACAAAACATTGAAAAATATATTTTTACCTATTTTGTGTGTTTTATCGTGCAACTATGATTATGCGATAATGTCTCACGAAAAGCCCGAAAAAGAAGTAATATACATAACAGAAACCGAAACCGAGACAATAGTTGAAGAAGTCGAGGTAGAAGTACCCGTCTATGTTGAAGTGGAAGTACCGGTCAACGAGGGTATTATTTGGATTGACTCTTTTACCCAACATATGTCGATTGACGGTATCGATATCTTATGGGTTGTCGATCGATCCGGATCAATGAACCGGTATAACGCAGAACTTCTGGCGGGGGTCGAAGCAATGTTACTGGCCCTTCCAATTTCAGATTGGAGACTGGTGATGATAAGTGCTGACCCGGCACGTGCGATTAATAGCACAGAATTCCCGTTGGTTCCCGGTGATGACGCTGCTGATGCAGCTGCAATGCTAGCAACGCTAACGACAGCGCCCTATGAGGAGGGCTTTAATTCGGTTTATGATTATATTAATCACAACCCTTATTCTTCAACTTGGATGAGGTCAGACGCTGGTCTGCTGGTCGTGTTTGTATCGGATGAGGAAGAACAAAGTGATATAGAATACCCCTACCCCTCAGATTTTATAAGTTGGTATAGTTCTTTAAGAATGGGTTCGGTATTTATGGCTAGCATAGTCAACCAAGAAAGTTCAGAATCGCTTTGCACGTGGCCTCCGAGTCCAATCGATGTTGGTGATAGATATATGGAAGCCACAAATATGCTCGGTGGTGTCGTTGTGGATATATGCGACACAGATTGGTCGCCCGGTGTTACGGACGCAACACATTCGATCGAGCCTGTTGAAAAGATCCTTCTTACTCACAAAGCAGAAGTTGACTCGATTAGAGTTTTTATTAACGGCTTATTAAATCATGATTGGTATTATGCAGAATCAGAAAATACGGTATATTTTACTATTATTCCATCTGCTGGTCAATTGGTAGAAGTTGGTTATAGGTATATAGAGACAGATACCGGCACTACTGATACGGGTTCATAAGGATTAAAAAAATGAAAAAATTATTATTAATAGCGATGATGTTTGTTGGGATTGGCAATGCACATGCGGATAACTACAAGCCAACTCAGCCATCTGAAAAGGTGAGTAAGGGACTAACATCCGTAGAACGAGACGTTAGAAATGCAGCGGTCAAGGTTACCACACCCGGCGGTGGGCATGGTTCAGGCTCTTTAATACAATATAAAGATCTGACTCTGGTAATTACAGCTAGGCATGTTACCGACGATGCTATTGGAACAACATATATGATCTTTAAGAATAAAGAAAGTGTATCAAGTGTGTTATTGTATAAAAGCCAAGTTGCCGACATAGCCGTCCTCTTACTGAATGGGAAATTTCGTAATAAATCTATAAAACCAATGGATTGGAACGTCACCAAATCATATGATATCGGAATGGATATAGTATATTCCGGGTTTCCTTCTTGGCATAAACTTATGTCATTTAATGGCAGAGTCGCAGGATACGAAATATCAAAGACAGGCGAAACTCAACTGATAGTAAATACCTACGGGTGGTTTGGGTGTTCAGGTTCTTTATTATATGATACAAAAGGTAGGATTATAGGTGTATTATATGGTGTAGACGTCGAATATACTTATGGCACACAGATTCAAGAAAATATGATTTGGGTAGCACCTATAAAGCAAATTAATATAGAAGAAGCAATAAAACCTTTCTGTCGTGGAACAGTAGGGAAATTCAGGGCATGCCAGTAACAACGTGGAAGCGTTTTATTTCAGAAGGTAAACTCAAACCAGCTGCCATAGTTGTATGTTTGAAGCCTGATAGTCGATTTCTTATAATACGACGTTCTGATGTAGATGAGCGACATGGCCAGTGGACTATTCCGGGCGGACATGTTGAAGACTCAGATAGCACAATCGAGAATGCCGCTATTCGCGAACTCGATGAGGAGACGGACTTAATTTGCGATATTGAAGATCTTGTATACCTCGGTGAACCAAAGCCTGAAAAATATTACTACTTAACAAAAAATTGGACCGGGACATTAAATATTGACAAACCTAATCCCGAAACTGGCATGGTTGAGCATGACGATTATTGTTGGGCTACTATAGAAGAGATAAAAGACATAGACAATAGTGAAATTCCGATCTATTTATTGGAGAAAGCTTTGGAAATGTCTAAAAATGAATGATTTGTACGACGAACTTGATGAAGATCTTAGAAAATGGTTTGGCCGAAAGGGTGCACCCGGCAAGAAGAAAGGCTGGGTGGATTGCAACACGTGTCGTAAAGACAAAAAGACTGGCAAAAAGAAATGCTCAGCATGCGGTCGATCAAGCGGCGAAAAACGTTCAAAATATCCATCGTGTCGGCCCACTCCGTCGGCATGTGGGAAAAGAGGCAGCTGGGGTAAAAAGTCTAAAGCCGGCAAAAAGGGTGGTAAATCTAAAAAAAACGAGGTCTTATACATGGATTTAGAACAAATTATTGAAGAAGAGTTAAACATGAATTTAGAACAAATGATCCAAGAGGAATTTGAAGCTGTACTTGACGAAAAGAAAAAGAAAAAGCGTAAAAAGAGTTCTAAGAAGAAGAAAACGAAGAAAGATGCATGTTACAATAAAGTAAAATCACGTTATAAAGTGTGGCCAAGCGCATACGCTTCTGGTGCTCTTGTTAAATGTCGTAAGGTTGGTGCTAAAAACTGGGGTAATTCTAAGAAAGAGTCTCTTGAGATCATGATTGAAGACGAATTGTCGCAAGTTTTAGAAGAAAAGAAGAAAAAAGCATGTAAACCCTCCAAAGGAAAGCGCTTTGCTAAGCGTGTAGACGGTAAATGTCGTTCATATGGGCAGAAAGGACAAGCAAAAGGTGGTGGAGACCGCATCAGACCGGGTACAAAGAAGGGCGATGCGTATTGTGCGCGCTCAGCAAAAATTAAAAAATGTAAAAACCCACCATGTGCCAATGCATTGTCCCGCAAAAAATGGAAATGCCGTGGCTCAAAGTCTATGAAAGAGTAAAAAATGTTAAATGACGAACAAATTCTGCTAAAAACAGCAAAATTGCTAGAAAATTTGGATATTTCCAACAAAAAACCCGAAAAAGTGCTCCGAGAAGTCACCGAAGACGAGATGCGGGTACTTGAAGATGTGTTGGACGATTTAGATCCAGCTAATTTGCCCCTTAACGACCTTTTCAGTGGCAAAATGCGGGCAGTTATACCATTTCCGACCATTGACCTCTCAACAGAGCTTGGAAAGTTCACAGAATTCTTCAGATCTCAAGAATATGACGTAGATTGGGAGAAAGGTATGGTGTATGCTGAGCGTGATCTGCGTAAATCTGACGATTTTCTTGATAGTTTGATGGGCGGACCGGAACCAAAGAAGAAAACCAAGAAGATTCAGATGAAAATCGGCAAACTTTTCTCCAAATTGGCTGATTTAAGCCGAAGAAAAGACGAAATATACCAAAAAGTCTATGATCACTTGGATGGTATTGGTTATAAGTTAGCAGATGGTGAACCAGTTAGGACATCAAAGCGAGTTACCGGAAAAATGCTCAAAGCAGCACTCGATGAGAAAGAATATGAAAATTTTGAGAGAATTAACACTCAAATTTGGTTATATATCGTAAGTCCGGGTGTTGCAGGGCCTGCAGGTTACGATTTAACCGATTTAGCCACTCAATACGGCGAATATTGGAAAAAGAACGCCGGATACATCAAAAAAGAGATAAATAACATCGATAATGACAAATTTTCCATTATTATTACGCGACATCCGGTAGATGTGCTCAGAATGAGCGATTTTGACGAGATTACCTCTTGCCACTCTCCTGCTAGTCGTGCAAGTGCCTATCAATCGTACTATAAATGCGCTGTAGCCGAGGCTCAAGGCCACGGAGCGGTAGCATACGTGGTAGAGACGGATGAGCTTCTGTCAGCTACAAATACGGGTAATATAGACAGCGCAGAGCAAGAAATTCAAGAAGGCGAGATATTTTATGATGATAAGCGCGCCGATACCGGCGATATTGAGCCAGTTTCTAGAATTCGCGTCCGACATGTTAGATATTATGACACAGATGAGCCCGCGCGCTGGGATGATGGACAAGATGTTGGAATGCCTGAAAAACGCGTATATGGTGCTGATATTCCCGGTTTAGCTAATCAAGTTACCGACTGGGCGAGATCCAACCAAGAAGAAGTTATCCAAAACATGCCGAAAGAAGATGGCAAGATTAATTTAGATAGATTTATGATCTTTGGTGGTTCCTATGAGGATACCGCTAATGCAGAGGGTCGTGCAGTGCTGATGAGGCAACTAGTAGATCAACGCGTTAGTGGTAATATGAAACAAAACAAAGATACCGAAAACAATCTTGATGCAAATTTAATCGGTGATATCAAAGCAATGGTGGAAGGCGAATGTGAAGATGTAACAAATTATTGGATGGAAAGATATGCTCAGACATTTATTGATTATGAAGTGCGCGAAGACGGCGCTGATAGCGTTTATATTATACCCACTGCTCAATTTGTTGCTAGATGGCCAATTGATGAGTGGAAAAGGTTGCCGAGCAATGCAGAAGAAGTTGTGTGGAACTCTGTTGATGAATTAAATGAAAGAAACGGTTATGGTGATATATTTGTGCCTTCGAAACATGATACCCCCACAATCCGCAGGATCCGCGAAGAAATACACTTATCTATTCCTATTAACTTTGAACATCCTGAGATTTATGGGGGGAGGTATATGGCCATGTCATCCGAACTTAATGACGCCGGGCAAAATATTGATACTAAGATCGATGATGGTCGTGATGCTTGGGAAGAGATTCTTACACAGTACTTCAAGCGCGAAGGGCAAATAGAAGGGGGCGCTTACATTAAGCTGGCTCGGGAAATTGAAGATGGTGAGGTCTCATCTTACGAGTGGGATGTTGAGACTGATGGCGATTATGATGAGTCATATGAATCCACAGCACGATACTCCCACTACTACGATCCAGAAGATTTAGGATTAGACATTCGTGTACTTTTCGATATTCTCGATTCTCGTGATTTTAGAATTGAGTTGAGAAAGCAATTGCTCGAAGAACCAAGAAAAGCCGAGAATACACAATATTACTTAAATATGGACGCTACAACAGTAGAGCAAGCGGGAGAGGCTAGATTTACGGCTATATTCTCGATTAATGCTGATGCGCCTGATATTATGACTGGACTATTTAAAGAGCTTGTGGAGGGTTCTATGGACGACGAAGACAACCTTAAGGTGGTGTTCAACAGAGTGTTGGCTCAGTTTGTAAACTCTCGCCAACCATCGTTCATGCAAACAAACGAAAGCCTCGTAAAAACGTGGAAAGGGTTCTTAAACTCATGAGCAAATATTTAAAAGATCCCGAATACCTTTTTAGCATTATTACCATGCTTGTTAAAAAAAACGGTGGAAAAATAATACTTACCGAAGAAGAAATTAAAAATGTTTCAAAAGGTGATCTAATAGGGATGTATTACGAGCCCGATACGGGCAACATTATACTAAAAGAAGTTAACGCTGAGGATATGATGCAGGCTACTTCGATGGTGCGCCAACACGAAAAAGACGATGGGGCATATGATAACTAATGTCCGACAATTTTCGTAAATTAAACATTCATTTTGACAGTAGTGCTTTGGCGGACGCATACAAATATGCAGCCGATTTGATTGGTTTTACCGGAGATATGGTAAATTGTATAAGTTTGGTGCACCCAGAAGAAGAAGCCGCGGATGAACGTGGAATTTTTTGGACAAAGAACGAGAATTATGAAGAAATCCAAGTAGAACGGTTTGTTAGCGAAGAGATATACAAGGTTTTTGAGCCCTTGCTGATGAGCACTTATTTTAAAAACGTTTACGATACTTTGTCTAAGCACTATAAACTTGGCCGAGTACGAATTTTAAAATTAAACAGCCGAACATGTTTAAGTTATCATAAAGACCCAGAAGCCAGATTGCATGTACCTTTAATAACAAATCCGGGCGCCCTGATGATTGTTGACAATGAATCTTGCCATATGGAGGCCGACGGTAGTGTGTATTATGTAGACACTACAAAGTACCACACCGCGCTAAATGGGGGTAATTCTGATAGAATACATTTAGTTGCAACTATATTAGATGATAGCCAAGATGAAGAACTATATGAGGTATATGGTGGTGAGTAAACTACTTACTGTTGTCAGGTTAAATTCTTTTGGTGCAGGCATAGAAATAGGGTATTATTATTTATGAAACTTATAATGGAAAATTGGAATAATTATTTAGAAGAAGAAGTTTTAGAAGAAGGATTGGGTGGTAAAATTGCAATGGCCGCGGCCTTAATAGCATCTATGGTCGGTGTGGTGCCCGACGCTAATGCCGCAATACAAGTTAACCAAGATACAATTGAAAATGCGGGTAAACTGCCGATCGCTAATGCAGCAAACCTTTTAAACGACACCACAGCGCGAGTTATCTACGGTGGATTGGCTGCTTTAGACAAAGATGAATTTCCCGGAGCTAAAGAAGCAGCAGAGATATTTGCAAAAGCTCACAAATCTAGGGATATTCAACAATTTGAAAATATGCCAATATTGGCACAAAAAGCTTTACAAGTAATCGTGACTCAAATGAACGACGCCGTGGCTGCGGGTGATCCCGACAAAGTGAAACAAAACATCAAGCAATATGGCGATTTTGAACAAGTAGCTCCTAGGAACATGAAGCTTAAAAGAAAGTTTAGAGATAAAAAAGTAAAATGAAACTTTTAATTGAAAACTGGCGAGAGTACTTAAAACAAGAACATTCCGAACTTAAAGAAGGGTGGAAAGAGAAGCTAGCAATGACCGCAGCAATTGCAGGAATGGGCCTGTCATCGGGCGATGTGCAGGCAGATTCAGGCACCCAAAAGGCGCCTACAACGCAGCAGGCAAAAACATCGCCAGAGGCCGACAGCTACAACGCACTTTTGGGACTAATACAAACACATATAAGTTCGTCAGATATTAGCAAGAAGAGCAAACTAGCTTTTGGCTACGAAAATATCGATAAAGCCCTTAAAGCTGCGCGCGTTGGTGATGATAGTCAGCTAAAAGCACTAAGTGGCAAAGACACTGAAAAACTTGAAGTGTTGAAACAACACTTACAAAAGTATCCCCAAAATTATGACAAGTATCTTCAAATGGGAAAAAACATGACGATAGAGATTTATTAGGCTATGAAACTCCTACTTGAAAATTGGCGAGAGTATTTGAAAGAACAAAAGCCCAAGCCATCAAAACAAGAGTGGGTAAATTGGCTAAATCAAATAAAAGCTACGCCAGCAAATGTTACTAATCATACCGTAGGTCATGGCACAAAAGTATTTTTTACCGAATTTGACGATAACCTTGTGGGCACAAATACAGCAGGACATAAAAAATATAGCCTTGATAGACTGCTTGGGCATATGTTTGCAAATGATAAAAAATTATTGAAAACCAATCTTGGACCAGAAGCCTTAAATTCTAAGTATTTGCTTACTGTTATTATAAGCCCCGGAAAAGTGGCAGTTTTGAGAATAGATGATTTTAAAAAATGGTTCAATAAAAATACCCCTAATGTCGAGCAGGCAATTTTAGGTTTTAAAAATTGGTTAGAAGCTGAAGGATTTAATGGCATATGGTGGAATCAACCAGATCGAGTAAATAATGCAGGAGAAGCAGCCTTGATTTCTAATAGTCTACAAATCTTTAAAGGATCTGATGCTGAAGTCACGGGTGTGAGAGATATTCAAACAGGACAAGTTGTCTGGAAGAAAGGACAACCATTACCAAAATGAAAATCCTACTTGAAAATTGGAGCGAATATTTAAACGAAGCTCATGGTCTATCTCAAAAAGATTTAGACTATGTGAGAGATTTTGCAGACAAAACTGACGACAAAGAACTAAAAAGAATTTTAAAGTTTATTGTTAAATCAAATGTCTTAGTTGACAAAACACAAGATGTGACCAAGATGAAAAAGAAAGACAAATGAAGTTCCTGATTGAAAATTGGTGTGATACATCGTGGAAAACTGATGAGGAAAAGGTTACAATTGGAGATGTCCTTGATTATCTGGGAGATGAGACTGTTAATATTAATGTTTTAGAACTCTCGCAACAATTACCGTCTTTGCCAATACAGGGAGCAGAGAGAGTAGCTGCCGCAAGTTTAGAGTATCCAAATATCGTTGTGAAGAGCGATGGACAATACCGATATGTTCTGGATGGGAATCATCGTCTTCAAAAAGCAATTGATGAAGAGATCGAGAGCATAAAAGCAAAAATCTTAGATCTTGATAATTCAGAAACCCCAGAAAAGTTTAAGAGGATGTTTGGATGAAACTCCTACTTGAAAATTGGCGAGGGTTATAAATGGCGATAACCATAGAATATATGAAGCGCAAGCAAGAAAAGCTAAAGAGAAAGTGGGCTAAAGAAGCCGAATTAGAAGCCGAAAAAGAAGCCCAGCGTGTTGCCAAAATAGAAGCCGAGCTTCGTGAACAAGAAAAGATTGCTGCGCGTAAAAAACTTCTTATAGAGCAACGGGAAAATGAGCGGATTCACCAGCGATATGTTAAAAGAAAACAAAAGATAACAGATCAAAAATGGGATAAACAGTTTGATATCTTGATGACCCAAATAAAGAATCGACGCCAAAAAGATGACAAGCTTGAAGAAATAAGAATTATAATGCGAAATCGTGATCCCACTCTTCAGCAGCTTGATTGGGATAGTTGGTTATCCGATCCTCTCAATCAAAGACTGGCTGATTTAGATATAGAACATGCAATGGAGATGTTTAAGCGCGATAACCTGTTGGCCGCGCGGCGCAAGCCGACGCGCGGGAAATTGAGGAAAGTCATCACCCCCAAATATGCTTTAGTATTCTCCGGCGATCGTTCTGGGGCAACAGACTCATATGCAACAACTACTTTCGATCCTGATACTTACGAACTTTGGAATGGGTTTACTATTTCTTTTTGGGTCCGACCAGACGAAAGAATGAATCAAACCTCGGTTATATTAGGTTCTAAGAACAATTCCCCGGAGTCACGATTTAAATTTGGTATTCACTCAAATGGAAATA
>Ga0209232_1001655_pt1 | contig 11762 bp, 8 predicted proteins | sample ETNvirenome_2_60_FD_184066 | JGI IMG/M metagenome (GOLD analysis project Ga0209232, IMG submission 184066) | Marine viral communities from the Pacific Ocean - ETNP_2_60 (SPAdes) (version 2) | ecosystem: Environmental > Aquatic > Marine > Oceanic | place: Pacific Ocean | collected 2013-06-22
AGTATGTGACATGTTTACTGTATTATCCAATAATGTGTTGTACTTGTCACTTGAAAAGAAAACATCATATCCATATTTAGTAAGGGTGGCGACTTCTCCCTTCAAAGTGTCGTTGTCAAGATAAGATGGAATTGAATTGTTTTCCTTTGTCATTACTATAATACTTGAGAGTGTATCAAGAGAATCAGTAGGAGTTGTACCACTGGTAACCAGCGTGCTTTTGTTTTTGTTACCTTCTCCAAAGTAAACAAATGTATTAGTGCCAATTTCTAAACTATAGTGTGCTTGACCCATTTCCCATTTATAATCAGCGTTTATAGCATTAGGTTGCCTTTCAATATTCGGGAACTTATCTACATCTTCTTGACTCATAATAAGATGAGCGAATCCAGTATAAACAGACCCGTTCATAATAGGCTCTACACTCAGAATAGTTCCCGCTGCACGCTTAGATTGAATCTTTGCTGCGTGAGGATTTGATAGTGGCCCTGCTTTGAACTCTACTGCACTTACATACTGGCGTAAACCATAGTCAATATTGCCGCCTTGTGTTTTTGCACTAGCAGCATCGTAGTAATATTCACTTCTATTTTCAAAGTCAGCAGCGGCATTAAGAGCATCACCTTTGAGTGGGACTAAGACTTCTGAATCGTATATATTCCCTATGAGTAAAGGTAAACCTACCACTGCTTCACCTACAAATGTTTCAGATACATACGAATCTTCTTTTACAATTTCTATGTAACCATCTGTTGCTGGGTTATTAGAATATATAGCCCATGCGCCTGATGGTAAAAATACTCTACGGTAGAGCAGTACATCATCTACATTGAAATATTTATCAGATGATGTGTCACCTGCTGGGTACATTTTAGGATTAGTCACATAGATTCGATAAGTAGAAGTAAGTATCTCAAAATTAGTAATGTTAGACTGATTATTTCTCTCATTACTAAGTATGCTCTTTGCGAATGCTCCGTATGCACTTCTATCAGAAGGAGGCATATCTTGGTATCTACGACCAACTGGAGATGGATTCCATGTATGCGCTGTCATAGTAGGGTCAATATGTAGTTTCAAAGAGTTGTCAGGGCTTGGATAACTGTTACGGAATCTATCTACAAAGAATTGCCCTCTAAACAAAGGAATCTCTACTAGCGCACGAGTAGAAGCAAATTGAGTTCCAAGTTGATAGTCATGCGATATATTATCCATAGATTGGAACATTCTGTCATTTACAGTCGTACCATCTGACTGCAAGTTTTCGACAAAGAAATGCCCGTCTCCCATAATAATTTCACCAAGCGGGAAATCTTGAGACTGAGTACCTGTTAAAGCCCCAGCATCTTTACGCAATCCACTACCAACTACCCAGTCTTGGAATGTAGCAACTGCGTTACCATTTGGTAAAAGGAATCTTCGTGTACTAACAGTAGAATCATCAAACAAAAAGCAAGACCCGTTCTTACTCTGATACTCTGCATTTGCTCCGTTCTTCAAATATATTCTCCCAACTTTAGGGAATGGGTATGTACCCCAACTTGCTAAATCAGGCGACTCATTGTTCAGAGGAGATACTTCTATGAACTGAGTTTCGTTACTTGAACTCAAATCAACTCTTACTTTAGTAGCAAGACAAGAGAAACCTCTTCTGCTACTGTAAGGTAAATGTGCTAGTGTGCTTCTGTCAAACGATGGCTTTGTGTCATACGCCCCTTGACCCACTCCTCCTAGTGTTACACTCACAACTGGTGCGTTAGGGTCTATCTCTTTGACAACATGAGAGTCAGGACTACCTGAGCCTAACTCATTGATACTACGAGTCGCTGCTACATCAGAAAGACCTACACAGTTTACCACTGTGAAACGCCCTTCATCGCCTTCTATCTGCTCAACACCACGCAATTTTGAGCGACCCATAAGGAACATTACAACGGCTATGTTACTAGAGTCAGGTCTATCCCCTGTTGAGTAAATGTACTGTAATTGATTAGTTCTAGTTCTATCAGATGGCTGAATAAAGAAGCGATGTGTAACTCCAACTAGAGTTGTAATTTCTACATTGTCAATAATGTCAAACATCTCATGTATGGCAGAGGCAGAAGAAGTTACACCAATATCAAATTGACCAGCACTTGGGCTACCGTGAACAGTATGAGGAGTCATACGATTGAACTCAGATGTAATCTCTAAAGCGTCAGCGTTTTGCACTCTTTCAATAAGTATGCGATGGAAAACAGAGTCGTGCTGAGCCTTTGTTGTATGAGACGCAGTAAGACTTTGAGGAGTAGTATTACCATTAGTGGTTGTTGCTGTAAAATTAGCAGGTGTGAGTCTCTCGTCTAATTCAACATCAGCCTCAAATCCTTCGCTATTATCCCCAACTAGAGAATGAGAGAAATTAATAGAGCCTAAGTTTCCTTCTTTTGATTTACCAACATCAATGTAGCCACCGGGGGAGTAAAGTGTAGCAGTTCCAGCAGCAACATCTGTGGCTATGTCATCGTAAACATATACCCCACTTGCTACTTCATAATTTGAAGCAGGTACAGTTTTTTCGACCATTAACATTGGTGCGGTTTTACTCATTGATGCGCCTGTAAAATCAATTGCGTTGTAGTGTACTTCTACATATGGTGCTAAGCCACGAGAAGCAAGAGTGGGTACATGTAAAAGAGCAATACGGCTATTTCTTGAAGGGTGTAGATGGAACTTACGAACATTACTATCAACATTATCTAAGTCTGACGGAACTGGCCCTTTCAAAACAAACGGTAGTGGGTTAAAGTTACGAGCACCAGTCTTAGAACCACCAATTGCTATCAAAGTTCTATTAGCCCCTGCTAGACCATTTGATACTATTTCGTGCGGAGCACTTGAGTTCACAACTGTCTTGATTTCAAACGCTGCTGTGTCTTTGTAATAATCAACTTGAGAATTAATAGGGAACATTTTGTCAATGCCTTTTGTAGCAGCATCGTACATCAGCGTAAGAATGTCTGAATTACCAGCCTGTTGGTCTAGGTTTTCCTCGTTAGCACGAGGCATCATTCTAAGATATGAATGTCCTTCAATATGATTTAGAATATGGCGACCTGAATGACCTATCTGAAAACTTTCGTCTAAATCTGTAGGCCATGCTACAGCAAATGGATTATCAGTATCAACAGCGGTTGTAGACATACGGCTTGAATATGCCATAGCGTGTTGCTCATACTCACCTTCATCAATCAACATTTGACCTGCTCTATCAATCAACTGAGTAGCAAGGTGCGGTGGTTGATACGGGCGACCTGTACCATTTTCAATTAAACAATCTGCTGAAATAACAACAAACGAGTTTGCTCCATTAGCAGAAGTGTGAGTAGAGTGAAGAATAGGTCGCAATCCATTGGTGTTTGTTGTATTTTTGAAATCTAAATGAACGCTTGATACCAATAATTCGCCTGATGAGATATTGATACGGTGCAGTCGCACACGCTCAGGTGGTTTGCCGTTTGGCTTCTTTGAGTTTTGATTTATCGAGCCGGGATTAATGAGAAGATTGTAAGGAACATGAGGCACAAGATGATTAGTAGTCGTACCGGGAGTGCTGTATCTGTCAATAACAGAATAGTCACCAGTTGAGTATGGGGAGATTGTGAAATCAACATAAGTGTCTGTAATTGTTTTACCAGTCAAAGCATTAGCCAAAGACTGAGCATCAGCAGTGGGTATGGTGATAGCAGTGAGGTCATTTTCAGTAACCCCTGAGTCACTGTATGTAGAATCTATACTGCTAATAGTGTAAACAGTATCTAGCGGTGAGATAGGCTCTTCAAATCTAAATAATGATATGGTTCTGTCACTTACCATTGAAGGATTACGAGTTATCATTTCGTTACTAAATGAAGAAGAGACATGAATACCCTCAATTACACCTCTAAACTCACCGCCCTTTCCTCCAATGTAAACATGAGAGTTTTTACTCTTCAAAGCACTACCAATAGGAATATTTTGATTGGCAACTAAATCACCATTTACATAGATTTCAGCGTTACTTTGATTAATACACGCAACGATATGGTATAACGGTCTTTGATTTCTGCTTAACGATGTTGCTTTATCTTTACCACTATCAAAACGATTGTATGAATCATCTAAACCACCAAATGTTGTAACTGGGTAAACTTGACCATCGTAGCCGTTTGTTTCAGGTTGAGCACTACGGAGTAAAACTTTGAAATCACCAATAGAAGAAGATGTAAGATTGGCTTCAAACTCAATTGGGCCGGGTGTATCGACAGTACCCATGCTTAGCCTAAACTGACCGTCTTTCATCAGAATAACACCACCGCAGTCCGGTACAACCCATGCTTCAATAGCAAGTCCACTGCCTAACGCATCAGCAATCATACCTCGCCCTGATGAATGAGATACGATTTCTTCAGAACTTCTTCTAGTGATGGCTGTCTCTTTATCGTAATCTTGCCCTAACTTGCTAAAATTACCTTGAGGGATAATCACGCTGTCGCTTACTCCGTCAAAAAATAAAGCGTGATTAGATTGAAGCATAATTGGCATTTTATCACCTCAAATAATCATGTCAATCGGAGCAAAGACCATTTGGAATGTATAGTGTTGCTCACCAGCATTGTACCCAACATCAAACTTCTGTATTGTACCTTGAATGCCAGTGGTTTCATCTGTTGTACTAAAATCTACATTTGCTGACTTTGTATTACCCGATGCTATTTTTTCATTTGTATCTACAAAAAGACCAGTCTGAATCATAAAGTTACGAACACTATATTTTTTACCACCATCGGCAGTAATCATTGAGTTGTAAGGTATTTGTAAACCAATAGGATAATCGCCGTTAAATAAACCATCAAAGGCTAAAACACCACCTGCTACAATACCAGCGGCTAAACCAACACCGCCAGTTGCCACACCAACTGCTAAGCCAGCAACTAAAGCAGCAGTGCCTCTGTCTGTATTGTGTAAGATACCATACAAGTCTTGCACTTTATCTCCAGCCGATTTATTGTTCAAATCAGTTGCGCTTGAACCTCCACTGAATGGTCGATGATATGGTGCATAGTTGTCAGCATCTACGAACCATTTCACGCTATCATTAACTAACATCGCACCATTAACGCCTTGTGTAAGTGTAAGTTTTGAACTACCAGCAGCAGGTGCAAACTCAGATGTTGATACAGAGCCAGTGATTGTTGAGTTTAGATGACTTGCTCCTAATGCTGTAACGACAGAAGCAGCGATATGTGCTGGTGTTGTTGATGAAGAATGAGTGTATACTTTTGTACCGGATGGAGAATTAGTGTCTGTTACGACATTTGAAACACCGGGGTTTGAAAAGTTCTTACTGTTGTCAGGCACAAAATGAATAGTCTCTGTTGTAGTGACGCTGCTATCAGCAGATTGCTTTTCCTTTAACTCCAGTTTTTCTAAATTATTAAAAAAAACTGAGTTTGCTATTTGTACGAACTTACCAACGCTAGTAGTTTCTGCTTGATTAACTGCAAAATCAATTACACTGGTAGCAGCGGTGGCAGATGATGAGCGTCTGTTTACATCATCGTCTGTAAAAATACCCTCAATAACAATTGTAGAATTAACCATGTTCAAATCAATACCTATTCTTGACCCTCCAAATAATGGTATAGGCATTCCACCAACTTTACGCTCTACACTGAGAGCAATAGAGAGTGCTTGGAGTTCCATAGGAGGGAACGGTTTGTCACCAATACCTATTTTGTGACCTATTCCTCCGTCAAAATGGAGGCGAATAGGTGTACCATATCCGTCACTCATCTACCCGACCTCATTGTTGAGCCACCGCTTGCACGAGCAATCTCTTGTTGGATGGCATTACTCATTTTTCTTGCGAACTCACGCTTGTCAGTTCTGTCTGTCATGCCTGATGGATTGATTGTAATATTGTAGGTATTACCGCCCCCTGTTCCAGTACCACCGTTAATTTCAACTGGTATAGAACGGTTACCTGAAAGCGGAACTACAGCCTCAGTGCCGTGTAACATTACCGGGTAACCCGACTCAGGCCCAGTCGCTATACCACCTTCAGCGAATCCCATCATTTCTAAACCCGCATCAACAATTTTACCACCATATTCCCACACCTTTTCGATTGCTTTGAGAATTGGTTTTATTGTATCATATAATATATCTAGTGCTAACGCAAAAGCCTCAAGTACAGGTGAAAAGATATTTTCCCAAGTCCATTCAAATGCTGACACTACAGCATCCCAAACAACTTTTAGATTTTCCATACCCTCTACTATACCCGGCCCTGCTGCCTCCCATAGAGCACCAAGAGTGTTATCCCAAGCCATTTTCATACCGCTTGTGAATACATTCCAATATATTCCGAGAACCTCAAAACCAGCCTTCATTGGCGGGCCGACTAGATTCCAAAGTGGTACAACTATAGCATCCCAAATCTTTTTCATACCATCTGCGAGTAAATCCCACCCTTCACCGATAGCACTTATACCAGTCATCATTGGTGTGCCGACTAGATTCCACAAAGGAACTGTGATGTTATTCCAAGCCAAGGCCATACCAGCCATGATTGTGTCCCAAAGTAAACCAATCGCAGTTAAGCCAGCCGTGATAGGAATACCCACTAAGTTCCAAAGAGGCACAATCAAATTATCCCATAATAATTTCATTCCTTTAACAAGACCATCCCATAAGATACCTATTACAACAAGACCGCCTTCAATAACTGGGCCAACTAGACTCCATAACGGTACTATTATTTCTTGCCACATTAAGTCCATTCCTACCATGAGAATATCCCATGCTATCTTTAATGCATCAAACGCAAGGCCAAGCGTGTCCATTATGAACTGCCCTATTGTCATTATAATAGGCTCAGAGAACTCCCAAAGTGCTTGGAAAATTGGCATGATATGTTCATTAAACCAATCTTTGACAACTTGAAACTTCTCTTTTATGAATGTAACAGCACCAGCAAAAGCACCAGTTATTGCTGCAATTGCACTACCAAATATACCACCAAGAGCACCAAAGATACCTGAGACTACACCTGCACCGCTTGACAACCCACTAAGGGCTACGGTTAGGCCAGCCAGTGCTACCATCAGAAGTCCTCCCTATTTAGGAAATCATAGTCAAGAGACACTGTTTCTCGACTGCCATTTTTCGCTGACTGCGATGCTCTTTTGTTTGCTTTCTCCTCTTCTTCACGAGCAATTGTCGCCCAAGTATAGGATTGATAGAATTGCTGTGGAGTCATCTCATGTACCTCTTTTATTGAAATTGTATAATGCTTTGCTACAATGTATGCTTTCATCTCAAGAGAGAGTTCTAAATCGGCAGGTGTCTCTATGACTTTGCGACTCAGGAAATCCCGAATCACTTCTTCCCGCCTTTGGTAAACCCCCCTGCCATCATTTCACCCAGTTCGTTAGGACTTGGTAGGAGTGCAGATATTTGTTCACCAATGTGACCCTTGAGTTTCAATAAGTCATCATTTGACATGGCTGGGTTAGTTCGCACTACCCAGTTTGAAAAAGCGTATTTGTAAAAGCCTTCTAGGTTTAGAGACATTTGACCATCTTTACCGATGTTAAACATTTCTTGTGCAGCCTTTTGAATGTCGAAGAAAGAAACATCACGCACCCAAACCTCCATGATAATATCAGGATTATCGGGGTCTACGCTAATTTCGTGTTTCTGTTCATCATGCCGTCTCATCAAAAGATTCTTGTTTGCTACTACTGTTTTCGTCATCTGTCTCACCATTGGTCACAGCCGCTTCAGCGGGGGTGTCCGACTCAACTTCAGCAGCCGCTTCAGCGGGGGCTTCAGTCTCAGTCGTGGACTCGGATATGCCTTCATCGTCACGCTTCAAGCGTAGAGCGATTTCGGCTTTTGTGCCGTAGACAGGTAGCCCACGGTCTTTGCATAGTGCCTGAAGTTCCTTGAGGGTCATAGCGTCATAGGTCAGGTCTGTTGGAAAATCTTCGCTATCACCAATCTCTTCAGGTGTAGCCAATTCTGATGTTGCTTCATATACTTCTTCTGTTGGCTCTTCAGCAATATCTTGCTCATCCACTGTAGGTAAAAGTGCAGTAACTGCATCTTCAATAAGTTCTACTGAGCGCATTTTACCAGCAGAAATAATGTCATCCCTAGAATATGCATCGGCTGGGAGGTCAGGGAGATTAAGTTGCATAGCGTACCAAAAAGCGTACTCTTCGTGAGACAGTTCTCCGTATTTTTTTGCTCGTTGTGCTGGTGTTACCATGTTAAATCACCTCAAGAATGTAGTATCGTGTCTCTTGAAACAACACGCAAAGCCTTTGGTAAAATCTTCAAAGGTGCTTTGATTACGCCTTTATCTTCAGGAATTGGTAGTGGCGCTTCTGTGATGTAGAAGTCATCCACTATAATGTCAATCTGCTCACGAGGAGTGGTAGACCCCGGTTTTGTAAAGGATAAGCGAATCATATTATCAGAACTTGATGGGTGGTCTACTGCCCTTCGCATCTTATGATAGAATACTGGGTCATCTACAATAATCTCACAGTCCATGCTGTACTCAGTTTTACCCTCAATAGCAAGTGAAGCGTTACGAGAGCCACCGAATGGGATTTGGTCAGTAACACTGTCGGATGTAGCAGCACCGTTGATGGTGTAGAATTGCTGCACTCCAGTGTTACCAGTAATAGTGAATGAAACAACTTGACCTATGTTTACTCCAGCAATTACAACTGTTCCGTTGTAGAACATGTATGGCTTTTGTGTACCCTTCTCAATGCCAGCCTCTTTTCTCTTCGCAAGAGTAGATGCAGTCTCTTCAAACATACGATGAGTTTTGTATCGGTCACCTTTTGTACCAGTTGAGTAATTAGATACAGCAGTGGTTTCAAGACGACCAGTATCTGTGTAGCATAGTGCTGAATCAAAGTTTACGCTAAGTCGAAGAGCAGCATCTGTATCAGCAGTCATAGAGAAATCTTTGACCTTGCACCCCTTAAACACACGAGTGAGTTGCTTAGGGTCTGTTGTTCCTCCGTCTGTAACATCAGCATCAGCACCCTCTACATCTCTTCTACGAATGCTTACCTCCATAGCAAAGGATGGTACGCTATCACGAGAATAAAGCAAACGACTGATAGGGAATGTAAGAGCACCTGTTGATGCACGATGAGGGCTACCAGTATTGGTTGCTCCTCCTCCTTCTTGATAGCGAATGATACGCACTTGACAACCATCAGCGTGACCGTAACAAAGACCATCATCTAGGAAAATAGTAGTACCATTAATAGCAGCGATTCTACGAATCTCATTCTTTTGAGTGGTGTCAAAGAAGTCATCTCCTTCAATATTCACCGCACCAAAAGCAGCACCAGTCGCTGTTGTGCCTTCACGGTGAGTTATAATATCCTCTACTGTTGTGTCGATGATAAGAATGTAATCACCTGCTTGAGCACCCGAAGTACCACCAAGAGGATTTGACGGGGCGGTAAACTCAAGCGCACCGTCTACTGTAATCAGAGACTGTCCTTTTTCGACAGCACCGTTTAGAGCACGAGTAGCACTCATAAGTGAATTATACAGACCCGCAGCAGCACCGTTTGCCATGTAAGATATAGACTCCATACCTAAGCAATAATACAACCATCGTGGATTGTGTAGATTGACTTCAAATGACCCACCTTCGTTTAGGAAACGACCCGGTACTTGCACCGCAGTATCACGGCCAAGTCCTACAATGTGGTAACGCTTGAGGTCTACTTTTGTTTCAGGTAGAGTAACAGTAGCAGCAAGACCGAGGAACTGGTCAGTAAGCACACGCTCACTACTAGAGGCCGCTGTAATATTCCATCCAGTCATATTTGCATCAAAGGTTGGTGTGCCAAAAGAGTTGATGATGAGTACATCGTTTGTGTTAGAATTACCAATTCCTGATTTCAAAGCAGGTGTAACGGTTAATTCCGTTCCATTTGAAGAGTGATTTTTGTGCTCTAATACAGTGTAAGTGCGACCAGTATCGTGAGAATCGTCTGCCGTGAAGTTTGCCTTACCAATAATAGAGATTTTACAACCAACAAGCATACCAACTGGGTATCGTAAAAGCCCCGCAGTACAAGGTAAAGCAGAGCCACCGCCTGAAAATCCAATAACACTGGTGTTTGAATTAGCATCTGTAGACGCATGTTTGAATAAAAACGATGTCCCAAATCCACCGTGTTTTAGTTCTAATGCTGTTTCGTGACCGAATGAGACTTCGGTTAAATCCCCTTTGTATACTGTAGATGGCATGTCGGCTCAACTCAAGGCACTAACTCCGCAAAGATAACTACTTCTATCTGAAAGGTCATACGAAATAAAACCTTTGACCTATCAGATAAATCGGTACGGGTCTTGTAAACCATGCGGTCAAAGTTTATACCGTCACCTTTTCTTACGGAGTGAATCAATCTTCTAATCTCATTCTCCATCAACTGAAGATGCTTTCTACCCTTTGATGTACGGGCATCAACTGTTATGTTGAGACGAGTGGTAACGAAGTCATACAGCAACTCAGGTGCTTCTTCGTTGTGTGCTGTTTCGTAGCACAGAATATAGTCGTGGCGAGATAAATCAAGCCTCTTTCCACGCTCAGGAACAAGGGTAGCAATATCGGCTATGACTGGTTTGATGTTGCTAGTGTTAGCACGATTCCAGTCATTAAGAGTGCTAATAACCATATCAAGAGACTCAGTAAATGTAGCAACCATATTATCACTCCGCCTTCATTTTCTTGTACGCCTTCTTATCAGGCAGCAACAAACCACCCTTAAACACCAACTTTCTCTCAATTAGCATTGGTGATTCACGGAGCATACGCTTATCGGCCTCTTTTAATGCAGCATCAATCTCAGACTGAGATGCTGCTTGGTTACCTTTTTTGTAACCATCATCAGTTTTTCTAATGCTATACATGCCTAATTCCTGTGCTTCTACCTTTTTACGGTAATTCTCAGGTCTTTGAGTAATAACCATTCGTAGTTCCTCTTGGTATTTTGGGTCTGACATTTCAATAGTCAGCATTTCCAAAAACTCATCTTGAGGCTTCATACGGCATCACTCAAACACAACAATTTCAATATATCGGGCTAAGATAGCATCAACTTCAGCCCGTAGCAACTGAATCTTTGAAGTCAAATCTACATTCTGAGTTCCTTCAGGAATCAATACACTTCTGTCGTCTGACATTAAAACATCAATCGCCACCATCTTTGTAGCAGCCTCTTCAATGGCTTTCTCTAAGTATCGCTCACCATAAATGTATGAGCACTTGATAGCATTCCATTCAAAGAAAGGATAGGAGTTGTTGAAGTAGATAATACCCATCTCATAGTCAGCCCACCAATCTCTTAGACGGGCGTTATCACCACTTGCTGAGCCACCTTGTAGGTCGATGGTAAAAGTGTGCTGAATGATTTCCCCACTAAGGTCACCAAGAGGACTACCTACAACAATAACGCATCCTGTAAATGATGTAGCGGTTTTACCAGTATATCTGAACACAGTGTCACCTTTTACACAGACACCAGCATGTGAAAAAGAATTGGTATCATCTACATTGACAGTAGTAGATACGATACTGGTAATAGTTGCTGTATGCTTAGTGGTTTGTTTGAGTTGAATATTGCTGTCAGTGGTAACAATAGAACAAGTTTCACCACCTTTACCAGCACGCATACTGGTGACCTTTATTTTAC
>Ga0209232_1001660_pt1 | contig 11748 bp, 10 predicted proteins | sample ETNvirenome_2_60_FD_184066 | JGI IMG/M metagenome (GOLD analysis project Ga0209232, IMG submission 184066) | Marine viral communities from the Pacific Ocean - ETNP_2_60 (SPAdes) (version 2) | ecosystem: Environmental > Aquatic > Marine > Oceanic | place: Pacific Ocean | collected 2013-06-22
GTGGGTAGGTGAGCACTTCACAGTGATCAGCAACAAGCAGGTATACAGCTACGCAGACATCATTGTGTTCTTAGAGAAGATAATGAAGCAGCAAGAGGTGGATGCTGTTTTTGTAGACCCTTACAACAGCCTTAAAATCGATATGGGGAACAGCTCTATCGGTGTCCATGACTACCACTACGAAGCAGCGTCAGAGTTTCTCACGTTCTCTACTGCTAACGACGTAGCTGTGTGGCTGAACATGCACGCTGTTACCGAAGCACAACGCCGCAAGGGCGATGACGGTTTGCCCGTGGCACCTTATGCAGAGGACACGGAAGGAGGCGGAAAGTTTGTTAATCGGTCTGACTGCTTTATTACGATACACCGAAAGGTGCAACACCCTGACCACGCAGAGAAAAGAGTCACGGAGTTTCATGTCCGAAAGGTGCGAGACGTAGAGACGGGAGGCGAACCAACTCCGCTTGGTGACCCAATCCGCTTTGAGATGAATACTTCGAGGACAGCCTTCCGCATGTGGAGGAGTCAAAAAGAACTGTTTGAATCTGTTGATTTACAGGGGGGTAATCAGGATCACTTCGAGTTTCCCGTTAACATTTCTTTTTTAAAAAATTAAGCTGTACCTTCCCGTAAGTGAAGCGAAAAGCAAACGGGACACCAAAGCGTAAGTCAGCTAAGAAACGTTCTTTAGGTAAGTATAAGAGCGGATTAGAGAAGGCTTGCGCTGACCTTCTAGCTGAATCAGGGATAACTTTTACCTACGAGACACATGAGTACGTGCTCGTAGACAAATTCAAGTACCCTGGAACGTACTGGAAGATGACTGCCAAGAAGAAAGACCTGTCAGATCGAACAGACTCGACGGTCCTTCCAATTAAATACACACCCGACTTCGTAGGACCAAACGGAGAATGGGTAATCGAAACCAAAGGATACACTCCTTCGCATCATGACTTCCCGATGCGATGGAAGCTGTTCCTACGCCACTTGATAGACTCAGGAGAACCAGTCCCAGCTCTCTTTATCTGCAAGAATAAACAGCAGATAGAGCAAGCTATAGCTAAACTGAAAGAACTAGGATATGGTAAAAAAAGATCTAACAGAAGAGCAACTAAGCGCGAGCTTCAGCGTGGCAACACAGAGGCTGCATGAATGCGTTACGGAGCTCTATGAGGATCTTCATCTGAGCGATGGGGACCCTCGAATTAACCCTGGCATAGTAGCAAATCTGCTAAGTGCCGTTCGAGTCGTTATCAATCAGGAGCTTGACTTAATCAAGGAGGCTTCATACCAACATTTTGAAGCCAACTATGATCAGTCAGAACAGGCGGAAATACTCTTCGGCGACGGGGAGAGTAGCTGAAGTCCGCTTTGTCCGAGCTGCATTAAGGCTCGGATTCCAAGTCGCAAAGGGAAGTAGAAAAGATGACGTGCAACTCCACATCGATTACTGGTTGAGCTACGGCGAAGACGGTCTGTGGGGCGTGGATGTCAAAGGAAACAATCTTCCCGAAGAAATATGGTGCGAGTTTAAGAACGTGGCGGGTGACCCAGGGTGGATGTATGGAAAGGCAGATATTATCGCCTTCGATATGCCAGAGGAAGGTGGGTTTAGTGTCGTCAGCCGCGAGGAACTCAAAAACTTCTGTGAGGATAACGTACAGGACGTGATTGTCCCTAACAAAAAAAGCGCATACAAGAAGAAGTACAGCCGCAAAGACAGAGACGACGTTATAACTAGGCTAAGGCTGTTGGATATAAGACGGCTCGACTCTTACAGAGTCTGGGAGTACTGCAAAGAGTACTAGCGCTTCTTGTGAGCCCTTCTGATTGCTTCTTTGCCAGCCTTGGCTATCCTAGCCTGCTCAGTCTTGCCTGCTACCTTGGCCCTCTGCTCAACCACAGTTAAGATCTGAATCTTTCTAGCGAAAGGCTTGTTTATCTTCTTGACCTTAGCCACGGTAGCCCTAGCGTCTGCTGGAGTAGCAAACTTTATAGGCACGGTATCCTTGGGGTTCTCGTCGGTGTACAGCCTCCGATCAGAACCTTTGGGCTTCTTGCCTGTGCCTACCTTGGGGTCTCTTTTCTTTGCTCTCATTTAAAACGAGCTCAATATGATCTCGTCAATCACACCTTGAACATCTTTCTTGGTGGCGTCGACAGTCATCATGATGTTAGCTTGGAAGCGCTTCTCTTCTTCGCCCTCATTAAAGACAATGATTGTGGGGACCACAACTATGTTGTGCTCCTTTTGCATATCGGGACGTTCAAGGATGTCAATCCTAGCCACTTCGCAGTCGCTAAGTTTATCAATCCAATCTACGCTGTTCTGTGCGTTAAAGGCTGCGTTGAACTCTACGACGCAAATGCCTGACTCACAGATGTCTGATTCCTCAGCCGTTACAACAGCCACAAAGGCAGTTGCCGATAATAGCGCAAATAATACAGTTGCAAGCGTTTTCATTCTTCATTTTAGTTTGTCGATTTTTTCTTCGATCCTTTTCATGTCCTGCTTTATTTCAGTGACATCTTCCTGAGTGGACATGATGGTTTGTCGAATTAGTTGGTCTTTCATGTCAAATTCCATACGTGTAATCTCTGGGTCTGGTGGCACGGGCAACTCCTTTGCCTCTGCGATATCTGCCTGTAGCACGAACCACATGCTGATTACCGCAGCCATGCCCGCGCCGATACCCACTAGCGTCTTAACGCTTACGTGAAATCCAGTGTCTTCATTTAGTTCTTTTGCCATATCAAATAATTACGTAGTTCACACCGACAGAGAAGTTGTGCCATTCTCTGTTCCAGTACTTGTGGTATCTGCCTTCGAGGAACATCCCCAGGCTCTTGTTTAGTTTCCATCCGAATATCAATCCGCCTGAGTAGTCGATCCACTGATCACCGTCCAAGAAGTTTTGATAAGAATATTCACTGTCTGATTCCAGGTGATACGGCAGCACGTTAGCCCAGCTGTGCAGCCAGAAGTCCTGCGTGAAGTGATAGAAGTCAAAACCTGCGATCAGAGAGTAGTTCCACTGGCTGGGTAGCTCGTTTCGCTTGCGAGCTGTGTAGTCGCTCAAAACTTGTGGTATTACCACAGACTCCCATACCTGTACGTTCTCTGCAACTACGTCGCCGTCAGGGTTCAGGAACTCGCCAGAGTCAAAGTCTACGCTGTAACCCTCTTCGATAGCTAATTGAGTGTAGTGGATGCTGTTGTTTGCTAGCGTCCAATCTGCGAGCGGGTCATACCCGTATGGCTCGGACAGCCTCTGCACTACACCTAGGTTTAGCGAAAGCTTCTTGCCTAGGTTCAGCCTGCCTCTCTGCGAGCCCTCGAAGTAGCTGACGTCAGCAAACCCATCTTGCAGGTACTCAACTTTTGCAATCCAGTTGTTGGCTACGTATCTCAGGAAGTGGTCTTGGTTAAGGAACTGCACACCCTGCTGTCTTTGATACGATCCTTGGAACAAGAACTCAAAGCCCTTGACCTTTCCGATCGTAGCGGCGTCGCTGTATGACTGCTCGTTACCGCTGTAGAAGTTATTGGCTCTGTTCTCGTATGAGAATCTAGCGATCTTTCTCACGCCCGCCGTGAGCGAGTAGTCAAACGGCGTCTCGATAACGTCTACTTGCAATGGTCCGTTGGCTACAGAGTAAACATCTACATCAGACACGGAGTTGTTTCCGCTGAAAGCTGTGTAGAACGTAGCGAACTTGAATGTCTTCTTCAAGAACTGAGCTTCAGCAGTAAAGCTGAACATCACAAAAACCAAAGCAGCAATCAGCCTCATCTCTTCATAATCTTTTTAGTTAGAATCACTTTGCCTTCTACCATCCAGTCAACCAAGTAGGTCCCTTCGCTTAAGTAGTTCATGCTTATTACAGCAGACATAGTTCTTTCTACCACAACTCTCCCGTTCAAGTCTCTGACCCTGCAAAGAGAGCCAGGAATATTTGACACGTAGATTACATCATCAAACGGGTTGGGGTACACATTCAGCTCTTCGATGTCGTATACCTCGCGGGCTAGGTTCACCGTGTATTCACAAGTCCCATCGTCATCCGTTGCGTCCGCATTGTAATTGTTAGCTAGCGGATCGGTGCAGCCAGGAACTTCAAGCTGATCACAGATTCCGTCCTCGTCTGTGTCGTTCTCGCACTCACCTTCGCAGTCGTAGTACAGCTCTGGGTACTCGCATCCACCGTCATCCAAGAAAGCCTCTATCATGTAGTTGCAGGCCGTGTCGTCTGTGCATCCAGAAATACACCAGCCGCTGGAGATAACGGGTAACACCTCCACATACGTGTTGTTGTAGGTCCACTCATCTATACCGAAGTCCAACCAAGAGAAAGGTGATGGTCCGTTTACATTCAGCAAGTGCAAGCTCAACACACCGTCCGCATAAATCCTAGGCCAGTACTGAACTGCGGTATCCCCAGACTCAAGCGGGAGATAGCTCTGACCAGTAAAGCAAACCGTATCGTTGGTTTGCCCCAACACCTGAAACTTGATGCACAGCTCTGTGATGTCGTCCGTTCCAAGGTTGGTCATGTATATGATAGGATCTAAGTACGGACCGTATTCGTCACAGCCTGTATTGTAAAGCACGGTATCAATAGCAAGATCAACGCTTAGCATCTCTTCGCAAATGTGCTCGTCTGGGACGATCATTGTTAGCTCGTTGTTCAATGTGTTGACCTCATCTACAGCATTGACAACCTCGATTGTGTATGGCTCACCGAACCCGTCGTAGTTCAACCATCCCAAGTAGTAGTACCTGGCTTCGTTGGGGTCTAGTGACCAGTCGAATATTGTTGTGTCAGGACACACCTCAATTCCGTTCTTCTCGTAACAGAAATACTCGCACGTTTCGTCACCGATGTTCGTAATCGTGAAGTGTATAGAGAAATAAGGGTTGGGACCAAGACAGAGGCTGTCGGTATACAGGTCCTGCACGATCAGGTCTGGCTGGGCAGAGGATGCGGTAGAAATTAAAGCTAGTGCTAGAGCTAAGTATCTCATTGCTTAGATATGTTTTTTACGATGGATCTACCGTCGTGTCTAATAACAACTTGATACATTCCTACTGGCATCGCAGACATATCAATCTGATTATCAGTAGTTTGCGGAACAACAAGAGCTCCTAAAGAATTGTAAACCTCAATCGTTACGGGGTTGCTAGACCTCACGGTCAATGTTCTAGCCACGGGGTTCGGGAACACTTTTACTTCAGACTCGAAGTGAGGGATGTATGTGGCGGTGCCGTCTTGGCAATAGGTGTATAGGTTAGCACAGGTACCATCCCACTCAGACTCGCAGCAGTACGGGTCAACGTCAATCACCCACATGTAGCACTCGTCGTTTGCCCAGTACGGGTCGCCTGGTTCTCCTACACATTCAGCATCGTACAGGCAGGACTCGTTGTCTGGTGTATTAGCCTCCTCGTAGTAGTTGAAAGCGTTGATGTCTGTGCAGCCTACGATCACAGGGACGCAGCTCTCGTTATCAACATTCGCTTCTTCATTATAGTTGAGTGCTTCGGGATCGGTGCAACCAAATACCGCTAGCACTTCGCAGCTACCATCGTCAAAGTCTGCCTCGTAGCCTTGAGTGTAGTACTCTAAGTATCCAGCCTGTGTGCAACCAGCTGCGTAGTAACAGCTTCCGTCATCTGTATTAGCCTCGTTACTGTAGTTCTGTGCGTCTACATCTAAGCATCCGTAAACGTATGGTACACAGCTAGTTCCGCAGTACGGAGTAAAGTGATATACGTTCCATTCAGGATTACCAAATGGCTGTAGAGCACCCTGCCCGTTATCAAAAAATGGATTGTCCCCCTCAACCATCAGGGTGTCTCCAGCCTCGTTGGTTATAATAATAGAGTTGTGAAGCGTCTGAAACTGCGTTTCTTGTGGAGGCTGTTGTGGTCCTCCGATCTCGAAGTAGTATACATCTACCTCCTCGTCAGAGTCCAGAACTAAGTCCCACGACTGAGAGAACTCTCCTGGTCCCACAGTGAATATCCATTGCAAGTCCCCTTGCTTTACACCTACGTGTGAGTTACCCCAGCCGTCTCCTGCGTCATCCTCAAGTGTGATGGTCGTTACGCAGGGGCTGTTCAGATCGGAGATAGTAGCGTTTACATCGTAGTTAAATGCTGCTGTATCCATACATCCCCAGGTGTGTAGCGTCAAGCAGTCTGCTGGCTCTGTAGCTTCTGGGTTGTAGTCTACGTAGTCGTCGTCCATGCAACCTACGATTACGCTGTCCGTTTCGCACGGTTCTACAAACACAGCTCCAGAGTAAGCTACATTCCCGCCACCTTCAGTAAAGCCTAAGTCCTCTAGCTCCCATATAACGGAGTCATTGCAGGCAGTAATAGTTACAGCTCCGTCAGCCACTCCACCCGTAGAGGTCCCGTTGAGTCCGTCTCCATAGGTATCTGTAAGGATGAGCTCAAAGCCTAGCGCTACGCAAAAGTCATAGGTATATGTAGCTAGCTGATCAGCGAAGTTAAACTGTCCTGGAAGGACCTGTTCGTAGAACTCACCAACTGCTAAGTCAACGAGAGTAAAGCCAGTTTCATTAGGCCAGTTGTCTAGCGTGAGCTCCATGGATACAAATGCCTCACCTTCTGGACACTCACTTACATTGCAGCTCCCGTTGTCTACGCTAGCCCAAGGATTGTAGTTGTTTGCTGACTCATCCATACAGCCAGGGATGAGAGGCTCACAGGGTTCAAGCACAAACGGAATTGTTAACTGATTGATGTTGAAATCAAATACAGCCGTGTCAACTCCGCATGTGTTGCTAAGGGCGAACCAGCCCCCTCCAAACTCACAGCAAATGCCATCTCCGAAAGCGTCATAGATTACAAACTCGTAATCGCCAGACGGGAGATACACCATCTCGTTAGATAGATTGTTGCTTTGATAGGGGATAGAGGACTGAGCCACAACCTGTGGACCATTGTATATCTCCCAAGTAGTTTCTCCGCTGTAGAGATCGCTAAATATCGTGACGTTCACCCAGCTAGGCTGTGCGAATGCGCATACAGGAAGAAATAAAAACAACAATAATCTAAACATGTCACTTCTTTGCTTTCTCGATGGTCCTTCCAGCGAAGTATGCACCGAATGCTGTTAGCATTAATATCTCCAACAAAGATACGTAACTGTCTTTTACGTTAAATGGCAGCTGATCCAGCGAGTCGAGGAACATGGTGACCATAAACATGGCCATCAAACAGATGAGCGTAACAGGTCTGATAAGCTTAGCCAGCTTGACATCGCTGCCCATATCCGCCTTCCATCTTTCAGTTACATTCTTCTGAAACTCTATCTCTGCATCGACCATAGCTGTTCCCTCTGCAGTGTCCACGTCGGGGTCTTTATCGATGAGGTTTTTTACAAGGCCAAGAGCCCCCTGATCTGGCAGGAGGTCTCCGACTGTATTTAGTACGTTAGGGGCTTTGCTTTTTAGCCACTTCCCCAACTTGGTGTTTTTAATCTTTTCCACGTAATTGTTCGAATTGTTTGTTAAACTGCATCAACAGGCTTCTTTCCTTCTCATAGAGCTCGTATATGCGCTGTTGACGTTCTACATAGTCCTTTATATCTCTAGCGTCTCTTCTAAGCTTCCTAAGACGCTTTATTTTCTTTTCTGTGCTCTTTCTTTGAGACTCAAGTCTGGTAATGTTTTTGTATCGCTTGTCACTTTTGTTTTCTGCCTCTTTTCTCTCTTTAAAAAGCTGAGATACTAGAGTAGCATTCTCTGTGTATACATCTGCATCGTAATATCTAGAAGGCTCACCGTACAGCTTTCTAAGGAATGGGAAATCATTAGCCTTCATAGGAACTTTTTCCCCTTGTGTCGTAACAGTCTCGTACAGGTCTTTCCCCGTTCCAAGAGTCCTTGTAACAAACTGTCCAGCACCACCGATGTAATACTCAAAGCCGTACCAGAACTTGTCTGGGTTGAAGTCCAAAGCGCCAGGTACAAACTCAGTTCCTCCAGTAGCCTCATTCATCCACTTGAAGAAGCTTCGAACTCCTTCTGGAGATCGGAAAGACAGCTCAGATTCTGGCTTTGGAGCTCCTACTGGGAACTGCTCTCTGTACACAGAGCTACCGAAGTATGTTTCGTTGACGGCTATATCTACGAATGGCTTCAGGAAGGTAGGTGTAGCACCCTTAGCTAAATACTTCGCAGCATCCTTGGACTGACCAAAGCTTATCGGAGAGAACGAGCTAAACGCTGAGTTCAACAAGAACATACCAGCGTCTTCAGGTTCTCTGTGCCCACCCGCTGACTCAGCCATAGCGGTTCCGAGATTTGCGAATACGTTGAATCCGTATGGAAGAGGCACCTTCAAATAGTTTTTACCATCATACATGATGATAAGATTTCTCTCCTTTTCGTAGTCAGGTATCTTGTTGTAGAACAGTTCTCCATCCTCGTCTTCATCACTCAAAGCAAGATTGATTGCGGTGAGCATACCTGAAATCAACGACAAACCACCAGCCATCTTTTGCGCTGCATTTAGTCTGTTGTACCAAGCGTCTAGTTCGCCGTCGGGCTTCCGCACATCCTTGAGTTTTCCAAGAGATCGAGCAAGTCTTACGGTACCCTGAACAGAAGCGTTGAAGAACATGTACCACGAGTTGGCAACTGGTCCGAGCTCACCTGATCGGTTGAAGTTTACAGTAATGTTCTTTGCTAACTCAGCCGCTTTTGCTCTGCTTACTCCTGATTTACGAGCTTCGATGTATGCAGAGAGACGAATAGAGTTTTCAAACGCATCGTTTACATTTTCTACAACGTCGATGCTGTTCTTCATCATCCAGTCCCTTGCTTTTTGAGCCTTGTTTTTCTCATTGACCTCTGCCTCTATCTCAGCGGCAATAGTGCCTACGTCTTTAACAAATCCCCATCCAGTTTGACCGCCATCTTCCTTGAACTCATCGAAGTATGCTGCTGTCTCTGCATCCATGTCCTTACCGACAGAATCTTTTAGCAAGGCGGGAAGAGTTTTCTTTACCCCTTGTATGATTTTAGTCGCTATAAACTGAGATTTTATCTGACCTCCAGGAATGTCTGCTTCTGCTGCTGCATTAAACAAAGCAGATTGGATATCCCTTGCGAAGTTGGAGATAATAAATTCAGGGTTGGCAGTAGTGAACGATCGTCTGAGGAAGCCAGAGAACCTACGCATGAACTTACTGAACACGTCAAGCTTTTCAACGCCCATGTTCTTGAGCGCTTTGGCATGGTCAGGATTGGTGAACACAATAAACTCTTGCTCACCATTGACTCTAACGCCCACGGCGCTTTGTGCATCAAAAGGAACTTGCTTCGTAATCTTCCAAACCTTAGTGTTTCCGTTTTCTTTAACGAGATTGTAAAGTGATGATAGTGCTTCGTTCTTACGAGCCTTGGCGTGAACAGCTGCATTTTGTGCGATCACCTGAGCGAGCACATTGTTAGCCTCACTAGCACGTCCTCTTGCTCTACGTGTGGTATCTCCGTAGATGCTCATGCCTGCTCCTCCTGTGGGGTACATGGAGGTGTCAGCGCTCATCTCGTCAACAGACAAACCACCGAGGGGCACGTAGTTCTTGAACATATTCTCAAAAGCATCAATGGTCTCCTGAGTTTCAAGCCCAAAATCCACCATTGTCTTACGAGTGTCCTTTGTGATCGCGTCTACCTTGCTGGCAATAGACTCAAGAGCAGCTTTTTGTTCTGGACTAAAGCTGTCTATTACCTCTTGCGCTCGCTCGTTGCTCATGCCGCTACCATTTAAGGTCTCTCCATCTGTTCGCTCTGCAATCAAAGCATTACGCTCCTCAGCATGGCGGGCTATAAGGAACTGAGAAACATCCTGACCAACCAGGCCAGCACCTTTCATCTCTTCAGAAATAACCTTTACCTTTTTGTCTAACTTTTCTAAGTCGTTAGCCGTCTTGCCGTACAGCCTAGTTTCTGCGTTGATGAAGTCTTGAGAGATGTCAACAACTGCTCCTTTTGCTTTCTCTACAGCTCTTTGCAAGCTGAAGACATTAGCATATTTGTTGGCAAACAACTGGTCCATGCGGGCCATGAATGCTTGGAACCCATTCAAGTTGTTGGGCTCAAACGGTAGGTTGCTGGCGTTGTCTGGGTTCAAATTTAATCCCCTGCTAGCCGACCCCGATGTTTCTTCTTTCTTTCGGGTTTGGTTGTCTGGATCAATATTTGATACTAACGCCTGCCCCTTTACGGCAGATATACCAGCTCTTGCAGAAACTGCTTTCCGCTGTTCTTCTTTAGTCAATTCAGAAACTCGCTTTACTACCTGGTTCCCTTCTTTTGCTTTACCAACCTTAATTGGGAGATCTGGGAAAACCTCAGCCAAACTGTATGTATCCTCTGGTATTTTTGTTTGGGGGGCAGGCAAAGCGTTTCCATCTTCGTCTATTATTTCTCTGTACTTCACCACACCCTTAAATGGTCTGTCTTTTTTTGTTTCCCCCTCAGCAACAAACCCAGATATCACCCCATTTGCTTTTAGTTTAAACGGCACCACTGTGTAAGCAACTATCTCCCCAAGAGCAACCCCAGTTTTTTCGTCTCCCCAATCGTCTTGATTGTGTTTTTTATATATAGCTGTCTTGTCTATTTTATTTGTTATTGCTTTAGCTATTGCAGTTCTTTCTTTAAATGAGTATGAGTCCCCCTCATTAACAAGCATTTTTTTTATGGCTTGAAACTGAGCGTCAGTTAGTGTATCAAGCTCTATAGACTTATTAGACTGAAGGGCCTCCTTTAAGTCCAGCACCTCATCAAGATCCACGCCTTGAAGCCCAGAAGTTGAGAGACCAGCAATCATTTTAGTCCTCAGTAGCTCGGCGCTTTGAGTTAGGTTTTTAGATTTTGTAAAGTTATTGAGAGCTGACAGCATGTTGGACTGAGAGACAAATGGTCTCTTTCTAGACTCTACTGAGTCGTCAGCCAAAAAGTCGTATGACCCTTCAATAATATCATTAAACACCCTTGGGTTACCGAGTGAAGACTCTTCTCCAAGAAGCGTTTGAATTATCGCAATCCTTCCTATAAAGTCTGGCTTAAGCACCTCAAGTGTTCCATCCCGTTTTCTTCTAGCTGCGCCTTGTTCAATAGCCTCTTCGATTGCCATTTCTGTCATCTGAGAAACGACATTCTTTGCGTCATCAAGGCTTTTGTGAGCAGTTATCATCTTCGCCCCAGTATTGATCAAGTCAAGAATACCAGACTTTACTTTAGTTCTGTCAAACCCTAATGCTCTAGTTCTTAGCCCAGCTATTTCTCTAAGATCACCTATATTCTTAGCTAACTTACCTTTTACACTCAGTCTACGCCTTGCAACTCCGTCGGTGTTTGCCTTTCCTTCCGCTAAAGACTGACCGTCTTCAGCTTGACCCAAAACAACTGCGTCAGAGTGAGCGTCAATAGTGACCGTGCCGTCACCATTGTTCCTTACAGTAAAAGCAAGCTGTGCATCTATATCCGTTGGAATTAAAAACTGAAGGCTGTCCCCGAAGTCTTTGCCAAGTTGATCGAGATCATTTACGTTGAGGCCATCGACGAAGAATGTATCGCTATACGCAACGGGAAGCTCAGACTGAGAGTCTTGCTCCAACAGCATATTCTCATTATAGAACGTAAGCTCCCCTGTTCTACCAATCTTTTCGATTTTACCTACAGCAAACTTCAGTGCCTTGCCT
>Ga0209232_1001661_pt1 | contig 11743 bp, 16 predicted proteins | sample ETNvirenome_2_60_FD_184066 | JGI IMG/M metagenome (GOLD analysis project Ga0209232, IMG submission 184066) | Marine viral communities from the Pacific Ocean - ETNP_2_60 (SPAdes) (version 2) | ecosystem: Environmental > Aquatic > Marine > Oceanic | place: Pacific Ocean | collected 2013-06-22
CAAATCCTAATCCTGCTTCTGCTATACTCTGTTCTTTTCTTGTTTGTGCGGTAAATTCTGCAAGTTCTGCTTGCTTTTCAAATTCAGATCTACTAATTAACCCACTTTCATATGCAGATTGTGCTTGTAACAATTCTCTTTCTCTTTGTCTTTGTGTTTGTATGTCTAAATCTCTCATTCTTCCTGCTTCTGACATACCTGCTAAACTTATAGCTCCTAACAATCCTGCACCATCACCAACAGCAGCTCTTGCAGCTTCTATTTGATTTGCTGTTGTTCTTCTTGCTTCTTCTCTTAATAATTCTTCTCCTGCAACTCTACCACCGCCAGCTCCTATCATCCTTTCTCTAGTTTGTTCTAAAGCTCTATCAGCTAAACTTCTATCAACTTGTAGTTCTGGTAAAGTTCCTAGTTGTGCAATATAATCTTGGTATCCTGTTGTTACAGTGTCTTCTATATCTCCAAATTGAGATAATGCTCTAACTCTTTGTGATTTTAAATCACTTAGCTGATCTTTTGCTTGTTTTTTAACTTGTCCTGCTGCAATTAAAGATCCAACCCCTTTTAATACTGATCCTGCTATTGGTAAAAATGCACTCATATTTCTTATTAATGTTTAAAATTAGAAGATACCACAATACAAATCTAATTGTTTTTTTACAAATTGTGACCACTAGATGGATTATATCCTATAGATATAAGATTTATCTTATAGTCTCTATCATCATTACCATCTGTAAGGGTCAATTTCACTTTATTTGTAGAACCAACCATGTAGTCTCCATTAATAATTCCTCCTGCAGAATTAGAGTCTCTCATGACGTGTCCATAAATATATTTATTTTCTAATAAACAGTTAATATCTTTTACTTTAGATGTTTGTCCATTTTCGTTATTAAAGTCTATATCAAATGTAGATGTTCTCAAGTTATTTGATTGAGTGTAATCTACAAAGTCAGCGCCTGCTTGTGATATAGTAACGTTCTCCAAGACGATCGGGGTTGGTGTATTCAAGACAAATTGTATATGTGCATTAGTGCTATCTTCAAGAAAATAACTATTGTATTTAGCAGATGATTCTCCTTTTATTTTTCCTGTGCCACTTATAGTACCAAAAAAGATTGCTTGTTCACTGTATTTAATAGCAGAACCAGACGTGTTCTTAATATCAGAAGATGTTTTAACAACCCCGCGTTCCACCCTTCCATTAAATTTAGATATCCATCTATTGTTTCTTTCACTAAATCCAACAGCTTCTGCATCACCAAAGTCTACAACAACCATATCATATGATGGTAAAATATAACAAGATAAAGGTGGGTTTTCTTGACCTGAAAAATAACTCTTCATTCCTATATCTGAAATAGGTACTAATCCATTACGATTATATCTAACTACTTTCTTTTTATTTTGATCCCACCAATAAACATTACCTCTATATTCTACAACAGAATCATTATCAGAACAACCAAATCCTCCCTTAAGATTTCTTATACTTCCTAAAAACTTACCACTACTAGCTATTAGTGAGTTACCTCCACCATCTACAATTATATTTTCATTTAAGTAAATAGAAGACGTTTCATCGTCACATAAGGCTAGTACCACTTGACCTTCTGTTTGTAGTTTAGAAGTCCTCTGAAGTACGTTAATAGCACCATTCTCTTCAGGTACTTCTTTTTCATTTAAGAAAAAGAAACTAGAAATCTCGTTTACGTTAGTACCTTGTATGTATTTACCCCCATATCTAATATTATGTTTCTTTCTACTTACAACATTACTTGTAATTTCTATGTTTGGTTTTCCTGCTGATGTATTCCATTGTGGGTTTTTTTCTGATTTAGATATTGTTCTAATAAGATAATCATCTTCTCCACCAACACCTGCATTGTTATCAAACTCAATAGTTCTTGTTACAGGACTTTGATCACCTTTAAACTGTAGATGTAAAGGATCACCACTTGTGTTGAATATTACAGTTGCAAAACCTCCACTTGTAATATCCATAGTAATGTCAAGTTCTAATTTTACTTTTAAAACATCATCATAATTAAAATCTCTATTGATCCCAGATGTATGTAAATTACCAAAGGTATGGTTTGAAGACCCAAAATCTACACTAGAAGTTGTTGCACTATTTATGTTTATTGTTTTATCAGTTCCTATTTTTGTTTCTGTACTACCTTGAACGTGATATAATTCTATAGTTCCAGTGATATCTACATTTGATGCAGTGCCATTTGATACACTTAGTGTAAGAGTAGCAGTGCCATCTACTAATTTTATAGTGTCAGAAGTTTCTTGATTTGTTTTTAAATATGAATTTGTAAGTTTTACTCCTAAAGAATCTGAAGAAATTGTTGCATTATCTTCATTGGTTATAAAATTAGAAAAAGTAGAAAAACTTGAACTTACTGCATTACTTTGATTAGATGTTACAAATTGTTGTAATTGTCTGTTACATTCTACTTCTATTTCTTGATTTTCATTATGAGAGTTTGATACGGTTACTACATCTGAAAAAGGTGCTTCTGTGTATTCTACAAGTTCAACTTTTTCAAACATCATATCTCCATTTGGCTGTTGACCACTAATACTAGAGTTTGTCCCATCTTGAGATATATAATAACTTGTAGTGTTATCTACAAAAGTAGATATAGGTATTAAATGTCCACCTTCAAAGAAAACTCTATTCTCTTCTTCTACCACTTGTTTTGGTGAATATATTTCAAAAAAGTTTTTCTCCTGGTAAGAATATGCATTAGATAAATCAATAGCACCTAAGTTGTACTCACAAAATATAAGAGAACCACTTTGACCTAATATCTTCATGTCTACAATATTATTAGAAGCAGAAGAACTTGCTACTAGATTTATTCTCATTCTATCTCCCTCTGAATATGTGTAAACTTTACCTGTTCTAAACATTGACATTGTATCTACTACTAGGTACTTAATATTTTTAGTATCAGAAGCATTTAGATCAAGTTTAAGAACTCTTCTCGTTTCAAATGTGCTACGGGTTTGTCCACTAAATAAAGGATCAGCTAAACCTTCTTCTTCAAGTTCAAACCAAAATGCAGATGCATATCCTTCAAAGATGTATGACTTACTTAAGTTTTTACTATATAATACTTGTACATATTTTGCCCAACTAGGAAAGCAAGTGCTTACATCATTATTAGAAAATGTTAGTTTTATTGTTGGAACAATCCCGTTTGATCCATATGCAAAGTCACCTGTTTTAAAAGTAGTAGATTTTTCTACACCTCTAGTTCTCATGTTATCATCATAAAATGCATAACCTACTTCATATGAAGAGTTATTAGCAAAAGGATGATAATGAGTGTCACCAGATGTTTCTGATGAATTAATACCATCATTAGCGTCACTTACATCATTACCTAGATATGTATTGATACTACCATTTGTTGTACTAATTTGATATCCACTATTTGTTAGGACAGAAATATCTATTGTATTGGTGTTATCTAAAGAATAATCATCTAAGTTATTTCCAAGCAATATTCTATTTTCTGCAACCTCTATAGCTTTAGTATCTATCGGGATTGCATCAAAAGGTTTTGCAGATATAGTATCAGGTAAAGTCTCATATACATCACCATTCCAATCAAAGCTTATACTATTACTACTAGATATATCAATTGTCTTTATTCTTCTCCAAGTACCATTGTTACCAAACCTTACATAAATAAAAATATCTTGTACAAAACTAGGCTTGTTAGATATAGTATGACTAATAACATACTTTTGAATATTAGGTTCTGCTTTATATACTTTAGAAAAACTACTAAGTGCTGAATATTCTTTTGAGTCATATTGGTATCTCATAGCAAACTGAAAATCATTTGTAGAAAGCACATCGTTTTCAGCAGCACTATTTATAGTTTTCAATACACTTAAAGTAAAATTAGGAGTTTCTTTAATTAATTTTAGTTGTGATATAGTTTGTGTTCCTGTTTGTGTTCTTGTAGTAAGCCAATATAAAGGAGTTCCTGCATCTGCATAATTCCAAACTAATACATCACCTATCTTTTTTAAAACAGGATCAAAAGCTGAAGACGCTCCATGTGCATAATTTATTACCTCTGTTACAGTTGTATCTACTAATTTATATAGCCTTGCAGTTGCACTATCTCTTGTTATAAAGTATATAATACTATCTTCTTCTATTACAGCTCTTATATCTCCACTATACGTTCCTATGCTTGTAACCCCTTCTATCTTTTTGATTGCTCCTTGACCTCCATTCAATCCCGAATCAATGACTATGTTTTTTGCATCAATATAATCTCCTTTGGGTAAGAAGTATTCTTCCACATCTAAGTTGAGTCCTCCTGAAGCTAAAAGTCTTTCTTTCTGCATTAGTTTTTAATTGATCCATGAATACCTCTTCTTATTGATCGTAGTATATCTGCGAATGATAATGCATTTAATCTACTCTTCAATTTCTTTTTAGCAAGTACAAACTCTTGCTTTAATAAACCAATTTTATTAGCAGCAGCATTACTATTCAAAGATCTTTGATACTTTATGTATTTATTAATAGTATCTTCTGCGTATGGTGTTACTGTGTTAGCACTTGATGTTGTAATCCCATCACTTACATAAGTGACAGTTACTTCGCTTACAGAAACTGAATTATCAAAAACTAGTTCACCATTTATTTTATCTATAGTGTAAGATTGTTTTTGGTCGGCAGCTAGTCCATAATGTCTACCAATGTTTTCACCCACTTCATTATATTGTCCAAAGTTGTTTACTGTACTATAAATAAGTTCATTATCAAAAGATACAGGAGAAGGATCAGGGTGTTTTATTTTAGTTGTAGTTCCTTCTTCATAATTATAATTAGTGTTTAGTTCTGGGTCTATTGATAATTGCAATAAGTGTTCTCCATATTTAGCACTTACATCTACAACATCAACGAAATCAGAAGGTAAGATAGCTCTTTGATATGATGTTATATCAAGCTTTGTAATCTTCACATTTATAGGAATATCATAATTAAGTTCTTCTAAACATCTAATACCATAATGCAAAAACCTTACATAATAATGCAAAGGTAATTGCAAGTCTAACAATGTGTTTCTAACTATATGATCAAGCGTTCTCGTTTTCATGTTTAGCTGCTAATTCTTGTTGCGAAATTCTACCATTACTAATTTGTCCTAGAACTTCTTGTATTACGTCAGATTCCACTTCGGGATTGATAGGTAATAAATCAGTTCCTGCAAACTTACTCATATCATTTACTAATAAAATAATATGTACTTGTGTTACACCAGCTGTTCTTATATCTGATGTAAAATAAATTCTTTTCCCTTCTAGATAATATCCTATTTGTTGTTCTAAATATGATGAGTTCACACCTGCATTTTGTGCATTAGTATCCGTATCATAAGAAACCCCCATTATTTGAAAGTCTTGAGATGATATAGGAATGTACGGATTATGTGGATTAGATGTACTAATAACCTGCCAAACGCCCATGTCGTTAGGTAAACTGAGAGGGATAGCAGGAATATCAACATAAGCCCTATCATTTGTAGCATCGGCAGTAACACTCTGATTTTCATATTTAATTAAATTGCATCTTGGTATATCTACATAACCTTCTTGAAATCTCTCAAAGGTTTGTACTTTTAATATTTTATTTATAGCCTGTTCAACTAATATATGTAGCTCTCTACTATCTAAAGATTCATTTGTGCCTTGTATATTTTCTTTATCAATATACCTAGCATAGTTTCTTTGGATCTGTTCTACTATTTTATTTTTAGTTGTTGCCATCTCTTACTTGGTTATTGTCTATAATACTTTCAGCTTGTATAATTTCTGCATCTTTAATAGGAAAACCTAAATATGTTAATGCTCTATTTACAATATCTGAAAAAGATCTTTCATCCCAATCAAGGTCTGTACTTGCACTTTGATTTTGGGTTATAACGCCATTACTTTCTGTGTATCCATATACACCATTAGTAGGCTTTTTAAAATACAATAAAACGAAGTTGTATGTACCAGAAGGTGGTCTTGGTGCTACTTCTATTTGACCATCATATATAGTGGCTATAGGTTTGAAATCAGATGTAGCTGTACTAATAATGGGAGGGACGATAGAGGAATTCTTTCTATCAATGAAAGAATCCCACTTCATCAAATTCCCTTCATGTAAATTATTACTAGAATCTTTGTAATAAAAAGTAATTGCTTCTATAAAGTTAGCATCTATAGATGATAAAGATTTTACTCCATTATCGTTGTTTGTTATAGAAAAATTACTTTGTTTTAAGAATATATGATCGTAATCAAAGAGTTCTGTTTTTTTATAGTTTTTTACTAATTGATCAAACAAATCAAATTGAGCTCTATTGATAGCCCTATCTATATCATTAGGAGAAACAAATCCTCCATAATTCTTTTTGATAGTACCTCTAATAAAGTCATGTAAGTCCTCAATTAGTATTGCCATTTACTCTTTTATATACTCTTTAAACGTGTTCATAAAACTTGGTGTTAGTTTAACATCACCAAATTCATCTATATCTACAGGTTTTGATAAGACTCTAACTGAATCCTCCTGGTTTAAAAACTCTGTGATAGCTTTGTTAAACTTCTCAACGTTTTTCTTAGGAATCTCCACTTGTCCATCTTTCTCATCACCATACTTCTTAAAAATCTCTTGCCTCTGTTTCTCAATAGTTTCAGAAACTTTAGCAACTTCATCTCTAAATCTAGCCATTTTATAGCCTAATTTAGCACTAACTCCCTGCCCTTCGGCAGCTCTTTCAAAAGACATCAAAGCTATTCCTAGAGCTTGAATGTCTATAACCTTCATTGTTTTTTCTTCAAACATAATTGTATTATTTAGATTGTTTAATAAGTAAAGATAACTAATATAAATTTATTTTAGTTATCCTAGCGTAGCACTGTAGATGTTTTTCTTACACCTAATTTTTCCAACACTACTTTTATTATTGATATACCAATAATAAATGATATAAAGTTCTCTATTACTAATGCATATAATATAAGATTCCAATTGAACCATATACCTATTAGTAAAAAGACTGCTTCAACCCCGTAAGATGCTCTTATAGAGTCTAAATTTTTAATTCTATCTAACATAGTTAATTATTTAATTGAACAAATTACCATTTGACTTTATCTGCCCAATAAGCAGCAGACATTTTGCCTCTAGCAATATTTTTTGCGTGACGAGCCTTGAAAGACTTTCTTTTCATTTTCATCCTTCTAGATTCTCCTTTTTTTGGTTTACCAGCTGTTCCAGAAAGAGTTCCTACTCTTTTACCTTGTTGACCAAACCTTATCGTTTTGATTTTACTACCTTCCTTAGCTACTACTATATGAGATTTTGTAGGATGACTAGGAGTACGTTTTGGTTTATTAAAACCACTTACGCCTGCTCTTTTTAGTCTAGAATCTTTTTTTCTCATATACTATCTTTCTGTAATAATAATGAATCTTGTACAATTTCTTTAGCTTCGGGATTGTTATTAATAAACTCTTGTGCTTTGTACTTACCATATAACCCAAAGCATATACCTAATACAGCTATAAACATTATAAACCAATGTACATTCTCTTCAAAATCTAACTCTTCAAAAAATTTCATTATTCGTCTTTAAAATATTTATTCATCAATGTTATAAAAAAAATAAAAATACAAGCTACTGTTAGCATTACCCACATTGCTTCTTCTTTCATGCTCTTCTTACTTTACGTGCTACATTTTTACTGTACTTTGCTTTTTGTTTTCCTGCTTTACTAGCAGCCCTTTTTTTTCTATTGGTTGCAGCTTTTTGAGATGGTGTTAAACTTTTTCTTACACTAGCTGGTAAATATCTACCTCTTTTAGCTCTAGGCTTTTTAGCATCTCCTTTAGATACATAATCCCATTTTTGTTTAGACCATTTAGTTAGTTTGTTTTTTGATGATTTAGCTCCACTATAACCTCCTCCTGCTTTCTTATATCTTGATGTTGCTAGTTGAGCTTTTCTTGCAGACCATTGTCCTGATCTTCCACCTTTAGATCCTCTTTTTACACTTGCTACAATTCTTTTCCAAAGTGCTGGTTTTGTTTTCTTAGCAGTTGCCATATTAATTATTTTTCCAAATTATATAATTACTGTTTTGCCAAAATTCATTTGTGTTTTTAACATCTACTTCTACTGATTGTTTATCAACAACAAATCCAGCTTCTTCAATAGAATTTTGTATAGCAAAAAAATCTACGTAATGATCTTTTTTGAATTCTATATTAAAGGTTACATCTTCTATATCTACATTTACTTTATCTACAAAGTATACCTTCTCTATATTTTTTTGAGCATTTAATGAACATATACTACAAGCCAATCCCGTAACTTTCATTGTTACGTTATTTAGAGATAATAAAAAGGCTAGTATATAAATCATCTTTTATAGACTTTGTCTTCTAATTCTTTTATTGATTGTTTATTATCAAGTATGTCTTCTTTTAATACATCTGTTGACTTTTCTATTTGTATAATAGTTGATCTAACAAGTTCATCTTTTAACTGAAACTCCATTTTTTGTACAAACTCCTCACTACTAAAGTTGTCTATTTTATTATTGAGTTCTTGTATTTCTCCTTGCAGAGTAAACCACATGCTCGCTAGTGATATTACACCACCAACTAATAAGCCAATTGTTTTAAGGTCTAATTTTACTTCTGTGTCTTCGCTAATTTTTGTCATTATTTTTTAAGTTGGTTTATATATTCTTGTATATTATCTTTTGTTACTGGCAATTTAAAATCTAATCCAGCTTGGTAAGTTTTCACTCTTTTACCATCTAACCAGATTAATATTACAGGAACAGATTTAATTTGATTTTTAAGATTATTTGGTTGTTCTTCTAACCAGGCGTATTCGTATTTACAACCTTTTAAATTATCTAAATATAATGTGTTTTGTTGATTCCACTTTGCATTTATTTGTATAACTCTTATTTGTTGACTACTACTAGCACGTTGACTATAACCTGTATATCCAAACAACATAAATATAACTAAAATTAATTTTTTCATCTTTTATACACTTTATTTTCTAAGTCGTTTACCTTGTCCTCTAACTTTTCTATTTCTTTTTCAAGATATTGAACTTTTTGTTTCAACAGCAAACCATCAGATGTTTCTTTTACTTCATAAGTAGGTAGTTCTTTAGCTAATTCTATCTCTTGCTTAAGATTATTATAACCCATAGTACCAGATATAATAAACCCTATAACAATAGCAATGCTTTTTACATCAATTTTAAAATCTGGCTTTTTATCACCATCAATGTCTATACCTATTGTTTTGTCTCCTAATTCTTCTATTTGCTTCATCTAAATATATCGTATATGTATTTACCAATTAAACCAAAGACACCCAAACCAATCCCCGTTCTCCACTTAGTAGTGTCTCTTCTAAATTCTGTGTTTGCTTGAACCTCAGACCATAACCCTTCCTTTGGGTCAAACAAATTATTCTTAATAAAGCGTAAGTCGTCTTTTACCTCTTTATGGGCAACATCGTTACTTTGCTTTATAGCTTTTATTTCTACAAATATTTGTTCAACCTGATACTCAATTAACTTTAAGTTATCTTTCTCAGACTTGTTCATTTACTAAACGTCTTTGTACTCTTTCCAAGTATCGTCTGCTTTCATTGCAGTATATGCCTGTACAACTGGATTTTTAGCACTTGCTTTAACGTCCATTTCAACAGAACCACCTACTGAACAAATCCATTCATTTGGTTTGCTGTCTCTAGATGCTTTGTCTTTATATACATTTGCATTCCAGTTACCATAAGCGTTTTGTACCCACTTAGTTTCCATAACAGCTTCACTTTTAATAGTTCCATCTTCGTTATATTTAGCAGGTGTTTTTTCACTTGTAACTTGATTGCTATTGCAAGACCAGTTTACACTATTGATTTTAACATATGCTTTTGCAATGTCAAGACCTTTCCAAGAGTATGCTCCTTCTAATGCCATAATTTTAAAATTTATTTATTTAAACAAAAATAACCTAAAAAGGTTAAATATCTTTTATTACAAGAACAACTACTATTTAAAATGAGTATATACAGGATTTTATTTACTTTAACCCTCTAACTCCTTTACTCTAGCCTCCAACTCTTGTATAGATTTGAGTAGTATAGGAACTAACTTACTATAATCAACCCCCTGATATATAGCTTTTCCGTTTTCGTTTTTTTCGTCTTTATCTCCACTTACAGCTTGTGGGAAAATTTCTTGTAGTTCATGAGCCATAACTCCATATGCTCTAGCATTGTCATCTGACTTCCATTTGAAGTCATACATCTTTATTTTAGAAGCAATTTCTAATCCATTAAAATCTTTTAAATCTTCTTTTAATCTGTAATCAGAAGAAGTATTAAATCCTGTTGCATTTAAACCTGAAGATATAGAACCATTTACTGTAGTTGCTTGATAGAATTCTATGTGTTTAGCTCCTTGATAAGAGTTAGCTTCCATTGTCATTGTAGCTCTATTACCAGACCCAGTATTATGGTCTATTAAAGAGACTGCTGCCGCTGCTATGGTATTTGTGGTGGTGTTTCTACTAGCCTGTAATTGACTATCTTCTGCAATTACTAAATCTAATCCGCAACTAATACCACCAGTAACAGATAAAGCAGGTTGACCATCAGACGTAATAGATACAGACCCAGTAAAAAGTCCATTGCCCTGTACGTGAAGTTTTTCTGAAGGCGATGAAGTTCCGATTCCAAATTTAGAAGCCTCAGTATAGAAGTAATCGCCATTGCCTCTATAATAAAGAGGTCTACTACTAGTATTATCTTTAAATATTATTCCAGTTGTATCATCAGTTGATTCAACAAGTATTGGTGTGTCACTAGCATTCTTAACGTGAAGAGGTCTATCAGGCGAAGTCGTTCCAATTCCGACATTTCCGTCTGTGCCAATAACCATTCTATAACCCCCCGAATAAAAAGCAAGTGCACCGTCTGTACCTAAACCAGTATAATCATTTACGATTTCCCAAGAACCATTACCGTTTTTTAATTGCACACCAGCATCCCAACTTGCCGATTCTATAGTGGTATAACAAGCAGTATTACTTGTTTTTTCTTCAACGTGCAATTTATTATCAATACCTGCAATAGTTCCTATTCCAACTTTACCACTATGTGATATTCTAAGTGACTCTGCAAAATCACCAGAACCATCTGTTCCTTGAGTATAAAAAGCTAATCCTACAAAATCAGAATCGTTATTTTCAGCAACAGCGGTAATCATTGCTCTTCTTCTAGAACTACCTCCCATCCAAGTAATACCTCCATATGTTCTAGTATCAAAGCCACCATGACCATATAATAAAATACTGTCTTGTCCACTGGCTGTTTCAGTGGCAGTTCCATCTCTATCTGAGGTTTCCGATGTATTATGAACGTGGAGCTTGCCTAAAGGATTTATAGTTCCAACTCCAACATTTCCGCCAATTGGGTTTAATGACAAGTATCGTACCGTGCTACCTTCTGCTGCCTGAACCCAGCCATAACCATTTTCTACTACACCTAAAAGTAACTTAGAACCTCCAGTTGTGTTGGTTACAGCAATTATTTCGGTGCCATCCGAAGCGGCATTACTAGCACCCATCACTTCTAATTTTGCTTGAGGGTCTGTTACTCCAATTCCTACGT
>Ga0209232_1001663_pt1 | contig 11736 bp, 17 predicted proteins | sample ETNvirenome_2_60_FD_184066 | JGI IMG/M metagenome (GOLD analysis project Ga0209232, IMG submission 184066) | Marine viral communities from the Pacific Ocean - ETNP_2_60 (SPAdes) (version 2) | ecosystem: Environmental > Aquatic > Marine > Oceanic | place: Pacific Ocean | collected 2013-06-22
ATCTAAATCTAAGCGTACTGCACAAATGAAGCGTCTTCAACAATCAGGTCATGTCAAGGATGCGACCTCACTGTTTGAGGATTTCGTTGATCTTTAATTAGGAGAAAATGTTATGGCAGTTCCTTCAAATACGAGAGTCACCTATGGTGCTATAGGCATCAGGGAAGACTTGAGTAATATCATATATAACATTTCGCCTACTGAAACTCCATTTCTAAGTGGTTGCGGTCGTGAGACTGCGGATAATACTTACTTCGAGTGGCAGACCGATGCACTTGCGGCGGCGGCGGCTAACCGCGCTACTGAAGGTGACGATCCGGCCTCCACAGCAGTAAGTGAACCCACTAGAGTAGGGAATTACACCCAGATTTCCGTGAAAGCGGTGCAGACCTCTGGAACAGCAGAGGCGGTCGATTTTGCTGGGCGTAAATCTTCTCAAGCGTATCAGTTGGCGAAACGTGCTAAAGAAATGAAGCGCGATATGGAAAAGATGTTGATGGATAATGTGGCACAATCGGCTGGTGCTGGCCCTTCACCCGGCCCTGCAACCGCGAGAGCGACAGCAGGTCTAGGAGCATGGGTAGCTACCAATTACCACACTTTAGGAGGCGCACCTTCACCACCCGGTTTAGGCTCCGCATCCAATGGTAATGGTACTAACACCGCTAGTGATGCTACATCAACAGGTACACTAACCGAAGCTGGAATGAAGACCGTAATCAAAGAATGTTTTGATAGCGGTGGAACTCCAGACACCATTCTTGTTGGCTCTGCTAATAAGCAGGTGATTTCGGCTTTAACACAAACGGTATCAAGTCTGCGTACAGATGCTAACAAACAGGCTCCAGCCCATGTGGTTGCTTCTGTTGACGTATATGTTTCCGACTTTGGGTCGTTTAAAATTATCGCCGATAGGTTCCAGAGAGCTAGAGACTGCTGGTTTATAGACTTTGATTTTTGGGCTGTGGCGTATCTGCGTCCTTTCCAAACTGAAAGTCTAGCAAAGACTGGGGACAGTATTAAGCAAATGATTATTGCTGAGTACGGTCTCATGTCTAAGAACCAAGCGGCTAATGGTTTCTTAGCAGACGTATAGGTGTGATAGTAGTGGGGGCTTAACAGCCCCCTTCTACTTATGAAAGAAAATATAAAAGATTATCTGTTTCACAAGAAGCGTTTTTTAAGTATAGATTTTTGTGAATACGCTTTAGAGACATTGAAGAAAAGTCAGTGGGAAAATCACGACTTTACTGGTTATGAAACAAATGATCCTGAACACGGATTAGGATGGGAAAGAGAGGTTAAGTCTAAACCTTCTGGAAATGCAGAACCAGAATTTGTAGGATTTAAAAGCCCTGACTGGAGTGAGGATCATGCACACATAAACAATGTTATTATAAATGGTCTATCTAAAGCATTAACAGAATATGTAAGAAGTTTTGGTTATAAGTGGTTTGATGGTTGGAATGGTTATTCAGTGATTAAATTTTTAAAGTACGCTGAATCACATCAAATGGCAGAACACTGTGACCATATTAATTCATTGTTTGATGGAAATGTAAAGGGTATCCCGATGTTGTCTATCGTAGGACAATTAAATGAAGACTTTGAAGGTGGTGAGTTTGTAATGTGGGGAGATCAAGTTATTCCTTTTGAAGCCGGAGATGTTATTATATTTCCATCTAACTTCATGTATCCGCATAGAGTAGAGCCTGTAACTAAAGGAGCAAGATATTCATATGTCTCTTGGGCATACTAAATTCAAAATAATAAGGGGATTATTAACTGGTGAACTGCTGGATTTTCTTGGCGTATATGCCTATAACAAAGCAACACTTCCTGATGCCATACCAACAAAAGAGACTCACGGATTTGTAGACGACCAGATACCTAACACCCCTGCTTGGCATGATGACTTAGCAATGAAGAACTTACTATGTTATTTATTGCCTGACATGGAAAAGCATACTGGAGTGGAGTTAATCCCAACATACTCTTATCTTAGAGTCTATAAAAAAGGTGATGAGTTAAAGAAGCATACGGATAGACATAGTTGTGAGTTTAGTGTTACCTTAACTTTAAGAAGAGAATTAAATGAGGATATATGGCCTATCTATTTAGATCCCTTCAATGAGGGTAGAGACTTAACTTACGGAAGTAGGAAGGTAGACTTAGATGTAGGAGATGGCCTTATTTACAAAGGAATTAAAACCCCTCACTGGAGGGATAAATTTGAGGGCAGTAAACTAGCCCAAGTATTTTTACATTATGTGAGGAGGTAGTTATGAAAAAAGGCGTTGAGCATTGGTCAGACAGCAAGGCAGGAGTTAAAGCTGACAAATCTTTCAAGAGTTCTGGGGATGCTTATGGCGGCATTACAGGTATCATTGCTAAATTGGGTACTGGCGGAAACGTCAAAGGCCAAGCAAATCAAAAAGAGAAAGGATAATGAGCAAGAAAAGAGTAGAGGGGCCAATTAATTTAGTTGACCCAATTAAAACTGGGACTAAGAATAGCGGATCTTCCGATATAGAAAAAGCTATAAAATCTTTAAATTCAGGAAAAAGCGGTTATAAATCGCCGGGTAATAGTATAAAATATGAGGTCAAAGATCCTCTAAAATAAGGAGTTAAAATGTTTGTTTATGCTAAAACCCCCACTATTTGTGTAGTTGATAGTGTTGTAAGTCCTGAAGAGTGTAATTCTGTTATTTCTCACGCTGAAGGAAAACTGGAAAGAAGTACGGTAGCAACTGATGAAGGATTGGTTCCTGACAAAGCTAGAACCTCTCATGGAGCTTGGATCGATCATAAAGATTTTTCTGAGATAACCCAAAGGATTTCCGACATTGTAGCTATACCTTTAGAAAGAGCAGAGCCGATTAATGTTCTTAGATATAATCCAGATCAGGAATATAAACCACATTATGATGGCTTGAGTGGTCAACATTTAGAAAACGGTGGTCAACGGTTATTAACTGCTATGGTGTACTTAAACAATGCAGTTGGTGGTGGAACAGCCTTTCCTAAATTAAACATTGTAGTAGGTTCTATAGGTGGAAGATTGTTATTATTTGGAAATGTAGATGAGAATAATCAACCACATGAACTTTCACTTCATCAAGGACTTCCGCCCCATGAAGGTGAGAAGTGGGTAATGACATTATGGTTCAGAGAAACAAAGATCAATTAGAAAGCTTTATTATAAAGCAAATGAAAGCGCAAAAGATCGCGCCTAAACCGCAGTCTAAACCAAAGACCACTATGGAGCATTTAGAGGCTTGGAATGGAAAAAGTGGAGGCAAGGTCGGCGGAAAGGGGTTTTTAGGTGGCTAGAAAAAAAGGAACTTTATTAGACGTTCAGCCGGGTTCTTATGATGTTTTCCATGAGGAGCCAGAAGGTAATGATACATATACTTATACAGTAGAAACCAGACCTGATCCATTAGTTAGACAGGAAATACTTGATGCTAACAAGCGTCAGTACAATGACTATGGTGACAAATTATCTCTTGGTAAAAGGGGTGACTGGCATCATGCCGCAAGAATACCCAAAGATATATGGGACGCATGGTTGAGGGAAACCAATGGTGAGGTTGCAAAAGATCCAAAGATATTAGCCGCCAAACTAAATGATCCTGATAACAAATTTCTAAAAACCGCACCAACAAATCTATAGAGGAAAATAAGATGGCAGATTTATACAGATTAAATAACTTTAACTACACGTTTACTGCTACTGATAGTTCGGTGCTATTGAGCGATGCTATATCTGCACAATGTAATGCAATTATAATCAATGCAAGTGAGCCTGTATTTATTAAAATAACAAAGCATGGCGATGCGGCAACTGCTGGATCTTGTGGCTATTTTATAAAAGACTGGCCTCATTATGTGCGTGTCAGTGGCGGAGATCGTATTGCAGGGCTAAGAGCAGGATCAAGCAACTCTGTAGTATACATTACTGAATTGACTGAATGACAACAGGTGTTTCAACAAGATTAGCTTTTGATGTACCTTATAGATTAGCTAATAAACTCCACTCTATTACCACCTCTACTACATCGGCTGAGATGGCAGAGGCCGTAGGTTCTGGTATAAGTGCTGTAATGATAACAGCTACAGAAGATGCTTACCTTGCGTTTGGTGGAGAAGTATCTAATGTTGAATGGAGTGAAGCATCTGGCGCATGGTCAGCACAAACAAACACATGGAAAGAATATGAGCCAACAGGGGAAGGTTACCAAGAGAAAGACTGGCCTACCTATTGGCGTATTAGCGCAGGACAAAAGGTAGCGGCATTGCAGGTTAACACAGCCGGGACAGTATACATTGCGGAGATGACAAGATAATGGCGATAGGAACTTATGCGGAACTCCAGACTGCTGTGGCTAACTGGCTAGACAGGGGTGACCTAACAGACAGAATAGTGGAGTTTATAGATTTAGCTGAAGCAAGAATGAATCGTAATCTAAGATTGCGACTTATGGAAACTACAGCTACAGGAACCTTAACAGCAGGAACTAGAGAATATAACTTGCCAACCGACTATATACAGGCAAGGGAATTTCATTTAACTACTGACCCTCTTGTTCCTTTGTCATATGTTACGCCAGAATTAATGACTAGAACTTGGGGTGGATCAACAAGTGGTACTCCGCAAATGTTTACAATTATAGGGGACAAGTTTAGGCTTGGCCCTGCACCATCTAGTGCCGATGGCTATTCAATGCTTTACTATAAAAAAATTCCTGCATTGACTCCAGCGGCAACCACCAATGATATGCTTACAAATAATCCCGATGTTTATTTATACGGATGTTTACTAGAAGCAGAACCATTTTTACAGAATGATGAAAGGGTACAGTTATGGGCTACCGCTTATCAGCAAGCAGTTGCAGATTTACAAGTTCAGGATAATAAAGACCGCCACTCTGGTTCTGAGCTAAGAGTAATGAATACTGGCGGATATTATTGAGGAATAAAAAATGGCACTTGAAACAGCAACATATATCAGTCAATTAGTAGACACTAATCCTACTGCAAGCGACCCTGTATCACAAGGTGACGATCATCTTAGATTAATTAAGTCAGTGCTACAATCACAGTTCACTACATTAGGTGCGGCGGCAGTAACCACTACGGCGGCAGAACTAAACCTATTAGATGGTAAAACAGCAGTAGGTGATGTTACTGGGCCGGGATCTTCAACTGATAATGCAATTGTCAGGTTTGACGGTACGGGTGGAAAGACCCTACAGAATACATCTACAACCACCATTAATGATAATGGAGATATTGTAGTTGGAGGTACAACTCCACTAGTTACAATAGGCGATGGTGGAGCAGAAGATACCATGCTCGTCTACGATGGAAATGCACAGGACTACAGAATTGGTTTAGATGATGGTACAGACAAGCTAGAAGTAGGAGTTGGATCAACTCATGGAACCACAATATCTTTTACCGTAGATTCATCCGCTGATGTAGACTTTAATGATAATGTTGTAAGCAAGCCAGAAATAAAAGATTACGCAGAAAGTTATACCGCGTCATCAGGCAATGGTACTGTGACGTTGGATATTGAAAATGGCAATGTTTTTCAACACACAGCATCTGGAGGTAATGTCACATTTGCTTTTTCCAATCCATCCGCATCAGGAAAATCCTGTGCCATTACTTTAAAGTGGATACAAGACTCTTCTGACAGAACGATTACTTGGCCGGGATCAGTAGATTGGGCAGGTGGTTCTGCTCCAGATGTCACAAGCGGAAGTGGAAAGGTAGATGTATACACTTTCTTTACGGTTGACGCAGGAACGACTTGGTATGGTTTTCAGGCAGGCGCGGACTTATCGTAATGTCGGCCTTCACCGAAAAAAATACATTAATGGGCGCGGCTGGAGTTGAAACATCTGGAGATCGCGGTGTTGCGATGGCGGCAGAAACAGACAGCGGTCACACAAATGTTATTCAATACGTTGAAATATCGACAACTGGAAATGCCACAGATTTTGGTGATTTAACTGGCACTTACACTTATGGCGGTGCTTGCTCCAATGGAGGCTCTGACAGGGGCATACATGGTGGTGGTCAAGGATACACGGATGTCATTGATTACATCACGATTTCAAGCCCCGGCAACGCGACTGACTTTGGCGACCTCACAGTTGCCCGTTCAAACACTTGCGGTCTTTCAAACTTAAAAGATGATCGCGGTGTTTTTGCAGGTGGTAGTGTCTCTGGAGGTCAATCTGATGTAATGGATTATGTCACTATCAGTTCTACAGGCGATGCTACAGATTTTGGTGATCTTCCATCAACCCATAAATCAAGTAATGGTGCTTTCTCAAACGGAACAGATGATCGCGGTGTTATAGGTGGTGGGTGGACACCTTCAACTTATTCCGATGTTATTTCCTATATCACCATTACCAGCACTGGCAATGCTTCTGATTTTGGTGATTTAACAGTAACAAGAAGAGCAGTTCAAGGGGTGAGTAATGCAACGGGAGGTCGCGGTGTTTTTGCTGGCGGCGTTAATAGCAGTGGAACCCGTGTTAATACAATGGACTATGTGACGATTGGATCGACAGGCAATGCCACAGACTTTGGCGATCTTTCTGTTGCCAGAAGTTTAGGAGGCAATAGTGGGGCTTCAAACGGAACCAATCAACGCGGACTGTTTTTTGGCGGAGACACTCCATCATACAGCGATGTCATTGATTACATCACAATCGACAGCACTGGCAACGCCACAGATTTTGGTAACTTAATCGCCGCTGGAAACGGAGTGGCTGGATGTAGCAACGCATGAGCAAAGAAATATCCATAATATCTGACATCAACTCAGAGCTTGCTGTAATTGATAACAAAAAAATGGCAAAGATCAATGAAAGAATGAAGGAAATTGATCGCGCTAATCTCACGGCATCCAAAAAGAATACGCAATCCACAAGTCAGTTGATGACTTTGACAATGCTGTGTGATGCGCCGTACAGAAGGTTGAGGCAAGTATTGTCGCAGATCGAAAGAAAAAGAGAAGCACTAGAAGATGCTTCATTCCGTTTTAGAAAACAAAAAATACAAATAGATCGGTATCGTAAAAGTGGCGATGAGTTATTAATTCTTAAAGCTGATGAATTAGAAAATCAAATTTTAAGATCTAAGAACTACATTGAAGCCGCACTAAAAGAGTTGGCGACTTATCAAGATGTCTATGAGGAGATAAAAACTTCTCATAATATTCCTGATAATTGGGATGAGATGGACATGGAGAAAGAAGAAATATCTAACCACATCAGAATGGCGTTCAGAAATGGCGTGAGAAATATGGTGACCAACGGCACTTTAGGTAATGGGACTTTGGAATATTTGGAGCAGTTTGGCATTCACCCTATAACTGCTAAGCAAGTCATAACAGACTATCTTTCTGACGTTGAAAAAATGATTAATGAAAAAAAGATGCCATCTATAAATCATTTGTACGACTTTTTGGATCAATGTTCTGACATTTTTCAAGACGCTCATAAAGCCGTTATGAAGAGAATTGGAATTCACGAACTGATTAAGGATGAATATTTATTTCAAGAAATGAGGGACACAGCATGAACTACGCTAAAATTGATAACGATCAAATTGTCAAATATCCGTATACGATTATTGATCTTAAAACAGATAACCCTAACGTCAGTTTTCCAAAAAACGCTTTAAGCATATCAGATATTAGAGAAGATTATAGTATCGTTGAAGTTGCGCCTGTGTCTGCGCCTGAATCTGAAACTCATAATGTAGCAGAAGTGTCTCCAGTTAAAGTGTCTGGCGTATGGACACAAACATGGTCTGAGTCAGAAAAGACTGATGAAGAAAAAAATTCAGTAGCAGTAAGTAACAGAGTAGCTGAGTATGGAACAGTTGAATCTCAATTGGAATTTATAACGGAGAATGGTTTGGCCGCATGGCAAACCAAAGTATCTGAAATTAAGGCAAAGTATCCCAAAGTATGAGCTTAGTTCCCGTAGAAAATGTAGGTGAGAAAGGAATTGTCAAGGATATCAATGCTTGGCAACTACCGCCTAATGTCTGGACAGATGGAAATAATGTAAGGGCCGAACATGGAGCTATTCAGAAATCTCCGGGATTCCTTGAGGTTATGGCTTCTTGCCCGATTGTCCCATACTACATAACTAACTTAGAAACAGGCGGCTCTAACTACTGGATTGTAGGTGGTACTGCAAAGATATATGTACACGATGGTAGCTCATGGACTGATATAACCAGAGCTTCTGGTGGAGACTATTCTGCTACTGCTAAAGAGAATTGGACTTCTACCGTATTAGGTGGAATCCTTATCATGGCTAACGGTTATGATGATCCTCAATTCTGGGCATTATCTTCAGGCGTTCCATCAACCTCTACAAAGATGGCAGACCTAACTAACTGGCCTGCAAGTACAGAATGTTTTTCATTAAGAGCTTTCCGATCTTTCCTGATTGCTCTCAATGTAAAGAAATCATCAGTACCATACACAAGACTTGTTAAGTGGTCTACTGAAGCCGCTACGCAAACTGTCCCATCCTCATGGGATGAAACGTCAGCAACCGTAGATGCTGGAGAATATGAATTAGCTGATACAAGAGGAAAGATACTTGATGGGCTTCCACTAAGAGACTCCTTTATGATTTATAAGGAAGACTCAACCTATCAGATGACGTATGTCGGAACTCCATTTATATTTGCATTTAGACAAATATCCCCATCAGTCGGAGCATTATCTAAGAACTGTGTCAAGGAATATGATGGTGGTCATTTCATCTTTGGAAACGGTGATATGTATATTAATGATGGTCAAAGATTAATATCCATTTTACCTCACACCATGAGAGACTATGTATACAACAATATAAACGGAGATGAATATGAGAAGAGCTTTGTGGTTGCAGACTACGGCAACACAGAGATGTGGGCGTGTTATGTATCGGCGACAAACGCTACCAACGCTCAGTGCGACAAGGCTCTTGTTTGGAATTGGTCTAATAATACTTTTACTGAGCGCGATATTCCCAATCTTGGTTATATTGGTTATGGTACGGAAGGTGATCCGCTGGCTCCGGGATCTTGGTCGGTAGCTACTACTACATGGGCAAGTGATACACTTAATTGGAATCAGTCAGCAACTACTTCATTCTTCAATCAGGCAGGTAAAACGCTTGTATTTGCCTCACCAACAGATCAAAAGATTTATAGGCATAATTCTGGCAACAAGTCAGACACCGCTAACATGACTGCATATATAGAAAGAACAGGACTAACTATAGATGCTCAAGGTGCAAACAATCAGTCAATGGTGAAACGTGTGACCGCCGTTTACCCTAAAATGTCTGTATCTTCAGACAGCACAGTGAATGTCTATGTGGGTCATCAGATGTCTACAGAAGAAGCAATCACATGGGAAGGCCCAACTACATTCAATCCTAATACGCAAAGTAAAGTTCCATGTAATGTTACAGGAAAGTATATAGGAGTTAAGTTTGAGTCTACAGGTGATGAGACATGGAGGTTAGATGGTTATGCGTTAGATATAAAGAACGCAGGAACCAGAGGAAGTAAGAGCTACTAATGGCTACATACACTGATAGAGTAGTCAAGTCTGTAACACATTATGAGCCGGGGCCATTGCCTACGGACGGTGAAGATTTAGGAGTTTATGTAGTAACAGAGCTAAAAAGATTAGGAGATGTATTATTCAATCAAGCAACATTCAGACTAGAGAGAACGCATGAAGCACCGCAAAGACCAAGAGGCGGTGATGTCAGATACGCCGATGGATCGAATTGGAATCCGGGATCGGGCGAAGGAATCTATTTCTTCAAAGAATCTACATCCGCATGGGTCAAACTTTGACATTGCCTTAATCCCTATTGATGATATTCCCTATATATGGGATCAAATAGAGGAACACTTAGATCGCGTTTCAATGCACTCAGAAGGTGAGTTGGATTCAGATGATTTTATGTCTGCTTTGTCTGATGGGGAAATGCAATTATGGGTCGCTTTGCAAGAGGATCAGATTGTAGCTTCTATGATTACTCAAATAGCAGATTACCCAAGAAAGAGAGTATTAAAGATAATAACAATAGCAGGAGAAGATATGCATAAATGGATAGACAATTTGCCCGTTGTAGAAAATTGGGCGTTATCTATGGGATGTACTTCTCTTGAATGTTGGGGGAGGAAGGGATGGTTAAAAGTATTAAAGGACTGGAAGTGTTCATATCATATAATAACAAAAGATCTCAAAGGTAGGATGCACTAATGGCTACAGAAACAACACCAATTAATTGGTTTTCAAAAATAAAAGATTTAGGAACCGATGGAATCACTTCTGGATTATCTGGACTAAAGAACATTAAGTTGCCTTCTCTGGGAGATTTTGGATTAACAGACGAAGAAAGAGCTTTCCAGTTAAAGCAAGTAATGGATCAGGGCCAAAGGTTTAACGCTGAGAATAGCGCAAGACTACAAGCCCAAAGAGAACCTCAAGCTCCTCCTATTAATATTCAAAGGCCAACATTCCCTATCATGGGGAATGCATCAATGTATCAGATACCAAACAGAAACTTTACTTGGCAGACAACTCCTATGGAGCAAGCTAGATTAGCAGGCAATATGGGAAGACCTGATCTTTCTGGTTTATTATCTACTGGTGAATATGGCCCATTAGCAGGGCAACAGTACCAATATCAAGGTGGTAATACTATGATTAACTATGGCCCCGGAGGGGGCTATGGTGGTGGTTATGGCTTTAACCCGTGGGGCGACTATGGCTCTAATCCGTGGGGTGACTGGACACCTCCTGACTGGACTCCACCAGATTGGACTCCTCCCGATGACCCCACTTATAGACAGCCACATATAGACGGTACCCCACCTACCGTTAAACCCTTTGACCCTGCAGGAGTAAGTGAATTCCATGAACAGCTTAGAGATGATAATGAAAGAATAAGGGAAAGAAATAGACTATTAGATATATATAGAGATCCTGCATCCGATATAAATGTAGACTTTGGATTTGAAGATAGAAAATCATGGGCCACAAGAGGTGGAAATCCTGTTGTTAATAGAGCTAATGTATTACAAGATCAAGCATTGGCTCAAGCTAATCATGCCAAACAGCAAGCGGCTCTAGCCCAACAAGAGGCTCAAGCTAGAGTGCTTCAGGCTCAAGCGCAAGCTCACCGCGCACATCAAATAGCCCAGCAAGATAGATTAAGACAGGCATTAGGATTTGGAGTGCCAAGTTCGGCGTTGGGTGGTATGCCAACTGGAACCTTGAGTAACCGCGCAACACCTGATAGAGAGTTAGCCAATATGGGTGGAGGTTCAAGACCTGTAAACAAAGCCCCGGCCCTCACCTCAACAGGCCCATCCGCTTCTGATATTAGAAGGCAACAAGAGGCTGACGCTAAAAGGGAGGCTGAAGCCAAAAGAAGGAAAACAAGTCAAACGACACAAAGGATTGCATCGGAAGCCCAAGCTAGAGCGGCAAGAGCAAAGGTAACGAAGGCAAATAAGGCTCAAGCTACTCGCGGTAAGCCATCAGAAAATTTAGCTTTAAAGGCTATGAAACAGGCTCAAGCAAGAAAGAAAAATATAGCTAGAGAAGAGAGTTTGAAAAAAGCTATGGGCAGTAAAAATTATGCCGCATACATTGGAAGGGGGGCAAAATAATGGCAGG
>Ga0209232_1001664_pt1 | contig 11723 bp, 7 predicted proteins | sample ETNvirenome_2_60_FD_184066 | JGI IMG/M metagenome (GOLD analysis project Ga0209232, IMG submission 184066) | Marine viral communities from the Pacific Ocean - ETNP_2_60 (SPAdes) (version 2) | ecosystem: Environmental > Aquatic > Marine > Oceanic | place: Pacific Ocean | collected 2013-06-22
TTATTCAATTTGGCTAATTTTATATTTTGAAAAGAAAAAAGATAAATTTTTTGAATGAGAAATTATATAAATAAAACTTTGATTTTGGCTCTTGCCATAGTTTGCATAATCCTTTTTTACAGGTCATGTGAAATACAAAAAGATTATGAAAGGGTTGCGAGTGCATTAAGTATTTCTGATTTAAAGAATCAAAAATTTGAAACAGAATTAAATAAAAAGGGAGAAGAAATATCTACCCAAAAACAACTTATTCTCTCACAAGAAGAAGCCCTTGAAAATAATTTATTAGAAATAGAAGAATTAAAAAAGTATAAAAAAATTAAAAGTAAAACCACAGTAAAGACCGTAACACAAATTGATACTGTTTTTGTTGCCTTTAGTGAAAGCCCAAATGACAGTATCAAAATGCCAATACCTGATGGTTTTTTTAGATATTTTGATTATCAAGAAAAAGATAATTGGTATTCATTTTCAGGTACAGTTAGTGATTTAGGGCTTACAATGTATGATATGAGTATTACAAATAAATATAGCCTTTTGATTGCTGATAAGAAATTAGGCTTTTTCACTAAGCCTGAACCCCAAATAGTGCTTACTAACGAAAACCCATATACCTCAACAATTTCTATGAATAATGTGCAAATAGATTATCAGTTGCCATTTTATAAAAAAGAATGGTTTTGGTTTGCCTTGGGTAGTGCAACCACTATTTTTATAACTAAATGAGAGAAACAAGAAACTTTATAATTAGGGTAATAATTTTATTTATTATATCTCTATTTATAGCATATTACACACAATAAGCATGAAACAATTACTCTATTTTGGAGATTTTGATTGTACAACAGGATTTGGAAATGTATCAAAAGAATTAATAAGTTATTTTTCTAAGCAAAATCTTTTTCTAACAGTATTTGCCACTAACAACCATTCTAAAAAACCTTATAATTTTTCTGAAAACGTATATGTTATTCCTGCACTTAAAACAAGAGATGATGATGACGATGATTTATATGCAAGAAAATCTTTTCTTAAATTAATCTACAACGGAAATTACGATTTAGTTTTTTGCTTGAATGATTTAGAAGTGATAAATGAACTCACTACACACCTAAAAGAGGTAAAGTTTGCAAAATCGAAAGCAAATAAAAAATCTTTTAAAACAGTATTTTATTTTCCTATTGACAGCCCTATACGAAAAAAAGATTTAGATATTTTATCTTTCGTTGATGTATCTGCTACTTATACAGATTATGCAAAACAAGAAGTAAAAAAGCATTTAGGATTTAGCAACAGTTTCAAAAAGTTAAAAGTAATTCCACACGGAGTTAGTTCAACTTTTAAAAAGAATGGAATGTATATAAATAAAAATTTCACTTTTGGAAGTGTTAATAGAAACTCTGTAAGAAAAGATTTTGGAACTTTAATTTATGCTTTTAGTTTATTAAAAAAGAAAAAAGAATATCAGGATTCAATTTTAAAATTACATTGTAATCCTCTTGACCCTTTTGGATTAAACTTGTATAGATTATGCCAAAGGCTCGAACTTGAAATTGATAAAGATGTTTTTTTTCCTGAAGATTTTAATGAAAACAAAGGATTTTCAGAAGAAGAACTTAATAAATTTTATAATTCTTTAGATTGTTTTATAACAACTACTACTGCTGAAGGTTGGGGGCTAACTGTTCACGAAGCAATGGCTTGTGAAACTTTAGTAATATGTCCTATGCACACCTCTTTACAAGAAATAACTAATCAAGGAGAAGCTGTAATACCCATTTGGGATAATTCACCAACAGTTTTTAAAGATGACTTTGAAAAAATAAGGTATGTTTCAAATGCCTATGAAGTTGAAGAAGCAATGATAGAGGCAATAAACATGACACCTTCAGTTAGGGCAAAAAAAATTTTAGACGCAAAAAAAATTGCATCTAAATATAATTGGAAAAAGACAGCCGAAATGTTCTATGGACTAATTCAAAGACAAATCGGCTAAATCTATTTACCTTTTGAAAACTCCGACTTTGTAAGCTACTGCAACTACACCAACAAGAATCAAGGTGTTGTGTACGTTATTTCCACCTAACCAATTCGGGCTTTTAATGTCAAAAAATCCGTTCATTGTATTTTTTTTAAATGATTGAATAACAAATCTAAAAAGTATTACTTTATTTTTATTGTTTAAAACAAATTATATCTGCAAAAATCATTGAAAATCTATTTTATAATTTTTAATTGATTCGTTTATATTAAATTTGATTTACAAAGAAATATATCTTTTTTATTTTTAAAAATAATAATTTTTTTTTCTTTGCTTTTCACCTGTAGAATATATATTTTTGTTAGTTATAATTATGAAAAGAATAGATTTTTATGAAACATATTATAAAAATTTAAGTCCTTCGACATTTGAAGTAAAAAAAACTGATGAAAAAATTGAAATAACAGGTTTTAAAAATAAATATCCTAAAAACTTTACGGTTAAAGATGTTAAACAATTTCCTGTAAAACAACAATCTATGCAATCATACGAAAAAGGCGGACAAACTAATTTTAATCCTGACGGAGTAATGAAAGATAAAGTCGTTCACAGTTCAGGTAATGCAGGTGGAATGCTTGTGGGTAAAAGACATAGCGAAGGCGGAATTAAAGCAATAAACAAATCTACAGGTCAGCCAATAGAAATGGAAGGCGGAGAAGTTGTAATTACACGAAACGCTGTTTCTGATAATAAAAAAAGAAGTTTTAATGGCAAGATGATGACCAACCGTCAAATACTTTCAGAAATTAATCAAAGTGGTGGCGGTGTTTCTTTTGCTGATGGGGGCGAAATACCTGACAATGTTAAATTTGATTGTAATGCTCAATATGAATACGGTGGCAAAACCATGTGTGGTAAAGATTTAGCAAAAAAAATGGCTAAAGGTGGTGCTGTAGATGATGATATGAGTGAATTAACTTCTGCTGTTCAACAAATGAATGAAATAATGCAGGAAGGCGGAGAAGTAGAAACAAAAACAGAAGAAAATTATCAAGTTCAACTAATATATACACAAAATGAAAAATCATACTTCAGCTATGCACCAATAAATTTAAAAGAAGTTAATATAGAAGATGGTCGCATAGAAAATTTTACACCTTTTGAATCAGATAAAGCGTTTTTTAAATCAACGGATAATAGTTATCAAGACCTAAAACTTGATTCTGAATTTGATTTTTCTTTAAAAGATGCATCGGAAGAATATAGGATTAATATTACAAAAGAAGATATTGAAAATTTTATTTCGAGTTTGAATGCATTTTATGATGTTTTAAAACCAATAGACGTAAACGAAGATACATATATTGTAAAAGATGATAGAAAAATTATAAGATTAAAAATAGATGGGCAACCCTATGAAGGTGCTGAAGGTTATGAAGAATCAATTTTAGAAAATTCAGATTTTACCTACTTCAAAATAAATCCCGAAAGTGATAAATATCATTCAGAGAATATATATCCTCTTGATTGGTTTCCTATTTCTTCACTTGAAGGAAGGGATAATCTTGATTATTTTGACTTTAAAAACAGTTTATATTTTACTGACCCTACAAAAGAGCCTCTGAATTTTATTACTGTTTATCCTATATATGGAAGTCAAAATTTACCACTTATAGATTCAAATAGCCCATTCGGTGTTGCTACTAATTTTAAAGAATTAGGAAAAGTAGTTTATGATTTAAGAAACAGTACGGAATTTCAACAAGTAAGATATGCTTTATATCTTAATTCACAAGCAGAAAAATATGATTTTATAAATAACAATTTTTGTTTGGACATGGACGTATTAAAAAATAAAGATGTATTAATTTTAACTTTAAGGAAAAGAAGGTCATCTCGAGGACTTGCAGTTGCGGACTTTAAAGAGATGCCTTCAGGTCATTTTTTATATCGAATAAATAGAATTTTTAATAGCCCAAACAATTCTTTATACTTATACAAGTCAGTTGATTTGTATAAAGAAGATGGTGATAAAATAAAAACATTTTATAAAACATCAAAATTGAATGTTTATGGTTGGACTAATTTTTTTCTTGGTTTAGATACAAGTGAAAAAGAAAAGGAAAAAATAAAATTATTAAAAAACTCTCAAAAAATTAGGTCAAAGTTTATTAAAAAATTTCAAACAAGTTCTATTGCACCTATGATTTTAAAAGATGAAACCGCAATAGACAAAACTATAAGATTTGAAGGTTTCGATTTTGCTTCTCAAGGAAATAAAGGTTCAATGGCTTATAAAATCTTTCCAAGAAATGAAAAAGCATTTAAGTTTTCTCAAGATATTGGGTTAATTGAAGCTGATGCGGAGATGCAAACCCTGATGGCTAAAGATTTGTCATCACCTATAAAAAGCTATGATAAAATAATTCAATCTCTTTCCAAAGAATTAAAAATACAAAGACCACTACTTACAAATGATGAAATAGCTTTGTATCAAAGAAAAATAACAAACTTAATTTTTAATCAAAGAAAATTACAGCAAAAAATTAATGAGCAAATTCCTTTGATTGATAGAGTTAAAAATTCTTTACAAACAAAATTTGGAGATATTAATAAAAAATATCCTGCAACTAAGCTAATGTCTATAAATGGTAAAAAATCACAATTAACAAAACAAGAATATGAATTGGTTAGAACACAGCAATTCAAAACATTCTTCGGTGATTGGGAAACAGCTTATGAAACAGGGGACTATAACGGGTGTTCCAAAATTATTAATCAAGAAACAAAAGAACCCTTAGCTGTATTCCATGGTTCTGATACATTGTTTGCAGAGTTTCAAACTTATGAAACAAACAAACTACATTATTTCGCTAAAAAAAGAGAAATGGCTAATTTTTTTGCTACATCTTGGAAAGAACGAGCCGATAAATCAGCACTTGATTCAGAAGCAATAAAACAGCTTAACCCAATGAAGGGTGAATTTATTTACAGATGTTTTTTAGATATAAAAAACCCTATAGATTTTTCAAGATTTGGAATAGACCAAAGACCCATAAAGGACTACCTAAAGTTTTTAGAAATAAATTATGATATAAGAGGTTTTGATTTCTTAATAACAGGGTCAAAGTATGGAAAATCATTTTTAGATAAAAAAGTTCCTGCTTGGTTAATTATTAGAACATGGCAAGATTTTAACTCTTACATAAATAATTTTACCCAATATGACGGTTATATTTTCTATGAATCCATACCTGAAAAAAGCCCAAAAACTATGGCTAACGCATCTTTATCATTTTGTGCATTTGAAAGCAGACAAATAAAATTAGCTGATTCAAATAATTTCAATGCACTTGTAGAGGATATAAGATTTGAAAAAGGTGGGCGAACAATTAAAATTGTTAATGACGGAGTAAAGTTTGATAAGTCAAAATATAAAGCAGTTTATGGAGATTTTGATAAAGATGGTACTGTAAACATTGACGATGCTAACCCACTTAATGCAAAAAAATCAGGTAAGGTCGAACAAGTCGAACTTAAAGATACTTTTGACAAGCTATTAGGGGTCAAAGCCGAACTTGATGATATTATGTACGATGCTGTTGATACACTTGATGAAAAAGCACCATCTGATGCCGATATATATGCAAGAACTAAAACACCGTACTCAATACTCAAAAAACTTGTAGAAAAAAGAATGTTAGACCGTGAAAAGGGACTTACAGATATGATAGGAACAACCATTGCTGTAAAAAATCAAAAAGAACTTGAGCAAGTAAGAGATGATATTGACAATGGATTATTGGGTAAAATTTTAGATAGAGATGATTACTATAAATCTCCAAAAGCGGGGTATAAGGCTTATCATTACATTGTTGATTATAAAGGAGTACCTGTTGAGGTTCAGTTAAAAACAAAAACTCAAAAGAAACTCCATGAAGCAAGTCATGATTTATATAAAAAAGGAAAATTAAATCCTTCTGAATTAAATAAAATGTCTGATTTATTTGAACAAGCTGATAGAGGAAACGCTAAGGCTAAAGCACAGGTAAATAAATTAGTAAAAAATAAAAAACAACTAACAAAAAAGATTTCTAAATGAGGGTTCTATCAAATATAGTCGGTACAGAATTACTTGGAAGTGGAACGGGTTTTCAAAGTAAGTTCCCTACAATGGTTTCTAAAGCTAATCTTATTAATAGTTCATCTTCTCAAGAGATAAATTCTATTATTGATAAAGCAATTTCTAAAGGAGTTTTTGAATCAGGTGTGCGTTCATTAGATAATTCAGGAAAAAAAACCATTATACAAGCCCAATTAAATCAAGAACAAAAGGGCGAACCTTCTTTTATGCCAAATTATGGTGAAACGGATAAAGAAGGAGAAGAAAATCCACCCACGGGGCAATCGCAATTTAAAGGTGGTGAAGGAGATTTTGATATTCAAAAATTCTTAGACGATGGCGAAGGAGAAGGAGAAGGAGAAGGTGAAAGCGAAGGCGAAGGAGAAGGAGAAGGTGAAAGCGAAGGCGAAGGAGAAGGAGAAGGAAAGGGAGAAGGACAAGGACAAGGAGAAGATGATGGCGAAGGAGAAGGAGAAGGAGAACCTCAACTCCCTGAATTTAAAGAAGATGAAACTGAAGAAGAAAGAGAAGAAAGAGAGCAGAAAGAAAAAGAGGAAGAAGAAAAAAGAGAAAATCTAAACTTGTTGCCCCTTATTATAATTCCTGATGAATTGAAAAAAAATAAAGACGTAAAATATAGTTTAAAAGAATCGGAAATTGGAGTAATAATTTCTATAAAAGCCAATAACGAATACTATGGTGTGCAAAAGGAATTTATGTTTGAAGTCAATAGACAGCCAATAAAACTTCCAATAACAGTTCAAGAAGGAAGGACTTTAAATTTTGATGGACAAGTAAATTTATTAAATAAAAAGTATGAGGATTTTGCAAAATCATACAATGAAGAAGTTTTAACAAAATATAAATCTAAATAAAATGACAAAAGAAGAATTATTAGAAATAGTAAACAACCCTGATAATCCTCAAGATTTGATTGATGATGCAAAAGAGCAGATAAGTAGATTAGAAAATCTTGAAAAAAGTGAAGTAAGCGGGGTTGATGCAGATGTTAGATTTGCTGTAGAGCAGTTTAATAGGGGTATAGAACAAATTGCTACAAAAGGTGTTGATAAACAAGAGGTAGCTGAAATAGTCAATAAAGAGTTTAGAAACAGTAAAATTGGAATTGACAACCTTGACAAATCAGTAAAAGAACTTATAGGTAAATCTCAAACTGTACAAATTGTAAACTATGAAGGGGTAACTGTAAAAACCTCTGATGGAAAAAAGAGAAAAGTATTTGATATTATACTTTCTGATTTTGAAGCGGGTAACAACGTATATCTTTATGGGGGTGCAGGAACAGGAAAAACTTTTATTGCAGGTCAAATTGCGAAAGCAATCAATTATAAATTAGTTACATTAAACTGTAACCAATTTACATCTCCTTTGGATATTATTGGTGGTCAAACCATTGAAGGGTATCAAGAAGGTAGATTAATTACAGCTTTCGGTAATTTAGATTTGGGTGTTAATCCTGCTACAGGAAAAGAATATAGCGGTGCTTTATTGCTTTTAGATGAATTACCAAAACTTGACCCGAATACAGCAGGTGTTTTAAATGATGGATTGTCAAAAATTAAAGACCCTATAGAAAAATCACAAACGGGAAAAATAATTCCCCCTACTATTACAAACGGTAGAGGTCAGGCTATTTCTAAAGGAAAAATATTTGTTATTGCTACAGGGAACTCTTTGTTAAATGAAGCAGATGCCGACTATGAAGCAAACTTTAAACAGGATTTATCACTTCAAGATAGATTTGCAGGGAGTACATACGAATTAATTATTGACCCTGAATACGAATTAAATAATATTTTGCAGAATATCATGGTAGATGACAAGCTGTGTAACTTTACATTTATATTTAATTTCTTGTTTAGGCTTAGAGAAGTTATTGAAAAATACGAATTTCAAGGAAGGGCTTTTGTTTCCCAAAGGCTATCAGTATCATGCAGAGATACATACATTGCTTATAGATTAAATGAAAGAATGGGAAGTAAAAAAATACCTAATGCAAAAACACTTCAGGTAGCTATCACAACTTTCTTGAGTTTGTTTACAAGCACTCAACAAAATGCAATCAAATCTGATATTGATGTAGATGAGTTTTTTACTTTGGTAGATGAGAAAAACAAAATGCCATTAGATAAGTTAGATACTGAAAAAGATATTGAAGAATCTGAAATGTTAATTTCTGCCTTCCAAAAAAACAACCAAGGTAAAATTACTTAATGAATAGAACCAATTACATATACTATTCTTTTGACCCCGTTAAAGATATAATGGCGGGTATGAAAACTGTTGAAGATAGAGGTTTAGACAGATGGACAACTCTAAGAAAAATTCAAGCTGATAATTCAAAACAATGGGAAGATACTAACTTTTCAGGAAGAAAAATTAGAAGTAAGGATTCTGTAGAAAAACAATTTGACCTTGAAGATGGTCTTTCAAAATTTATAAGCACTCGACTTTTAAAACAACTTGAAGATGCTTATGATACTGTTTTATCTGAAGTGGATTTGGGCGGAAACATACTTCCAAGCAGAATAAAATTTTCTTCTAAACCCATGGGTATTTTTGACTTTGGTCAAGCATCAAAAGGTTTAATAAGACCTGTAGAGTTTTTTTCTACGGTAGACAATAAAATAATAAACCCTAAAGTGGTCAATAAAGAAACTAAAGGTGGTGAAAATTTATTTTATTACTTAAAAAGAACAGAAAAGATATATGTTCAAAGAAGGCAAGAGGGTACAACCAAAATGGTTGATAATTGTCCTGAATTGGATATAAAACAAAATAATAAACTTAAACTATTTTTGCCTTATAGAGGAAATGAAATAGTCAATGAATGTAAAGGATTTAGATTGAGATATACCTCTACTAATCCAAAAGTTTATGCATATAGAGAAAAATTAGGTGGGGGAACAACTCCGTATGTAGATTTATATATAGCGATGGGTGGAGTAGCTTCTCAAAACCCTGAATCAATGTCTATTAGAAGCGTACCAAACTTACTTTTAGCAAGAACTCTTGAAAACGCAGGAGTTAAAGTAAGAATTTTTGGTTTGTGGAGTACGGGAAATAGCAGAGATATTTTCTCTATCGCTTTGCTTATAAAAAATTATGGTGAATCAGTATCTACAAACCAATTAGCTATTTTGTGTGCAGACACAAGGTTTTATAGATATTGGCTTTCTATTTCAGCTAAAGGTATGATATATGATAAATTTGGAGAAGAAAAACCTGTATTTGAAGGTACAGGTACTTTGGACACAGAAGATATAAATGATTATATATTGCCAAGATTGAGAAATTTTACATTGTATAATATACAAGACGGAAAATTTCCTTCACAGCTTGTAAATAAACGACTAATACTATTTGTTCCTCTTGATGCAGATTCAGACGATAAAATTGATAGTGAAGAAGTAAGAAAACAAATTAAAGAAACTTATATAAAATTTGTAGATTATATATGTTTGGAGTTTTCAATTAACCCTGCTAAAGTAATTAAAGATATTCGAGTAAGACAGAATGAAGAAGGAATGAGTGCAAGTGAAACAAAAAGATATTTAAGAGAAGCTATTGCAAACGTATATAAAACAACAAGAGAATATAACGATAGTGATTTAGAATTGACAGATTCTGAAAAAATAGAACAAGCTGACAATATATTAGATAAAGAAAATCAATATATATTAGATACTCAAGATGGATATGAAGATACTGAAAAGAGTAGGGAAAAATTATTTGAAATTATAAACAAAACAATAAAATGATAGGATTAGATGGATTAGCATATATTATTAATGAAATTAGACCTCAAATTGTTGTCGGTTTAGTTGATTTTATAGATAAGAAGTATTTAGTTCTAAGAACCCCACCTCTTAATGATGAATATGGGAGTTATTTTTATGAAACATATAATAATATAGATTCGATTATGAGGGAGTGTGAATTGTCTGTATTATCACAAGAGGATATAATTAGATTGGAAGATAATTCTTCTATTGTATGGGGTACACGGTCAAATGAATTAGATTTAGGCGATATTGTTTTTTATAATTTTAAAAAATATACGGTTATAGGACGGGTCTTAAACACCTATGCTCAACTCAACATAAAAACTCCTGTTTTATTTAATATGGACAAAATGTTTGAGGATTATAAGAATTTATTGTATTCAAAGTATTCAGATGATGAGATACTAAATATAATGAACGACAAGCTAAAAGGGGGGCAATACAAAGATGATTTTGCATTGCCTTTCACTAATTCTGAAGATGAAAACTCTTGGGGTGAAAAAATCAAATTACTTAAAAACTATAATCAGGAAGCCTATTCAAAAATTATTCAAAATATAAATGATAGATATTTTGATTTTGAAGAAAAAAGCCAAACTAAGGATTTTCTAAAGGACTTTTTATTAACACGACAAGATGAAAAATTAGAAATGTTAGCAGATAGAAAGCCTGAATTTTATGAATCGTTTGTGAGGCTTATTAATGTAGTAAACAACAAAATATATAGTCAAGAAAAAGGAATGGCTCAAGTCGAACCTGAAATTCTTGATTTTGAGAAAATGATGGAAGAAGAATTGGATTTTGAATCATTAATGGAAGAACAACTTGGGGAATAATTAGATATAAAAAAATTAAATTTAAAAACATGAGTGCAAAAGCAAAATACGAAAGTTTAGATAGAAGTAAATTGGACAAAGGGGTTCTAAAACTTCTCGATGTTATGAAGAAAAAAACAGACAACTTTGAAAACAAAGAAGTTGTAAAAGCATCTAAAGTAGAAGGTGCTTTGGATAAGCTGATAGCTAAATATCCTGATGCTGTAAAAAAGTCAAAGCCAAAAGCTAAAGCCAAGCCTAAAGCAAAGTCAAAAGCAAAAGCTAAATCTACAGGTTCTCCTAAAAAAGAAACTGTAATGACTGTGGCTAAAAGAATTAGAAAGGACGGAGAAAAATGGCAAGATGCACTCAAAAGAGCCAAAGCAGAAATGGGTAAAGAAACCAAAAAATCTAAATCTGCTGTTGAATCCGAAATGGATAAATTAAAGAAACTAATTGCCGAAGATAGTGTTCTAAAAGGATTTCAAAAATCTGACTTACAAAGAGATTCTGTAAGAAAAGCTAAACCAAGAGGAAAAAGAAAATCGACTACTAAAGGCGAAACTACTAATCAATATGGTACTTTCAAAAATAAAGTTGGTAGACCTTATTGGGAAAGCAGAGAAAATCGTTCTGATAGATATGCACCAAAATATCCTGCAAATAAACCATTTTTAGAAGATGGTGGGGTTGTTGTAGGTGGTTCAACAGTTTTAAGAAACAATGCCGATATAATGGATTTAGGTATTGCAAACTCTGATGCTGTATTTAAGCACGGTGGGGCAATTCATGAAATGAGAAAAGAAAAAGATATTGACATTTATGAAGAACAAATGAAACATGGTGGTAAAATGCATGGTTCAGATTGTGGCTGTAAAACCTGTATGGAAAAAGGTGGAATGATGCAAGGTTACAATGACCGATTAGATGAAAGTTTAGGTATGCGTGATGGTGTCGAACCTATGATGATGCAATCTTACAAAGACCGTAGAGATGAA
>Ga0209232_1001665_pt1 | contig 11720 bp, 13 predicted proteins | sample ETNvirenome_2_60_FD_184066 | JGI IMG/M metagenome (GOLD analysis project Ga0209232, IMG submission 184066) | Marine viral communities from the Pacific Ocean - ETNP_2_60 (SPAdes) (version 2) | ecosystem: Environmental > Aquatic > Marine > Oceanic | place: Pacific Ocean | collected 2013-06-22
CTTTGGTCCCGAAGGAACTTGGGACGGTGGAAGAGAGAAGGCTCCAGCTGCAATCTGCCGCAAGGTTGCTCTCGTCAAGGAGCAAAGTGGATCTATCGATGTGTGGGGAGACGGCTTACAGACTCGTTCCTTCTTGTTCATTGATGAATGCATCGAAGCAACTAGAAGATTAATGGATTCAAACTTCATGGGACCAGTTAATATTGGTTCGGAAGAGATGGTTTCAATCAATCAGTTAGTAGATACTGCTGCTAAGGTTGCTGGTAAGACTATTGAAAAGAATCATATAGATGGACCTCTTGGTGTTCGTGGGCGTAATTCAAACAATGATCTTATAAGAGAAAAACTTGATTGGAATTATTCTAAGACACTTGAAGAAGGTATAACAGAAACATATGCATGGATTCAGGAGCAAATTAATAAGTCATGATTGCAGAAACAGTAAAATATGAAGGTAAGAAGAGAGTTCTTATCTTAGGTTCTGGTGGGCAGATAGGTGCTTACCTTACTGAATATCTTAAAGCAAAAGATTATGATGTTAGGGAATTTGATATTACTAATGGTGAGCATCAAGACTTAACACAGATTCCTAATGTGGAATTACATAGGAATGTAATGGTTGCAGACTTTATTTTCTTTCTTGCATTTGATGTTGGTGGTTCTAGGTATCTTAAAAAGTATCAGCATACCTTTGATTTTGTGCATAATAATGCAAGTATCATGGTAAATGTTTTTGGACTTATAGAGAAGTATAAGAAACCATTTGTGTTTGCATCATCTCAGATGAGTAATATGAGTCATTCTCCTTACGGTGTATTGAAGAGAGTGGGTGAACTGTATACTCAAAACCTTAAAGGATTAACTGTTAAGTTCTGGAATGTTTATGGTATAGAGAAGGACATGGAGAAAGCTCATGTGATTACTGACTTTATCCGTAGAGGATTTGAAGAGACTGAGTTTGAGATGTTGACTGATGGTACAGAACAAAGACAGTTCTTATACGCAGAGGATTGTTGTGAAGCATTAGAGACAGTCATGGATTGTTATGATGATTTCAAACCTACTGATCCTTTACATATTACATCCTTCAATGCTACATCTATCAATGATATTGCTGATATTATTCAGGGGCAATTTAATATTATTGGTAAGTATGATGTAAAGATCAAATCAGGTATTGCAAAGGATAGTGTGCAGATGGATAAGAGGAATGAAGCAGATACTTACATTACAGGATGGTGGACTCCTAAGACTACTATAGATCAGGGGATTGCTAAAGTATTTGAGGAGATGAAAAATGATTGGGTTTGATCATATTGGTAATCTTGGAAGATTAGGAAATCAAATGTTTGAGTTTGCTGCTCTTAGAGGAATAGCAGCAGAGCATGAATATGAAGTTTGTATTCCACCTGCAGATCATCAAGGTATTGAGAATTATAGTTTGCATCAATGTTTTAAATTAGATCATATAAAGACTGGATTTATAAGCAATGAAAATTATTCATTAGAACAAACATTTCATTATAATAATGATTTGTTTTCAACTTGTCCTGATAATACAAGTCTCTATGGTTTCTTTCAGTCTTGGAGATACTTTGCTAATTTTGAGGATGAGGTTAGAAAAGATTTTACTTTCCATGATGATATCTTAAATCCTTGTAAAGAGATGGTAGAGTCTGTAGAAGAACCTATCATGCTTCATGTTAGAAGAGGAGATCCTAATCTTACAGATCCACGTGGATTTAAATGGTCATATACACAATGCTCTTCTCAACATCCACCACAACCAATTGAATATTATCAAAAGGCTCTTGCTGAGTTCCCTGAAGATCAACCAGTAATTGTGTTCTCTGATTCTATTGATTGGGTAAAGGAACAGGAATTCTTTTCTGGTGATAGGTTTCTACATTCTGAACCTGATGATAAATATGCTGATGGATCTTTTACTCCTTATACAGATCTATGCTTGATGTCTTTATGTTCTCATGCTATAATTGCAAATAGTTCTATGAGTTGGTGGGGTGCTTGGTTGCAAACTAACCCTAGCAAAAAAGTAATTGCACCTAAAATGTGGTTTGGTCCAGACTACAAAGATAAAGATACCAAAGATCTTTATTATCCTAATTGGATTATTTTGTAAATAATTTATTAAATGATATGAGTAATAACGTTGTTGTTGGAAATGCATGTGGAGTCTTTAGTGCATTTCTTAATTTCTTTAGTTGGATGTCTGTTGCTGAAGAAAATGATCTAAATATTTTTCTTCATGTTGTTAATAAGACTCATGATTGGAACAATGCTTTAACTACAGTTGAAAATCCATATATTAGATCAAGTCAATTTGATAAAGAAATTTTAGATAAAAATATTTTAAATGATATTTTTAAGTCTGAAGTTATAAAGAAAAACTATCCAGATGATTTTATTTTTCTAGAACATTATCCTGATTTATTTCATAAATGTTTTGAATCTTATCCTTCATACTTGCTTAAGTATAGTGGTAAAGGTGGAATGCCTATTGCATATCAAGATACTGATCATCTTAAATTTATAAGAGAAGTTTTTAATAGGCAATGGGATAAGTTATCTTATACTAAGAAATTTGGTAAACTTGTAGATGATGAGGAAAAACTTATTAAAGATAAGAAAGTTATTTCTATAATGCTTAGAACAATTTATCATTATGTAAATCCTAAAACAGGACAAGTAGCTACTGAATCAGATGCTGATGATTTTATTAAAGGTGCTATAAAAAGTGTGAGAAATAGAATGGATGATTATGATACTGTTCTTGTTACCACTCAAAACCAACCATATATTGATGCGTTTTTAAAAGAGTTTGGTGATGATTGTATTTTTACTGAAAGAAAAAGATTTGAAGATTTTAATGATTGGAAAGGAGTTGGTAAAGATGCTTATGAATTAACTGATAAAGAATATAAAAAAGAAGTAGAGGATTGTCTTTTAGATGTAATCCTTACTAGTAAAACTAATCATATTCTTGGAACCTGTAGTAATATGTTTTTGGGAGCACTTTCTATGAATACAGATAATAGTTATGAACTAATACAAGGTGATTTTTGGGGAGCTTAAAATGATTCATTTATTTACTAATGCGGATGGTAATCAAACTGAAGGAATTGGTGCAATAGCACAATGCCAAATCCATACTTATACTTTATCTAAATTGTTTGGTATTAATTATGTTAGTACTAAGTTTAAAAATCTACAACATTATCAAGAGTATGATACTCAAGAAAATTTTTGTAATGATGTAACTAACTTTTTTAATTTTCCAAATCAAATAAATCCTCCTACAGATGCAATTGTATTTGAACATATTACTGATGACTTCATTAGGTTTGTAGAAGAGAATAAAAAAAGTGATGATGAAATTTATGTAGAACTTAAGAATTTAGATTTAATGAAATTTGCAGATGCAAATGCAAATAAATGGGGATCAATAATTTCTGAATTATCAGATCGGGTAACTATTGATGAATCTAAAAAATATTTTGATGATAATAAATTAAATATATCATTGCATATTACTAATTTTATTGAAGGTAGGGATAATGATAGAAGTGAATCTAGAGAACAATTTGTTCAAGGTAATAAAAAAGAACAGTATTATTTAAATCTACTTCAAAAATTTGATAGAATATTTAATGAAAGGAATAAAAGTCTTTTTGTAGATAAGGAATATCATATCTATTCTAGATCACAAACGCCTGGTGATTTATCTCAATTTGAATCTTTTACTAAATTAGGATTACCAATTAAGTTTCATATTGATGAGCATCCTTTAATTTCTTTATATCATCTTATTCATTCTGATGTAAAAGTTCTTTCTAATAGTTCTTTTAGTTATATTTCTGCAATATATGGCGATGGATTATCTATTGCAAGAGATACTTTTCATCATAAAATTCCAGAGAATGTTATATATTCTGATTATGATGGAAATTTTGATGAGTCTATATTATCTTTTGAGGAGAATTAAATGATTTATGTTTTTGATTTGGATCATACTTTATGCGATACTAAGAGAAGTTATGATGAGAGTGGAAAGGGAAGTTGGGAATATTATGAATCTACTCCTTATAAGGAAAGAATAGAAGTCGTTAATAAATTATGGTCGGAGGGTCATACTATTATAATAGAGACTGCAAGAGGATGTGGATCAAAGATAAATCATTATGAGGATACATTCAATCAACTTAGATCATGGGGATTGAAATTTACCTCATTGAGAACTGGTGTAAAATTCGGTGCAGATTACTTTATCGATGATAAAGGTATTAATAGTGAGGATTTTTTTAATGGGATCGGTAAATAAAATTATTAAAAAATCTCCTAATTTTATTAAGAGTCTTTATTATAAATTTGTTCCATTTCGATATAGGTATGGAAAGATTTATGGTAAGACTCTTGATTTTTTATTAGAGTCTCAATATTGGGATGATGATAAACTTAAGGAATATCAGAAAGAAGAATTAAGAAAACTTTTAACTCATTGTTATAATAATGTTCCTTATTATAGGGATATATTCATTAGTAAAGGATGGCATCCTTTAGATTTTAAATCAATTGAAGATTTAAAACAATTTCCAGTTCTTACTAAAGAAAAGATTATGAGGAATCCTTCAATGTTGATTGCTGATAATCTTAGATCTAAAAAAGGTTATCCAATTACAACAAGTGGATCTACAGGAGATAAACTTAAATTTTATGTTGATGATAATTGCTTGAAAAGGGAAGCAGCTTTTAATATGAGAGCATATATCCAGCAGGGGGCAAAGATGTATGATACTCCTAGTGTATGGTTGAGAAGATATGTTCCAAAAGATAGTAATTCTTCTTTATGGTATTATGATTCTGAATTGAAGAGATTGTATATGTCTGCATATCATCTTAATGATAAGACTATAGGTGAATATGTTAAGAAGATAAATGAAGGTAATTATCAAACAATGTGTACATATCCTTCTGCAGCTTATATTTTTGCATGTTTATGTGAGGAGAATAATCTTAAATTAAAAACTATTGAAAAAATTCATACTACTTCAGAAGTATTATTAAATCAATGGTATGATAAGATTGAAGATGTATTTAATATAACTCCTTGCGGTCATTATGGACAGATGGAAAAGGTTTCATTTATGAATCAAGTTGAATCCTCAAGAGATATGAAACAAAATTTAGAATATGGTGTTGATGAATTCTATGATAATGAGGATGGTACTTATGGTTTAATATCTACTGGTTTTATAAATTACTATATGCCATTTATCAGATATAAGACTGAAGATACTTTTGTTATTAAAGATGGTGTAGTTAAAGAAGTTAATGGTCGAAGTAGTGATATTCTTATTTCTAAAGATGGATCTAGATTGCCAGGAGTTAATTTTTATAGTTGGATTGATAAAAAGATGCCAGCAATAAAAATGTTTCAGATTATTCAAAAGACTGATAGTGATATAACTTTTAATTACGTTCAAAATGAATCGTTTACAAATGATATAGAAAATGATATAATAGATGGATTAAGATCTAGATTAGGTGATATGAATTTTACCATCAATATGGTAGATGAAATTCAAAGAGATCCCAAATCGCAAAAGATTAGAAGTATTATTAATCAAGTTTAATGTATCAAGCTTTACCAAGTAGTTTGCATATTAAAGATAGTCCTGTTGCAGGACAAGGTATCTTTGCTAAGGAAAATATTCCTGCCGATTTAGAGTTAGGTGTATCTCATGTAGTTGTAGACGAAGATATAATGAGAACCCCTATAGGTGGTTTTGTTAATCATAGTGATGAACCTAATTGTATTAAGTATTCTAAAAAACAAGATTGGGGTAAAATTTATTATATGAAAACTATTAAGGAAATAAAAAAGGGTGAAGAGTTGTTTTTAAAGTACACTTTTTATACAGTATAGTATCATGAATGTAAGTTTTATTGGATTAGGTAAATTAGGATTACCTCTTGCTTGTTGTTTAGCACAGTCAGGAAATAAGATCTTGGGTGTTGATAAGAATGAATACGTTCTTGATAAATTAAATAATAAAGAACTTCCCTTTTATGAACCAGGATTAACAGATATTTTTCCTCATAGGAATTTAATTGGATTTACTGATTCTTACAGTAAGGCACTTAGAGAAACTGATGCATCTATTATTCTGGTTAATACTCAATTAGGTGATAGTGGATATTCATCAGAGTTTGTTGAATCTGCATTAACTGATCTAGCAGTAAATTTAAAAAGGAGTGATAAGGATTATCATCTTATAGTATTATCATCTACAGTATTACCTGGATCTATTAAAAATTTAATACATTTAGTTGAAAAAATATCTGATAGAAAATATGGAAAGGGTTTTGGATTTTCATATGTTCCCGACTTTGTTAGATTGGGTAATGTAATATATGATTTTAAGAATCCTGAATTCTTTTTAATTGGTGCTAATAATAAAAAAGATATTGATATGACAGAATCGATATGGAAAGAATTTCATGAAAATGAACCAACATTAAAGATTCTTACATTAGAAGAAGCAGAGGTTGCTAAAGTATCTCTTAATGCTTTTATTGTGAATAAGATTGCTTTTGTTAATTTCTTGGGACAACTTTGTGATAATATGCATAATGTTGATGTGCATAAGATTACTGATGCTATTGGATTAGATAAAAGAATATCTCCTTATTTCTTTAAATTTGGAACTCCTTATGGTGGTACTTGTTTTCCTAGAGATACTGCTGCTTTTATTAAATTTGCATCTGATAGAAAATATGAAGCAAAACATCTTAAGTTTGCAGATGAAGTAAATGAAAATTTATATCAAAGTATTTTAAACAAATGTATAAAGCATAAGAGAGTTGGTGTGGTTGGTGTATCTTTCAAACCAAATTCTCCAGTTGTTATTGGATCTCCTTCTGCTAGGTTAATATCTGATCTTGTAGAAAATGATATAGAAGTATTTGCATATGATGAACTTGAAGAAACATTTGACAATTTAAATGGTCTTAGAGGTAATATTGTAGAATGTAAGTCGCCACAAGATTGTGTTGATAAATCTGATATAGTTGCTATTATGCATCCAGACAGTAAGTTCTCTTCATTAGATATATCTGGTAAAGGTCTTATTGATTATTGGGGAACTGTTGCTTTGAATCCGAGATGTCCATTAAAGTAAGAGAAAGTATAAACAATCTTCAAACCTATAATGTTGGTGGTCGTTCTGATCTATCATCTGATTGGGAATGTTTTGATTGGAATGAATCTGAGTTTCCTCCTACCAATAAAGTATTTGAGGTAATGAAATCTTTCTATCGATATGAAAGATATCCTGATATTACTGCAAAGGAATTAAAGGTTAAACTTTCTGAATATGTTTCATTGCCAGAAGAATTTGTTGAAGTATATAATGGTTCTGATGATGCATTGAAAGATATTATAACTGTATTTGTTGATAAAGATACAAGAGTATTATCATACCAACCATCTTATACGCAGGTAAATACTTTTATTACTACAAATACTGATAAGTATATTAAGGCTAATATATTAGATCCATTAGGAGAGCATGTTTATAATTTTAATCTTTGTAATGATGCTGATGTTGTTTACCTTGTAAATCCTAATAACCCTACAGGAAAGTTATTAGAAGTGGATAAGATAGAAGAACTTGTTAAGTCACATCCAGATGTATTGTTTATCATTGATGAGGCTTATTATGAGTTTGCTAAACAATCATCATGCCATTTAGTTATCTCTCATAAAAATTTAATAGTTACTAGAACATTTTCTAAAGCATTTGGATTAGCATCTATAAGATTGGGATATTGTATGGGACATCCAGATACATTATCTCATCTTAAAAAGATTAGAAATGGTAAAGCAGTTAATGCATTAGCACAATTATGTGGCATTGCGGCATTAGATGATTTGGATTATCTTGATTCTCGTATTGATGAGATGAATGACGCAAAGAATTTTTTTGTAGATAATTTACCTCATCAATATTATGCAGTAGATAGTTATACTAATTTTGTTTTATTAAAAACGCCTAATGCGAAAGAAGTATTGGATAAAATGAAAGAAAATAAAATATTAATACGTGATAGAAGTTCGTTTACAAACTTAGATGATTGTGTTAGGATAACTATAGGATCTAAAAAACAGATCATTAGAGTTCTTAATGTTATTAATTTATGATTGGATATAATAGATTAGGTATTAATGGTAGACTTGGAAATCAAATGTTCCAATATGCTGCATTGAGAGGTCTTGCTTCTAAACATAATTATGATTGGGTTATACCACCATTAGATCATCAGACAATACCAATGGCAGAGTATGTTCTGTTTGATGGATTTAAAATGTCAACTGTAAAAGATTCTAATTTTGGATTTATATCACAAGATTGTCCAACTCTTGATGAACCATCACATGATTTTGATTATGAATTATTTGAAAATTGTCCAGACAATATAAACCTTGATGGGTTTCGTCAGTCTGAAAAATATTTTAAGAATATTGAGGATATAATTAGAGAAGATTTTACATTTAAAGATGATATCTATGAACCTTGTAAAGAATTTCTTAGTGGGTATGGTGATGATATAATATTTTTACATGTAAGAAGATCTGATTCTACAGGAAGAACAGAGTATTTTCCTATAGCAGATATTGGTTGGTTTGAGGAGATGTTAGAACATTTTCCTAAAGATGTACCAGTTCTTATTCTAACTGATAAATTAGATTGGGTAAATAATCAGAAGTTATTTAAGCAAGATAGATTTCTTCTTTCTGAACATAGAGAATATTCTAAAAATCTTGTTTGGAATGGTAGGGGTAAGATGGAATATACTCTTTCTCCTTGGGTTGATTTATGTTTAATGAGTTTGTGTAATGGTGCTATTATACCTAATTCAACTTTTTCTTGGTGGGGTGCATGGTTACAAAAGTCTAAAGATAAAAAGGTTGTGTATCAACATCCATATTTTGGACCTATATTTACAAGTAAGAATGATGCTTATATTCATATTAAAGATATGTATCCAGAGAATTGGATACGTGGTCATTTAAAGGATGAATATATTGATACTGTTTATATGCCATCGGAAAATGAGGTAGGATGAAAATAGATTTATCACAAGCAACTTTTATTATTCCTATTAGAATAGAGTCTTCTGATAGGTTGAGGAATGTTATTACAACAACAGCATTTCTTGTTGAAAATTTTGATACTAATATTATTATTAAAGAAGTTGATTCAGAGGGAATATTTCAAAGAGAAGCTCTTCCAATTTTAGAAGATATAGTTGAGGGTGGTATCTTTAAGAACTTCCATCATATATTTGAACAGAGTGATGAACCTTTATTTCATAGACAAAAGGTTTTGAATGAAATGATAATGGAGGCAGATACTGATATAGTTGTCAATTATGATTGTGATGCTATTCTTCCTATTAAATCATACGAGGTTGCTTATAGATCTATTATGGATGGTCTGTATGATGTAGTATATCCTTATGGTCAAGGAATGTATCAAAAGCAGGTAGCAGCAACCGATATAACTGTATCTAAATTTTTAGAGACAGGTGATTATGAATTTTTAAATGCAGTATCTAATACTCATACATCAGATTTTGGATGGGCTCAGTTCTTTAATAGACAAGTTTATATTGATGGTGGTATGGAGAATGAAAATTTTAAAGCATATGCACCAGAGGATAAGGAAAGATTTTACAGATTTAATACTTTAGGATATAATGTAGGTAGGATAAATGATTATGTTTATCACTTAGAGCATGAGAGAGGTGAAAATTCTTGGTTTAGTAATCCTTATATGAAACATAATATGGAACTATGGGATAGGATTAGTTGTATGGATAAAGATCAATTATTAGATTATTATTCTAATCAAAAGTATTTGAAAAAATATGATTAAATGAAAGTATTGATTACAGGTCATAAAGGATTCATAGGAAGTTATCTATGGAATCATATTGAAAACTCTGGAGTTAGTGGTATAGAACTTGATGGTATAGATTTTCCTGATGATATTGGAGACTTTAAAACTGATAAGATTTATGATGTGGTAATTCATCTTGCTGCCTTTGCTGCTCTTAGAGATAGTATTGAAAATCCAGATAAGTTCTGGGAAAATAATGTAGTTAAGTCTCAACCTATCTTTGATTACTGTAGAGAGAATAATATAAGATTATTATATGCTAGTTCTGCTGGTGCTCATGGTTGGTGGCAAAACCCTTATGCTATTACAAAGAAGGTAAATGAAATACAATCACCTCCAGATAGTGTAGGAATGCGTTTCTTTAATGTATGGGCAGAGGAGAATAGCAGATCTGATATGCTTTATAGAATGTTACAGGAGAATACTGCTAAGTATATTACTAGACATAAGAGAGATTATGTTCATGTACATGATGTTACTACAGCAATTCTTACTTTAATTCCTAGTCACTTTACAGGACATTTAGATGTTGGAACTGGAAAGTCTATACCTGTTATGGATATAGCAAAGGCAATGGGTAGAGATTTACCTATTAAGGAGGACACACCTGGCGAACCTGATAGTTTGTGTGCAGACATAACTACATTACAATCTTTGGGTTGGCATCCTACAATAAACATTCTTGATTGATATGGACAAAAACAAAGCTCTTTTTAAACTGAAAAATATTGGAAAGATATATTATCTTAATCTGGATGAACAACCAGAGAGAAGGGAATATATGGAACAACAGTTTGATTACTGGGGCATAGAAAATTATACACGTATCTCTGCTTATGATGGTAGAGAAGATGATTTGAGTGATATCATTAAAGGAAGGTATCCTTCTGATATGTTATCTGGTGAAATTGGTTGCACTACTTCTCATTTAAAGGCATTAAAAGAATTTCTTAAAACTGATGAACCTTATGCAATTATTATGGAAGATGATGTAGATTTATCTACTGCACTTTATTGGGGATTTAAATGGGTTGATTTTATGGCACGTGTTCCTTATGATTGGGATGTAGTTCAACTAGCAATTATATGTACAGGTGCTCTTCATGCAAGAATACATAAGAGATTTGTAAATGATTTCTCTACTGCTTGTTATATGATTACTCGTCATCATGCAGAGAAGTTAGTTAAGTTTCATTGTAGAGGTGATAAGTATAAGATTGATCAAGGTGTTAAACCTAGAGCAGTTGCAGATGATTTAATATACAATTCAGGCAATACTTATTCTGTTCCTATATTTCTTTATAAGATTGCATTAGGATCATCTATTCATCCAGAGCATGTAGATGTCTTTCATAAAGCAAGTCATGATGGATTAGTAGCTTTTTGGAAATCATCTGGTGCTGATTGGACTATTGATAACTTTATGGACTTTGATCCTTATTTGGGACGGATAACACAACCAGTTAATCAGGAAAGAGAATCTGAAACATAAGTTAACATTATGGGGTGTATAAGCACCCCTTTTTATTGTTCGGATACCCCTAATGTTAAGTTTCTTGACAAGATTTAATGTTTCCTATATAATTATGTTACGTTTCTTAATGAACGAATGACTACTTCAACATCCAGAAATATGGATCGCTATACAACTACTGAGTATGGTAAGCAGAACATGTTTGCTTCTGAACCACCTATGCAGTATGTTGAGAACTATCAAGGATATTGGAAGAACGCAGA
>Ga0209232_1001666_pt1 | contig 11712 bp, 16 predicted proteins | sample ETNvirenome_2_60_FD_184066 | JGI IMG/M metagenome (GOLD analysis project Ga0209232, IMG submission 184066) | Marine viral communities from the Pacific Ocean - ETNP_2_60 (SPAdes) (version 2) | ecosystem: Environmental > Aquatic > Marine > Oceanic | place: Pacific Ocean | collected 2013-06-22
TTGATGGATAAGAAAATGTATGGCGGAATCATCGCTTCAAAAGGGTAATGAAACGTATCCCAAGAAAATCTGGACAACCTAGAAAGTCTAAGTTACATTCTGATTTATATACAGATGAGAACCCTAAAGGAACAATTAAAGGACTTGGTTTTAAAAATGAAGCATCAGCTAGAAAGAGCGTGTCTAAAATTCGTGGAAGCGGTAGAAAACATGCTCATAAAACTCAAGCTGCTATCGCTATGGAGCAGAGAGCTAAGGTTGCTGGCAAAACAAAAGCTGCAGGGGTTTACAGGAAATTCATCGAAGCGCAAAAAAAGAAAACAAAAGCAAAACAAAGACGAACATGAAAAGCATTGGGGCATAGGAGGTTTTTAATGATTAAACTTACAGACGAACTTCGAGCACGGGTACAGGACCATGAAGGCCTGAGGACTTCCGTGTACTTAGACAGTTTAGGCAAAAAAACTGTGGGCATAGGCCACCTCGTAAGACACTTTGAGGAAGAAAGATTTGCCGAAGGGGTAGAAATACCCATGGAAGAAATATTAGAAATATTTGAAATGGACTTAAACAGAGCGGCGGCAGGAGCCGACATGTTGATAGAAGATAATGTTGGTCACGATTTGCCTCAACACGTGGCAGAGGTCGTTCTTGAGATGGTGTTTCAGCTGGGGACAACAGGTGTATCTAAGTTTAAAAAATTTTGGAAAGCTCTGAGAGTTAAGGATTATAAAACGGCAGCGGCTGAAATGCAGGATTCCAGATGGCATTCACAGACACCGAAGCGTTGTGAATCCCTAGCTGAAATTGTAGCAAACACTTAAAGCGTTCTTCTAACGTGATTTGGTAATGTACCAGATTGTTTAAACTGAGCGTAGGCGGATTGCCAATCTTGTTTGTACTCAGTCTGTAACCAATGCCTGACTGCTTTGTCGGCATCGTGTTCTAAGGTAAAAAAATTACCTATTTTTTTTAGTATCTCTGTCATAATGTTCTCCCATTTCAGAAGAACATATAACTATTTTTATTTTTTAGTTGTGTTTTTTTGAGAACGCAGGTGTTCTTCTACGGCTTCCCATACTTCAACATTTGACCAATGCGCCTTAACACAATTAGATACATCTTCGTGTAAAATTTTTAATGTTCTAACTCCTATTGGTACAGGCTTCCCTTTATTCTCATGAATATGATCTGCCTCTTCTTTGGTCACGCTTAAATAAACTTCACCACTTTGATAAGTAACTCTCATTTTATTTCTCCCCAATTGGTTCCTATTTTAGCCTCGCACTTGACGGGCACATGTAGTTCAACAGCAGATTCCATTATCTGTTTAATCTCTTTTACCTGGGTCTCATTGGCTACGGAGATGTTAAGCTCGTCATGTATTTGAATCATTGGAGTAACCTTACAAATACTCCACAAATCAACCATGGCTTTTTTGGTTTGATCTGCTGCTGAACCTTGTATTAACCTATTCAATGCACGATAGGTACCTGCTCTTTTCATTTCATTCCACGCCCAAGTCTTCTTAGCGTTTTCATGATTCATCATTCTCTTGTCATGGAAGTCTTTGTTCTCCCATAAATCGAAACGACATCTACGACCGAGCAGAGTATTGATATATCCATTTTGTTCTGTGTATCTAGTTGCACGAACAATTATATTGTTTAAAAAATTTACATTGTCATTGTACTTTTTCTTCAGAGCCTTTGCCTTATCTTGGCTAATATCTAAGGAGTTAGCAAGTTTTGCTATACCCATGCCATACATAAGGCCTAATCCTATAGTTTTGGCTTCTTTCCTTGATATTTGCGCCATATCAGCAGTTACTTGATGGAAGTCCTTTCCTTCATGGAAGAACTTAATTAGGGTCTCAGCGCCCTCTAAATCGTGTTTTTTTGCGTAGTGAACGAGCAATCTAGGCTCTTGTTGCGAATAATCGAGAGAAACCCACTTTTCTCCCTCCTCAGGCAAGAACAAAGATCTAATCTTAGGACCAATGATTTCATTACGAGAAGGGACCTGTTGTAAGTTAGGATTGTTCATGGACAACCGACCACTGACAGTGCCACCAAACTCTCCTTTGAGTTGATTAATCTCGGCATGAATCCTGCCGTCCACATTGTGTTTTAAAATGGAGTCAATGAAAGTTGTGTGTGCTTTATTATATTCTCTAGCCACAGATATTGATTGAATCAAAGGATTCTCACTTATCTTCATAGCTTCGTTACTTATCTTAGCCTGTTTATTTTTTTCAGTGTACTCGTACTTCTCCCCGAGCTTATCAAAAACCTTTTGTAAAGAGGCAGCTGTATAGATATCAGAAGCATCAATCTTTATCCCTGTTTCTTTTTTTATATTATTGTAAATTTTTTCTTCTTCTAACTTAAAAAACTTTTTTGTTTTCTCAGCCCGGTCAAGATCAACACGGACACCTTTCCATCTCATCTCCAAAAGTAATCGCAGTAGATCTGTTTCTAAATTAAACACATCAGTCAGTCCTTGCTTTTGTATCTCTACCCTAAGAACTTCCCACAACTTATAAGTTAACTTTGTATCTTGTTCTGCGTATACCCCAACGTACTCTACCGGGACTAAGTGCATGTTCTCTATTGCTTTGAATCCATGCTCCTTACCAAAGTCATCTAAAATATTTCCTTGCTTTCTTTCTCCTAAATAATCTTTTGCTAGATTATTTAAGCTATAACTAAATCTATTTTCATCTACAAGAGGAGCAGCTATTAAAGTATCGTAGACTTTAGTAACATTGCAATCAACACCCCAACGTCTAAGCCAACCTAAATCATAAACTGCGTTATGACATAGAACTATAGGGTCCTCTTTAAATAATTTTCTAAGCCACTTCTTTACATCCTCCTCAGGGAAGTTACCCCCACGTTCATGTCTTACAGGAAAGTATCCATCGAATCCTTCAAAAGATATAGCAACACCTACAACAAAACCTTTGTTTGTTGCCCACCCACCACCAAGAGTTTTAATCTCTGGATCGTGCGTTTCTAAATCTACGGCAACTTGTTTGATGCCAGACACATCTGGAAACTTTGGTCTTGTCCACTCTGGTTTGTTTTCTTTTTTTAACAAATCCATTTGTTGTTCGAATATCATCTAAGAACCTCTTCGAATTCGTATTGGGAAGTAGAAGGCACAACAAAAAGATTTTCTTTCGCTCTTGTCATTCCCACGTAAAAAACTCTTCTCTCATCGTCTCTATTGTAAGACATCTCATCAATAATTCTTTTAGATATATCAGAAAATAAAACTACATTCTGACTTTCTCCACCTTTTGCACCATGAATAGTAGATAGTTTTATGCTTGCTCTTTTGTCTAAGTCGTATCCTCTTTTTAAAATCTGTCTCATGTAGTTGACTTCATTCTCAGCGATACCATTTAAAGCTACCTGCCATGGTGTATTTATATCCACCCTTAGCCCCCACTCTGTCGAAAGAGTATCATAGCTATATTTAATCTCTTCATCTGCTCCCGGCATTTTCTTTTTCCCCCGGGAAATACCTTTATCCCCTGATCTTATGTATTGATACATAGTTCTTACATCAGATAGAGATACTTCATGGCCCTCTTGTAAATTTCTCCAACAATTATAGGCAACTAAAACATCATCTTTGATGGATAATTTATTATTCTTCTCAAATAAATAACCTTTGCTTTTTAAATCTGCAGCTATCTCATTTAAATAATAATTAGTCCTACATAAAATAAGCCACTCATTCTTTCTTAAGTTTAATCTTTCGAATACAACATTAGAAACATTCCCCTCATCTTCACGAGGACTCCACTCTTTAGGAATTCTATTTTTTATTCTGTTGATCAATCTATTTGCTCTAACGAATACACTGTTTGGTATTCTATACGATTGATTTAAAACTTGTAAGTGACAATTTAAGTTGATTAACTTTGATACTTCTGCACCGCTCCAACCATATATAGCTTGATCATCATCCCCTGCTAAGTAAACAACCTTTGCCTTATCTATCATGGTATGAACCATATCCCACTCAGATGCTTTTAAATCTTGTACTTCATCTACAATTACTACATCGAGCTTTGGTGACTCTTTAGTTTTATTAAACTCTGTAATTAAATCTGTGTAATCTTTTATACCTTTTTCTTTTTTAAACATTCGATAGTTTTTATCTATGCGTTGTAGTCTTTCAAAGCCTCCTTGTATGTGCCCTGCTTTTTTAAACTCCTCGTACAAAGAAGTGTTCTTTACTCTGTATAAATCTATAAGGTGAATGCCATCTGGATCTCTACCTACAACTCCTCCATTACTGTTTATTGAACTTGCTATATCCACTCCAAATTCTCTCTTAAAATCTTCGAAGTCTTGATCTTGTATAATATCTGTGTGAGTGCAACCTAAAAATTGATAGGCTAAAGAGTGTAAAGTTCTAAACCATTTGAACTCTTTTCTTTCTATTTTAAACTTATTGACTGCTCTAAATATAGCCTCATTGGCAGCTTTCCTTGTAAAAGAAAAATAACCTATGCGGTCTGGTTCTAAATCTTTTTGTAAATTATCCTCGACATACTTTAATAGTGTCGTTGTTTTCCCCGTTCCAGGGGGCCCAATAATTTTATGAACATGATTTAAAATGGGATGTCCCCCGTTTCTTGCACAGGCTCTTCTGCCTCAATCCTTTCTATTGTGTTAAACTTATCATTGTCCACGAACCAAACTAATTGACCGGGCTTATTATTTAATTTTCTTTTAGTGCAGTCGCCACCTAACTGTCTAATAAAAACTGCAACTTGGTTTGTTGTCAAAGCAGAATACTTTCTATTTCTCATGTACTCCTGCAACTGATCAATACGAAAGAACACTTTGTTTTCTCCATCGTCCACGAAACACTGACCACTGAGAATGTCATCAAGGTCTACTGCGTTTGCTTGATTAGAAATATATTTTGATAAAATAATTTTAAACTGACCCTCTGGTGTCATCTCTTGATCTGTCTTAACTTCTATAGCCTTTGATACCAGAGAAGTAACAAAAGCATCGTAGTCATTCCTGGACATCATCGGAGGCATTGATTTAGTTTTAACTAAACACTTCTTTCTAAACTTATGTTGGTCATAAAGTTCCTCAACTGTGCAAACGAGCGTGCTCTCTTGATTAATTGTAATGTGATATATAGCGTCATCATTAGTTCCATACTGAGTTACATTACCAACATCAGTAATTACACTACTCTCACCTATGCCAAACTTTCTTAATCTACATTTAGACTTATTACAAAAAGAACACATGGGTTGGTCTTTACATTTGTAGCCCCAATCTTTTTTATCTGCCTGCTTAATAATTTTTTCAATCTCTCTTGGACGTAGAGCCTCTTCAAAATAATCATGATGAAACTTATGCACTTCGTCCTCAAATGTTTCACCGTATTTCTTTTTTGCGTAGACTGCATATTGAAATAAAAAATTATCTCTACTACCTTTTTGAACTTTGCCATTCTCTGTAAGATACGCTTCAACACAATAGGGTGCATCTGCAAACTCAGAGTTTTCTTTTTTTAAAGATAATTTTTTTAGCTCATCAGCTGTTAGAGATTTCTTTTCTACCTCTGCTATAAAGCCATCAAGATTTAATACGTTACCATTGTCATCAAATGCATATCTATCTGTTTGATCTAATCCATTATGATAAGGCATATTGAGAAAGCTACCGACCTCCCAGTCGCTTTCGTTGCCTTCACGTAATAATTTTTCTTGTTTAGGAAATACTTCGCAATGACCTAGCCCCATGAAAGAGGCTAGTTCTTTTATTTTGTGGTGAACAATACCTGCCGATACATATTCTTTAAAAAATAAAAAGACATGAGCACCACCACTTTTTGATTTGGTTACAATGAACGGAAGCTTTTTGCTTGCAAGTTTCTGTGCGATAGACACATGGTCTAAAGGATATTCGTCTACATCTATACACCCCCAACGACATTTGTCTTCGTCGTTGATTGGAAATATACCTAGACTAGGCCAAGATCCTTCTAAATGGTTTTCCCAAAGAGAATCTTCCACGGGAAGCTTTCGGATCCAAGTTTGACCCTCAGCTTTATTATCCTCACGGAGACTCTCTTTAGGAGTAAACGTACCATAGGCACGATCTAAACCATAAAAGATCTCTTTGAATTTAGAGACCCTCTCGTTCATTAAAACGGAGTATCTTGATCCGAACTAGAACTATCAACTTCGTCGTCATACTTAGGTTTAACAATACCTTTTCTAACTGACTCATTAAAGTTAGCAGCCATATCGAATGTGTCCTCACTATTTAAGAAATCGCCTTTGTTCACGACCCAACCATACCAAGAACCTTTGTCATTAGATTGCTTCGTTGTAGTTAGAGTGTACATGCGATACCAACTAGGAGCCAAGAAAAGCTTTTTAGTTTTAGGGTTCTGAATAAATTCATTCTTCAAACTATAAGCCCAACTTCTAGCAGCTTTTAACTGCGTAGCTTTCATTGATATGATTGCAGGTTCCGGGGCAACACCACCGTTAAGAAGAAGGCAATAAAAATTAGCACATTCTTCTAAGTAGTTTCCGCTCTCAAGACGGAACTTTCCGTCGTCTCCACGTACTGCGTTAGTTGGTTTATCCACGGGGGAAAAGATATTGACAGGAGCAGAAGAACCTTTACCTCTGTCTTGCCATTCCAACCATACTTTGTCATACCCACAGACAACAACAGATATACCATCTTGCCCAGAGTATATTTTTTTGCTCACAGAATTACAGATCATGCCAGCTTTTGCACCGTCAATTTCTTCTAACTCTGGAGACATTTGTGCCAAGACTTTTAATCTTGGCGTTGCGATATCATCTGTTGTGATGGTATCGAGTCCTGTCCCTGCGAACTTTTCTAAGTTTTCCATGTTCATGGCAGGGAGCTTGTCTGTCTTTGCGGTGACAGCCCCGTTAGCTTTTGTTTTTTCCATTTTTATTTTTCCTTATGTTTTATTTTTTTCGATCAATCTTTACTTTTTTCTGGGTGTAAACCCCGAACTTAGCTTGAATATCTGAGGGCATTGATCCTTTTCCCATCATCTCTTCAACTGTTTTTGCTAAGGTATTCCACGGCACAGTCTTCTTATTGCTCGGATATAAACCACGATCTTGTAGTTCACCTATAAGATTACTTGCGTCAGAATCTTGTCCTCGACCAAATGTTAACACCACATCATTTTTAATAATGTCATCCAAACCATTTTGTTTTAACCAATCAAAACAAAAGTCTTGGTTATCTTTTGTGATGTTTGCTCTTGTTTGATCTTTAATAGAAACTTTACTACCATCCATCAAACTAATTGCAGATACACCTGCCGTCTCAAAGAAACTTGGTATCACTTCATTCTCGAGTTGATACTCTCTATCTTTAAGTTTTTTTATTTCAGCTTCTTTGTCAGTAATAGCTTGACGAACATTATCTAATTCGTTGCACGCTTCACCAACATCTTTTACTTCTGAACTATCTAATGAATTAATCTTAGACTGTTCATAAGCTTTATCTAATAGACCCATATTAGTACCTCATTATAATTCTATTGTTATAGGAATATATATAGCAGTTTCTCTATCCCATTTCAAGACCTTAAATTTATTATTTGTTTTTTTTGATGCTACTGCACAGATAATCCCTATTAATACAGGGTCTCCCATCAATAATAAAAAGTCCTCTGACGTAAAATCTTTTAACTTTTGCTCACATAAAAATATAAATCTAGACGAATTAACTTGAATTTGTCTAGGGTTCTCAAACATGACAATAGGTTTTCCAAATCTTTCACAGTCAGAAATATCTCTAAACCCTCCGTTTGCCATCTTTGTATTTGTAGTCACGTATACTCTATTCATTCTCTATCATTTCTCTTATTGCTAATCCTATTAAAAAAGGTATCTGCGGTACAACTGCATTACCTAGTCCTTTAAGTCTGTCCACCCTTTGGGATACCCCATGAGCCACTCGACCCACGTCGGGTTCAACGTCCCACCATCCAAGGGTTTCCTCACCTCGGGGTGATTGCCCAACATCTTTTGCATCTTTGCTCCCGGTCTCCCACAAGCGTCTTCGTTTGCCGTTGGTGTCGGCCACATCTGAACTGCTGCTTTGAGATTGTGTTGCACTGCTTTCTGTATTCCTTTTCTCTTTATTAAAGTGTCCAGGTTTTCGTCGCCCTTCACTCTGGGTGTCGGCCACATCCAAGGCTTCAGTCTCGGTGGTCGAAGAGTTACTCCATTCATCATCGCTCTCGCTTCTTCTTCTGTCAAAACTCCAGACTCTACCTTTCTTCTCATAATCATAGTTTGACCTTCCGAAGCGTGCCCGTATCCCTTTGTCGTTGGAGTAGGCCAAGGTCCAGACTCGTTCTCTTTTGTGGTTGGCACCGATGCTAGCAGCTGAAATACTAAACGTCCTTGCGTTGTAGCCTTCACTCTCCAAGTTCTCGAGCACGGTGTCCAAACCGAGTTTAATATGTCCACTAACGTTTTCTCCAATAACGAAAGCGGGCCTGAGTTCTTGGATAAGTCTAAACATTTCTGGCCAGACGTGTCTCGGATCTTGCTCACCTTTTTGGCTACCTGCGACGGAGAAAGGTTGGCAAGGGTATCCTCCTGTGATGATGTCGATGGAATTAATTCCATCTGCTTTGAGTCGTTCATGTGTTAGCTCCTTAACGTCCCCATAGATTGGTACATGTGGCCAGTGTTTATTTAAAACCTTTTGACAAAACTTTTCATAGTCGCAAAAAGCAACTGTCTTTACTAGGCCTGCAGATTCTAATCCTAAACTAAACCCGCCAATACCACTAAATAAATCTAGGTGTGACAACATTCTATAATTATACCTATAATAACTAAATTAATTATTATAAGATTTCAAGTATGAAATATTTCATGATGCTCTGGTTGTGTGTAAACGATCCTTTTACTTCTTTAGAGGACACCTGCATTCAAGAAATAATGCCTACCCCCTTTGATACTCTACAAGAATGTGCAATAGCTGCCGGGCAAACCTACGAGCTAATGAAAGCAGATAGATTATACTTAACTACATTTTGTAGTAAAAAAGACTTGACAACAATATAGTTTATCCCATATAAAGAACTTAGAAAGTTTAAAAATATGTATCCGAATTTTAAGACAAAGCCATTTGTCCATCAATTACAAGCATTAGGTTGTAGTTGGGACAAAACAAATTTTGCCTACTTCATGGAAATGGGGACAGGCAAATCAAAAGTATTGATAGATAATATTGCCATGTTGTATGACGCAGGAAAGATTAATGCAGCGGTGATCATCGCACCCAAAGGTGTGTATCGCAACTGGGAAAGATTAGAAATACCTGCACACTTACCAGAGCATATCAAAACTAGAGTGACAACCTGGGTTGCACCGAGTTCTCGTAACAAAGAAGATAAAAAAAATATTGATAAGTTATCTGAAACTTTTGATGGCTTAGATATTTTCTTGATGAATGTTGAGGCTCTATCTAGTAAGCCTGCTGCACAATTTTTAGAAAGATATTTATTATCGACAAGTAGTTTAGTTGCCGTGGATGAAAGCACCACGATCAAAACACAAAGTGCAGGACGCACAAAAAATATTGTAAGAGTTGCAAAGCTAGCAAAGTATAGAAGAATATTGACCGGGTCTCCTGTCACTAAAAATCCTATGGATTTATATTCTCAGTGTGCTTTTCTTGATGAGGATCTACTAGGTTTCAGTTCTTATTGGGCGTACAAATCTAGATATGCAATCGAAGTAAAGCGTCACTCTTCTACTCATTCTTTTAATCACGTCGTTGGTTTTAGAAACTTAGATGAGTTGTCTCGTAAGCTCGCATTCTTTTCTTTTAGAGTTTTGAAAGAAGATTGCTTAGATTTGCCGTCGAAGGTTTATAGTCCCCGACATGTAGAATTGACGAAAGAACAGGAAAAAGCCTACAATGACTTAGAAACTTTTGCCATTACGCAACTGAACAATAATACTTTGTCAGTTACAAATACAATGACAATGCTTCTTCGACTTCATCAGATTACTTGTGGCTACCTGCCCACGGACAACGGACAACCCCCGGTACCATTGAAGAACAATAGAATGGATGAGTTGTTGAATGTATTAGATGAGACAGAGGGCAAGGTTATTATCTGGGCAAACTATCGTTATTCTATTTTTGAGATTGAAAAGAATTTAAAAAAGAAGTTTGGTGAAGATAGTGTTGCCACTTACTTTGGCGATACCAAAGATCAAGACAGGCAAGAAATAGTAAAAAGTTTTCAGGACCCACAAAGTCCTGTTCGTTTTTTCGTAGCTAACCAACAAACAGGTGGTTATGGATTAACACTAACAGCTGCTCATACTGTTGTATATTACTCTAACAATTATGATTTAGAGAAAAGAATACAATCAGAAGACAGAGCACATAGAATAGGTCAAAAGAATAACGTGACCTACATAGATATAATATGTGAAGGTACAGTTGACGATAATATCGTAGCTAGTCTACGAAATAAAATTGACTTAGCCTCACAATCATTAGGAGAGACATTAAAAGAATGGTTAATAGAAAGCAAAAAGAAGAAAAAATAAAATATTACTTTGCTTATGGTTCCAATATGAATCACGAGCATATGAAGATGAGGTGCCCCAAGGCAAGGTATGTAGATACTTTTGAGTTACCTGGATATGAATTGGTATTTAGAAGTGTTGCAGATGTGCAACGTTCTAAGGAAGGCTCAGTCAAAGGAGCCTTATTTACAATCACAGAAGATTGTGAAAGAGCACTAGATAGGTACGAAGGCTATCCAAATCTTTACACTAAGAAATATCACTTCAAGTGGTATGACAGTATGGAAAAATTTGTACCTCAAAAGATAATGTTTTACACCATGGTAGATAAGTATGGAGTTTACCCTCCTTCAGAAGGATATTTCCAGACGATCAAGCAGGGCTATAAAGATTGTGATTTGCCCACAGATCCTCTTATGGAAGCCGCAAGAAACGCAATAGTTTCTGAAATAGATTTACCAAATGGGTTGACATTACAGTAGGACTTCCTATATAATATTACATATAATAAATTAAAACAGAAAGAGAATGAAATGGGAAAAGTAAACGCACTAGCAAGAGAGAAGGACGACGAACTTGTAGATCTTTATAACGAACTTGATGAAGCTAGAGTAACTTTAGAAAGAGCTAAAGAACTACCGGGGTTTCAACAATTAACTAAAACTCACAGAGACAGAGATTTTTCTTTGTTAGAGTCTGAGATGAATGATTTTGTAAGTTTGGTTGATGACTACATCAGAGGAGATGAACCTAAATGACCGATACCACTAGATACAAATCTATTATTGTGAGAGTAGAAACTCATGCAAAATTAAAACAAATGGCAGGAACTGATAAGAAAATTTCTGGTATTGTTTCACAGTTAGTTGAAAAAGAATGGAAGAAAGAAAACAGAAAAGCAGTATAGCTGCTCCTCAGTAATGAGGAGGAGGCGCCTAAAAAAATCTCCGCAAGATTTTTTCATTATCATTCATTGGTGTCTCCTCTTGATTACTGATAGCGAGAATCAGTAATATCTCAAAAGTCTACCTCCCAAGCAGATGGATGAGATCTATCTTGCTCTCGCATGAACGACCGAGGGGTATCACTCATATCCCTAC
>Ga0209232_1001668_pt1 | contig 11706 bp, 19 predicted proteins | sample ETNvirenome_2_60_FD_184066 | JGI IMG/M metagenome (GOLD analysis project Ga0209232, IMG submission 184066) | Marine viral communities from the Pacific Ocean - ETNP_2_60 (SPAdes) (version 2) | ecosystem: Environmental > Aquatic > Marine > Oceanic | place: Pacific Ocean | collected 2013-06-22
TTTGTTTTATTGTACCTGTTATTTCCATAATTATTTATCTATTATTTTAAAATATTTGTTTGTTAACTGTTCTACTTCTTCCTGTGTAATTTTACCAGTAATAAAAGCCTGTGATGCTTCTTTAAAAGCTACTTGTAATAAGATGCTTCTACCAGTATCTAGCCTAACGGAATACTCAGGCTTTTCTTTATTGTAATTATTGTACATTGGTTTTTCAATCTTTTTTATTTTAGATATTTTATTGTCTTCTTGATTGTATTCAAATGATATAGTGTCATCTTTTTTAAAAGTTAAATCTTTATCATCAGGAAAGCTGTACATAACTACATTTGCTAGAGATGATAGTTTTATATTGTATTTTCTAAAAACTATATTTTGATAAGTATAAGTTTTGTCAGTTTTTTCTATTAATTCTACTTTTGCTTGTTTCATTTTATTAAATTTGATTTCTTGTATTTTAGTTTTACTAATTTATTAATTATTTCTAAATCATTAATCTTTTTATCTTGCTTTGCAATATGCTTACAAAGAAAATTGATTCTGTTGTTTAGTCTTTGAATTTCTTTATTAAATTCTTCTTTTGTTAAATGAAGATTCATAACTCGCAATCTGTTGAAAGACATTTTGTAGAACAGTAGCCTCCCTGCTTGTGATAAGTTTCGTCTTCTATTGGTTTTCCACATAAAACACACTCGTGTGATAATAGGTCTGGTACATATAATAAGTGATTCATTTTGTTTCGTTTTTAATTATTCTATAAATTGTGTCTGCTGTAAGTTCAGCGTTGATACTACCTTTTTTGTATCGTTCAAGTAAAGTCTTTATTAATTGTTTGTTTTGTGTATTCATAATGTTTTGTTTTATACAAATATAATTAAAAATTGTTAATAAACAAAAAAAGAGGGAAAAATTAATTCCCCCCTTTAAAACAAAACAACAATCATAAGATTGATAAGTTCTACAAAGATAATCTTTTATTTTCTATGTGCAATAGTTTTTTGTATTTATCTAGTAAGTCTTGTAGGTCGTTTATGGAATACTTTACTGTCTCCTTAGAAAGTTTGTATAGTTTCTGTGCTAATCCTCTTTTTTTTTTATTTAATGCAAGTCCGTACTCATATTGTTTGCCATTCTGATACCTGTTATGAAATCGACTTTGTGGGTGTACGTTGTCCTCGTGCCACCTAGTAGACATCTCTTTACGAGATATAAAATGTCCTGCATCTACTTCACTATAATGAAACTTACGACCTGATGTGATACAAGTAACATACCCTTTACTATCTGCATTTTTTTTTCTTATGTATTCAGAGAATACTGTATCTAGTCTTTTAATAAGTCCTTTACGAGTTATTTTTCTCACAGTATAAATGTATTATAAATAAAAGAAAAGAAAAAGAAAGTAAGCAAAGAAAAAGAAAAGAAAAAGCCTACAAAAAGAAAATTTAAAATGCCTGATCCAACAAGCGTCCATCTTTTTTAGGTTCTTGAAGTTTTGCTATAAGCGAAAACAAATATATAAAAAAAAATTTATCTACCTTGTCCTCTATACTTTTTGAAATAGTTTTTACTAGATTTTAGTTTGCTACTTTTTGTTTTTGCGTGTATGCCTTTACGTTTTTTGGCACTAGGTTTGTATATATTTACGTCAATCTTTTTTGCCATTTTTTACTTTTTCAATTGACCTTCCACCAAAATAAGCACCTAAAGTTACAGTAAGAGAAGTTGTTAAAAGAGCTTGGTTGCTTTGGCTGATCTCAAACTCGATCCACCCTGCATCAATAAAAACCATAATGACACTTGAGACAACAAGAAATATTAACACCATAGGGCGTACATTACGACTTAGCCAACTATCACTTTGAGTATCAGCTTTCCATCTTTCAGTAACATTCTGTTGCATATCTGCTTCGGCATTGATAAAGACCTCAGTCATTTCTTTTTCAAACCTTGCTTTTTCTTCTTTACTAAATGTATGCTTGTCTATTATATTGCTTATAGAATTAGCAATGCCACCACCAGCACCACCAAATATTTTACCTAGTATATTTTTCATCTTTCTAATATTAATGGCATTATAGTTACAGCTATTGCAACTAGTAATAATAATATGTAACTTAAAAAATCTAGCAACTCATTCACTTAAATACTTTTTTCTCGATATTATCAAGTCTTCTGTCGTGTTGTTTTTCTATGTTTTCTATTTTGTTTTCTAAAAATTCTATTTTTTGTTCGTATTTTGAAATGTCTTGTTGTGGTGGTAATAGTTTTGCTTGTTCTATGTCTGATTGTAATGTAGTATAAGTAAATATCAATGAAGATATACCACCAATAATAAGTATTAATGTTTTTAAATCTAAGTTTAAATCTGGCTTTCCGTCACTATCTATGTCTAGTCCTATTTTTTTCTCCTCTATTCCCATTAGCTATTTGTAATATTTATGTATTTAACTTTTCCATTGTCTCTTACTGCTTTTAAAACCCTGTTTCTGTTTTTTTCATCACTTACATACGATATATGCAACCAGTCTGGATTGTCCTCTGTGCCAAACTCATAAATTAATTGATCGAAGTTTAAAGTATTTCTTATATACTGAAACATTTCGAAGTTTGTTTTATGTCCGTATATGTCATCTATGTCAATTGCTTGTCCTTTGCAATGCTGAGATTTTGCAGATGACCCAATGGCTTCTGACAATTCTGGACTACGATACATTGATGTAATTTTAATTGCACCACCTACCCAAGCTCGTAAAGGTTCAAAGATATTATTAGCAAGTGTTACCATATTTTGTATATGATAGCTGTTTGGGGTGTTGTGTATCCCCAAGCGTAAAGCTGTAATACTCTTAGTCGCTTCCTTCATTGATATGTGCTGACTTATTTTATTCATTTATTAATTTGTTGATCTACGCCTTGTATTTTCAAACAATATTACATTAACCCTGTTTTGTATTTCTTCTTGTGTTGCAGTAATTTTAAAACTTAAATCTGCTTTCCATTGACCCCTAGGTTTGCCGTCTCGATCTAAAAGTATAATAGTAGGTACAGATTTAATTTGTTCTTTAATAGAAGGGATTTGATCTTCTAAAAAAGCCATCTGTACTTTTACGTTTTTTATACCTCTTAAATTAAAATCATTTGACTGATTCCATTTAGCATTGATATGTAATAATGTTAAATCTTGTGCATTACTTTGTACAAATACAAATAACACAAAAAGGACATACATTAAATTTTTCATCTTCTTTTGTTTTCATATATTTTTTCACTATTTATTTTTATTGCTTCTTTATTTTCTTCTATATCTTCTTTTAAGTCTTTTGTTGCTTTATCTATTTGTATAACATTTGCTCTTATTAGTTCGTCTTTTAATTGAAACTCCATTTTTTGTACAAACTCATCACCACTAAAATTTTCTATTTTTGAGCTTAAAGCATCTATGTCTGATTGTAAAGTAAACCACATACTAGCAAGTGAAATTGTACCAATTATAATCATTCCAATAGTTTTTAAATCTAACTGTACATTTGTGTCTTCACCTATCTTTGTTGCCATCTTACAATTTTTTAATTTTCATTACAGTATAAACAATAGTACAGATAAGAAGTATAATTTTTAACCAAGTTTCAATTTCTGTCATCGTCACAGCAAAAACAACTGTATTAATAATATATAACTTCATATCTGCTAAACCCATTATTCTACTTCTTCATAAGACCCATCTTCCATATTGATGTTAATTTTACCATACTTAGATTCTAAGTTTTTTAAATACTTGTCTAGGTCTTTTTTGTTTTCTAAATTTTTATTTATCGTACTGTTTATTCTTGCTTCTAATATTTTTATATTTTCTTGATCTTGACCAATACTAATGTGATTTTTTGTATTGTCACTAAATAATCCTTTTATGTAATCGTGTTCGCTATTTTCTAATTTTTTCATAATATATTTTTTTTACAAATATAATTAATCCCATTTAGGGTTGAAATGATTTTCTACAGGATTTTTTTGTGATTCAATTTCATTATCTAAATTTTTCTTCATTTGATCTACATCTAAACCTGCTTCGAGCCATTTAACAACATCTTCTTTTTTTAGCTTAGAATAAGTTATAAAATTACTTTTGTCATATTCAACACTATAAACACCATAATTACTTGCAATGTAAGGCTCTTTAGAGTCATCCTTAGCAATGTATGACCAATGTACGTTATAAACTACATTACTTTTTTTATCGTGCTTTATTTTGGTGTCTAATTGATTTATTTTCCAACTGTATGTATTAGCCATAATTATTTGTTTTTAAGTATTTCTATTTCTGCTTTTAGTTCTTGTATTGCACCAACTAATAATGGTACTAATTTACTATTGTCAACAAACTGATATTCTGGTTCGCCTTTGTCGTTTACTTTGTCTTTTTCGCCTGAAACTGCTTGTGGAAACACCTCTTGTAATTCGTGTGCAATAAAGCCCTCAACAGTATTTTCTTTATGTTTTTTTAAGTTGTATTGACTAGGTTTTAATTGACTTATTCTATCTAAAGCACCAGTCATCCCGACTATGTTTTCTTTTAATCTGTAATCAGATATGCTGTTAAATGAAACACCACCAGCATTACTTGTTACAGTTCCTATGGTTCCATTTGTTGAATCTTTAAATACGACTAAACTAACAGATGAAGTTGTTGAGCTACCAAGACACAATTCCATTCTATCGCTTGAAGATGACTGAAAATAAGCGTGAGTGTTTCCTGCTGATGTCGTACCAAATAAAATATCTCCAGAAGGTAACATTGTCATTCTACGTCCACCACCAACGTGAAATATAAGATCACTTGCAAATTGATCTCCTGATTTTATCTGTGCTGGTGTATCAATTGTTCTACCTATTGTAAATGTTGCTACTGATCCACTTGTTGATGATAGGGATAATGTAGGTCCACTCTTTGCAATTGAAACATCACCAGTAAAGGCACCAATACCAGCGTCTAATCTTGTAACTGCATTAAGTTCTAAGAAAAACCCCTCATTAAACATTGTACCTGCTGTACCAATATCAAAAGAATTACCACTTCCAGGTAAAATATTACCAGCAAAAGTTGCTGACTTGTCGTGATTTAATGTTAAGGCTATTCCTACTCCAGTTGTAAATTCAATATTTGCATTACTACCTGTCCCTGTGTTTCTAATATAACTCCAATTATTATTACTTCCACTTACATTATTTTTTATAGCTAAAGCATAACTAGGTAAATTCAACTGTGCTGTTGTTCCACTTGTATAAATTCCAGTTGCACCCATACCAACAATACCAGCAAAAGTTGCATTTCCAGTTCCTCCAAATAATTGTATGTTTGCAGCTTGTGCGCCAGACCATAAATAAAATTCTCCATTATCACTAGCATCCTTTGAAACAGAAGCAACCAAGCCATCATCATCAGCAACAACCCTGAATATATCGGCAGCATCAGTATCAGTTGATTTAGCAGTTAAAACATAAGAAGATGCACTTGTAAAAGTACCAGTACCAGCAAACGTGGCATTTTTTGTATCGTGATCTAAAGTTAAAATGTCTGTTGTACCATCGTTTTGTGTAAATGTTAATAATTCACCACTTACAGTTATAACAAAATCTTTACTACTATCACCTTCAATTCTTAAAGATGGCTCTGTTGTTGTTTTTGTCAATGTTAAACTATCACCAGATGAATGACTAATGGCAACACTTCCAGAAAAAGTTGTCGCACCACCACTTATAAAACCATAGGTTGAGCCATTAAAGTCCATAGGTACAGCAGCATCACTGACATCATTGACTGCATTTAACCTTAAATTGCTACCAGAATGACTTACAGTAAAGTTTATATCTGTAGTTGATTTAACTTGTAATGGTGCTACTGGTGTGACACCAATACCTACGTTTCCAGAACTTCTGTCAACAGTTAATACAGTAGAATTAGAACCTCCAAAAACTTTGTCTAAATGTAAATCTGCACTTGAATCTAATCTTAATGAATAGTAATTTGTTGAACCTGCACCAAGAATTATAGTCCCATCAGACATAGCAGTTGAACCACCTAATGCACTTTTTCTTATTGTGGTAGAACCAGCAAAAGTGGCATTAGCACCACTACCAGTCAACATTGTTGTTGTACCTGATTTTATAATAAGATTACCAGAAGTGTTTGTTAAAGAACCAAAGTCAGTACCATCATCTTTTAAACTAATATCACCTCCTCCAGCATCAAGTATTATATCACCTGCAACATCCAAAGTTAAATCACCTGAACTCAAATCTATTTCAGTTCCGTCTATTGTTATATTATCAATGACAATTCCACTATTTGCAGTTACAACACCTCCAAAACTAGCACCTGAATTAAACAAAGCCTTACCTGCATCGGACATATCTAAAGTAAGAGCAGTAATATTACTACTTGAGTCTAAGCCTTTAAATAAAATATCTTTGTCGGCTACTATTGAAGTTATTACAAGATCAGTACTACTGTTTGTTATTGAGCCATAATGAGTACCCCCATCTTTTAAAAGTACATCTGCACCTTCTGAATCTAAAATTATATCTCCTCCTGAATCTATTGTTATGTCGTTTGTACTTGATGATGCAATAGTAGACCCATCTAAGGTAAGATTGTCAACTATAAGGTCTCCTGTTATTTTTGCATTACCTGTAACTTCAAATTCAATTCCAGAACTTGCAGCTCCACCCACACCAACACCTGCTGTAGATAAATACAGAATACTATTGTTTCCTGATCCGTCTGTTATTTGTTGAGCAGTAGAACTTAGTACTGTACTAGCACTTGTTTTTAATAACCCTACATACGTTACCGATATTTGTGTGTTCGTTAATGTTGCCATTACTCTTTAAATATGTTATTAATTTGTCAATATTTTTTTTCTTTACTTTATACTTCATAATACCCAACCATTGAATAAAGCATCTTTGTCTGGGTGTATATCGTCATTTGTGTTTGAGGTGTATTCAGGAAATAAACTCTGATTAAAGCTCATATAGTCGATAAATCTTGTTGTATAATATTCTGCTATATTTCTATGTTTTTGTACTAAATAGTCCACTTCTTCTTTTGTAACCGATTCGCTATTCTCACTTGTTGGTTTGCTTAGTCCTCCATTCTTTAGTCTGTAACTTGCAAAAGGCAAATAGTCAACCATTGCAAAATGTATAAGCATAGGTTGTATGTAGTCGTTTACTAGGTTTAAATAATTACCAGTAAGTGATGCACCTCCAGTTCCTAGTATGTCTGTACTTATTTTATTGTATAAATCCGTTCCAAGATAGTTTCTAATGTGTATTTCCTGTGCGATCTTCAGAAAGCCAAGGAAATGGTCAACGTCCACGTTTCCGTCTATTATAGAGTTTCTTTTTAAGTCAATCGGTTTTATGAATAATGCTGTTGCCATCTCTTAATTTTTTCTCCAATAATTATTTCTTGCAGATGCTATTTGAGAAACCTCAGGTGGATTTGTTACAAATCTTGCATCTTTTTTTTCGTTTCTAGGTAAAGCACTGATTATACTTTTTGCTCGACCTACTGATATTTTTTTGTTACCTTTTTTAAGATATATTTGTCGCATCCAATAATGACTACAGTTAACCCCTCCCTTGTATAACCAGATGTTATAACTGTTTTCTCCTTTTGCTGCTAGTTCACTATTTGCTGTACTTTGTTTATCTAAATCTTCCATTCTATAAACTTTATTTGCAGCTAACATTTTTTTACAAAATTCCCTTGATTCTCCTTTTGTTGATCTTCCTGCTGTGTATTTGTATCTGATTCTAAATAGACTTGTATCCTGTTCATCTTTTTTTCTTGCATCTCCACTTACAACCCTTGCAAATTCAAAATAGTTTTTTATTTCACTTTCGTCTTCTAATGCAGGTGTTTCATTTATAAGCTCCCAATCATCGTCAATATCTTCACCTTTAGAAATAATGTCATCTGCTATTATATTCATTTCATCTTTGTTAAAATTAAAATGATTGTGATTACATACTTCTTCGCTTAGTTTAACACCTGTTTCTTCTTCTTTTGTTTCTTCGTCTTCTACATTTTCTAGGTCTGTAAATTCTAATGGTTGTAAAGTCTTAAAGTATAGATTTAATGATATTTTATTATAGGCTAGTATCTGATCGAAAGCATCTATAAGTAAATGTTGAAACGGTCTAATAACTGTATTGTCTAGTAGTATGGATGCAGTTTTTAATTCGTCTGCATTGTTTCCTAGTCCTGATTGGTCTTTGATTCCTATAAGCATAGGAGATACAATTCTGTGAGATACCATTATCTTTCTTGTACTTTCTTCACTTAGAAACTGGTATTGTTGGTGTGCATCGGATAACTGTACTGGGTCGATACTAGCCTGTGTATCTGCATTATCGTTAAAAGCTAAAATAAACTTCCCTGCATTGCTACTACCAGAAAACTTCTGCATAATACGATGTTCTATTCTTTCTCTTTCTTCTTCTGTAGGTGTGCCATTGTTAAAATTAATTAACATACTAGGTGACATACCATTCATTATATTATTCAAATGAAAGTTCCCAACTTCTTCTTCTAGTTCGGCATATTGCAACCCTCCTTGATAATCAACAGGACTATAAAAAAAGTACCCTGCTCTATAAGGTTTTACATAAAATATTTCAATAGCTTCGTTACTCATTCCAAAAGCTGGTATTCTTTTTAGTTTTGAGTTTTGTTTGTATTTAGACCAATCTGAAAAGTAATAGTACGCTTCTATGTCTCCGTCATCGTTTGGTTTTTCTGCTCTTAATGTTTCTATTGGAAAGTGTTCTACTTGTGCAATGCTTTTTCTATCCTTTGAATAAATAACTTGCATAGAACATTGACCCATTAATTTTAAATCATAACAAAGTTTTCTTGTACAGTCTTTATTAAACAAAGAAATCATTTTAGCGTACTGTTCAGGCTTTTTATTTGAATCGGTAGCATCTAACCCTTTTCCGTAGATCATAGCAGAAACAGCGTTTATAATGGCGTTATTAGTAGGACTGCCGTTGTATCTGTCTATTAAGTATTTAAAATAGTTGTTATCTTCTCCGTACCCTATCCAGTTTCTATTTTTTTGTTCTGTTACTTTAGGTGTTGTGTAACTGCTTAAATTTATTACTCGTAAATCATTCATACTATTATATAATCGTTATCGTGAGACCCTGCTGTTTCATCAAAGGTATATTCACCAGAATTAATATCGTAATAATTATTATTAGATTGGTTTATTGTTTGTGTTGTACAGAATATTTTATCTCTATATACTGTCGCACTTCCATTTAGTAAAGTTAGATCATAAAACCTACCCTCTTTAAGTACTGGACTAATCGTAGCAGAAACCCTTTTAAAGTTACCACTATCAGAAGCACTTACAGTAGCACTAAACACTTCATCATTCTTGCTTGTATCTCTAAGTTTCATAGTATAACTAGCTACATAAGTTCTGGGTATCACATCAAAAGTCTGTGCTGAAGAACTTGTTGTTAATACTTTCATACTAATATATCGAAATAATATAGTGATTTTGTAATAAAGCAAAAAAAAAGGGAGTATTAAACTCCCCCTTTTCCAATACAAGAACAAACTATTCTTAATTTACGTCTATTTGTGTTCCTTGACTTTCTGCATTGTAAGCAGCAGTAGTTATAAAGTCAGGTGCTTCTGTTTCTTGTGAAACAAATGTTAATGAGTATCCGTATAAATCTGCCATCCCAGCTCCACTAGAGAAATTTCCTGTTGTTAATTCTGCTCCGTGGTCTTTTCCAACAAGTCTAAAGTTTCCGTTATAGTCCTCAACAATAATGTGGGGTCTTGAAACTGCTAGTAATTTGATTTCTGCTTGTGTTTTTTCTTCTTGGAAGATTAAGTTCATTACAACTGTAGTCTCGTAAAAAGTAGTTCCGTTTTCTCTTGATGATGTTACAACTGTATCCATTGTGGAGTTGCCTTTTACATCGAATTTCATAAAAGTTGGTGAACCTCCGAAATCAGTAACCATTTCATTTGCAATAGTCAAAGCACCTAATGTACCATAGTCAGCAAAAGTAATACTCTTTATACCACCGACCCCTGATTTACAAGGTAATTCACGTCCTTTTGTAAGTAAACACGCCATATATATTTTTTTTTATAAAAAAAGGTAAGTAGGCAAAACCCACCTACCCTTTTTATGTTAAACAATTATTAAGAATACAGTACGATGTCTGCACCAATTCCGTGCTGTACACCTGCCGATCCTCTTAAAACAACTCTTACGTTTTGACTTCCGTCAATATCAGCCATATCAATTAGCTTCACTTCTTGCCAGTCATTTAAAAGACCAGTGCCGAAGAAAAGGTTGCTTGATTCTGCAGCTACCATTTTGTTAGCTCCTAATCCAGGTGCAGTAAATAATGGTATGCCTTGGAAGTTCATTTCAGTTTTTCCAACGTTGTAAAGTTCTCTATAACCTAATGCAGCTTGTGCTTGTACATAAAACTTAGCAGCACTTGTAGGTATATAAATCTTAACATCTTCTTTTCCGTAAACTCCTCCAGGAATTGCATCAACAACCTTAGAAATTTCTGCAACGATATTTGATGCTGTTAGTGTAGTACCTGAAACGTCAACAACGTCTCCGTCAGCAGCAAGTAACGCTTGGAATCCATCAAACTCACCTGCATTAGCAGTAGCACCTTGCCAGATGTTTTGTTCTACTTTCTCAGCAACCTTTGCAGCAACTTGTGCAATTAAAAAGTCACTAAATTTAGAAGGTAGATTGTCGTATTGACTAAAGCCCATTGAGTTAGCTTCCCAGTCTTGTCTGAAATCTTTTTTACAAAGTTGTAAGTTAACTTGAAATTCTTCTGGTTGTAGAATCCTTTCTGTTAAAGTTACGTTACTTGAAGGATCGAAGTCACAACTTGCGTCCTTTAAAATTGAATTCATAGAAAGTTTTTTGATGACCTCTTTGAATTTAATATTTGGTTTTATTGATACTCCTCCTTGTGATAGTGTAACTCCAGATAGAAGTGCAGCAGCGATGTAATCCCCTGCAAACTCACCAGCATAAGTAGTAGTAATTGATGTAGTAGTAGCCATATCTTTTTTTTATTTATTTAATTATTATAATTCTCCAACTGTTATAGAAGATGAAGCGTTTCCGTTTCCAAAAACAAAATAGCTAGTTCCATCAGAATGAATCTCAATGAAATCTCCTATGCTTTCTGCTCCGTCCTCAAATGTTACTTTATCTACTGCATCTGCTTCGACAATTGCTCCGTTGACAATTACGCCTCCGTTAATAGTGTCTCTATTATCTGAAGGTGATTGTACAATAAAATCAGTTGAAAATGTGCCTGATACAATAAACTTTGCTTTCCATCCTGCTGTAGGTGCAGGAAGTGTTAATGTATATCCAGTTCCAGAAATTTTAAAAACTTTACCTGAATCGGATAGACTAAGTGACGCTGATGCTGAGACTAATTCGTAATCATCAAAAATTCTCATTACATCGTCACTAACGTGTGTTAATACTGCCATAATTATTTATATTTATTTATTTATTTATTACTTAAACTTTCCATTACTCTGTCTAGAGTAGATTTGTTTCTTTTTGTTGCAAACTTAAAGTTGTGTGATTTAACACCTTCTTCAGGACTATGTTTGATAGG
>Ga0209232_1001669_pt1 | contig 11696 bp, 11 predicted proteins | sample ETNvirenome_2_60_FD_184066 | JGI IMG/M metagenome (GOLD analysis project Ga0209232, IMG submission 184066) | Marine viral communities from the Pacific Ocean - ETNP_2_60 (SPAdes) (version 2) | ecosystem: Environmental > Aquatic > Marine > Oceanic | place: Pacific Ocean | collected 2013-06-22
TTTAACTTTGGCCCTTCTTCATCACCTTCTTCTTTAATAAGGTTGCCGAGCATTTTATGAGCACCAAGTTCAGCTGTCATATTTACGTCTTTACCATACATATATTTAAGAAACTCTTTGTTCCATTCACCAAACCAAGCCAGCCATGACTCTGTTAGTAATTGTTTTTTTTCTGTAAAGTCTATTTTTTTCATAACAAACACCTCTCCAAATAAATAGTGTACAAAGACAAAAGCCAAGCTTATCTTTTGTGCCTGACTTTATCCATTTCTTTCTTTTCATCTTCAAATTGCTTTTGCAATCTTTGAAGAAACCAATTTCTTAACCCAATTGGTAAATTATAAGCTTCTATAAATGACCATCCTCCAAAATGTTTAAGAAGAAAGAATTGTTCATAAATAGCTTCCATATATCTATCGGTCAGGCCAAAAAAAGTCTGCCCCGAAAGGCACCTCCAATTCTTGTGTGTGTCCACAAGAGGTGCAAGAAAACTCATCTTTTAATTTTACGTTTGGAGTAATAGCGGCATAGACTTTTCTTAATGAGCGAGCATCTGCCGCAGGCATAGCTTCAATAAATCTTCCAATAATACTCTTATCTTTAACGCCTTCAACAGACACAATCATCATTTTGAATTGATCAGTAACAGCAGAATCTTGTAATCTTTTTTTCTTTTTATTTTGTTTTAATTCAACAAGATACTGTTCATCTCTACCAGTTAAAAGCCTACACTCTACTTTAAATTTTGAGACAGGTAATTTGAATACAAAATTATCGTTTTCGTTTTTTTCAATTGTTTCAACTTGATCAGTATCTGGATAGTGTACTATGGGATTAGAGATGTCAAAAGTAATTTCATTCTGCGCATCGCAAGCAGGGCATTGCATTTTTGTTTCATATTCTGCTCCATAACCTGATATTCTAGCAGCAATTAATATAGCGTTTCTGTCTCCAATCAATAAACTTTGTGGGTCTATTTGTTTGTCAAGTATAACGCTTTCTAAGAACCTTTCAACAGCAAGACCTTTGCGTAAAAGAGTTTCACTTGTTAGAATATCTTCTTCCTTTGCTGTCATGTATTTTATTTCAATAACTTCTTTGTTGTGCAAAGGATGCCCTTCAGGATAAAATACTCCTTTTGAGGGAAGTTCAACAAAATCTGTTGGTGAAACAAAATCTAACAACGATTTTTGTGGTGGAGCATCTTGATGAGAATCGCGAGCTCCTGAGCGATCCATTTCATTTTTGATTGTCATTTATACCTCTTAGTTAAATTCAGCCCAATCATATGCGACTGTTATATCTATTGTAACTAGTTCGTCACTAGAATAATCCAAAGATCCAAATGTTACTGATTTGATCCATGGATTGTTTAGCTTCCATGTCTCCAAAACTTTACCATTTGAATCAATTTGGTGTATTTGAAAGTTACCTGTATTTTTAAATTGATCTGATGCCACTATTTTTGCTATACCATCCACTGGTGATAAAACTTGATCTGCTTTAGGACTATAACCACTTATCAACAATGATGTATACAGTTCATCAACTTTCTTTCCAACATCAACAATTGTTATTTTAATGTCTTGCCATGAAACAACACCGGGATATTTATACTTATGATTTATTAGCTTGTATTCTTGCGAATCTATATCAAAAGCAGGTTTATCAATAGTTTTAGCCCACCACCAAACACCCTTACCGTCAGAAACAGTGAAGCGATATTGGCGAGTGGGCTCAACGTTGTTTGTAGACCAGAAAGCCATTTAAACCTCGATTATGTTGAAGTACCGAAGAATGAACCAACACCATCAGGACCAGGAGCCGCAGAGGTATCTTTAGTTTCACACTCAGCCCAATCATATTTTAAGGATAATTCAACTGTTTTAAGTTCATCGTTTGAGTAATCAAGATCACCAAATTTAGCAGACATAATTAAAGGATTCTTTAGAGTCCATTTTTCTACTTCTTTACCGTTAGAATCCATAATAGAAATAACGATATCTCCTAAAGCACCACCGTCAACTGCTGCCGAACTATGACCTGCTGTTGCTCTACCTTCTTTAATTTTAGAAATTGTGAACAATTTTTGATCAGCACCAGAAGCATTAGGCATACCGGGAGAAACACCAGGAATTCTGTATCCTGAGTCTATGATCAATTGATTCAATTGTCCTACAGCGTTTGGAGAAATAGGATCAACAAGAGTCATAGAGATATCTTGCCATTCTATCCTTCCAGGAAAATTATACTTATTATCTAGAAAGTCATGTGTTACAGAAGTAACCGTATAGTTAGGAATGTTTGTGGTTTTTGCCCAATAAAGAACATCAGCCCCACCTATTCCAATTCCAGTAAATTGTATCATAAACCGATAATTTCTTTTCGGTTCAATATTATTAGTACTCCAAAATCCAGCCATTAATTTGTCTCCTTATTGTCTTTATAACTAGTATTAAAATTCAATTCCACTACGTGTCACAACAAAATCAACGACAATGTATTCTATCGCTCTCGCAGGTTTAATCATAACTTTAGCGTATAGAACGTTTCTGTCAATTAAATCTGCTGTTGTTGTTGTTTCATCTAGAATTAATTTATATTCTGTGATTCCCAAACGAGACTGTACATCTTGAAGAATTCTGTCCGCTTGTGCTTTAAATCTGTTCCAAGTTGCGTTAACATTTTGATCAAACAAAATGGTCTCAGAAACTTTTCCTATTCTTCTCTTCAAGAACAACAACAATCTACGAACGTTAATACGATCAAGAGCTGATTTCTTTTGTTGAAGAGTTTTCTGTCCAAATATCACGATATCACCTGAAGCTGGGAACCTAGCAATAGGATTAATATTTTCTTGATATAGTGCGTCTCTGTTGGCTTTTGATAAATGCTCATCTGTTCCAACAATTCTAGGACCTTGTGATCCACCAAGTTGATTAATACCACCTCTGTTAAATCCTGCTGGAGCAAACCATGGCTCTGAAAGTCCTTGAGACTTAGCAATAGCTCCTATAGCTCCAACTGAAGGAGGAACAAACAAAGTATCATTTCCACCACCTGCTGTATCTCTAAGCAAAAGAGATGGGAAATAGGAAGCTGCAAAAGATGAATCAAGAAGTCTTGATTGAGCAGTACTGATAAGTGTGGTCAAACTACTGTTAGACTCAGCACCAGCATTTTCCCATGAAGGTTTGTAAATACCAGCTAAATCAACAACTGCCATTGCATCTCCGCGAGTCTCACAAATAGAGATAACACGATTTGTGATATTATTGTCTGTAATACCAGGGATTGCCAAAGTATCGTATTCTAATACTTCTACGTCTTCTACAATGTCTAAGGCAAATTCATATGTTTCTTTAACGTATGAAGCTTTTCTTGTAGTGATTCCATCTAGTTGTTTTTGTCCAAATGGATTTGTTTTTAAAATATTTACTCCATCATAACCACCAGCCATTGGTGCTTCGTATTGCTTAACACCAGCATTAATAAGTGTTTGAAGTCCAAGTTTATTAGCCTCAACAAGATCTTCAGAAAAATAATATAAACCTTGAGAAGAAGTCACTTCTTCTAAAGTAAATACAAATGATCTTTCGTGTGAACTAGCTACTGTTATACCATCATCGTTTTCTGGAACAACTGGAGTATACCTTAAGACATCAACATAAGATGGGTCTTTTACTGTTTTATTACCTTGAACGTGTCTCACACCAAATACAGAACGAGCAGGATAATTACTTCCTTGGTTTGTATTTTGATTTGTGATCCTTACAGAAGGGAAGTCAAAAGACGCAGTATAATCAGCAGTAACATGAGTCACAACACTAATACCACCATCTGCTGTTATCTGAGGTATAGAACCACTTCCTGCTAAATATGCTCCAACAAATGAATCTTCGTCATAACCAATTGTATTAACAGAAGAAACATTCAATGCACCTGTTGCATCAGAAGTAATGACAACTCCACTCGCACCAGTAGTTGTAGCTGTAATACTTATTACATCAGCACTACCACCATTATCAGTACGTGCAACAGTTACATTTGCAAGACTTAGAGCGTCTATAGCAGTTTTAATTTTTGCAGAAATTTCATTAGCATCATCATTGGCAGCATTTGATAAGTTTATCTTAAGTTCATTAGACGTTGTATCCCCAAAGTTTGTATCGTTAGTCCCACCCGAATTAAATGAAACAGTTCTTGTAGTACCATTAACAGCAAATGTAAACGACTCTCCATTTTGGGGTACATCACTAGCGCTTGCTCCAAAAGTAATAACAGTGCTGTATGTCGTTTGCTCTTGGTTACCTAAATCATCCTTTGTTTGGAAATTACTAGACCCTGATACAACTGAAAAACCTTTATGCTTTAAAGGGCCATAAAACCCAACAGGAAGAGCTGAAGTATCAGCAAGTGTTTGATTTTCAACAGCATTGTCGATTTCAGCATAAACATAATTTGATACATTTGGATACAAACCTCGAACATTATATTTTTTATCTGTTGAGTTCCATTGCAAATATTGTGTACCGATTCTTTTACCAACATAATCAGCGGAAGAAGGTGATAGGTTACAACCAGCATAAGTTTCTACAACATTTCCGTCTTCTAAGATTTTAACAGTAAAAGTTGAAAGAGGGTTAGCAGAATTACCTAGCCTCAAATCAGCAATTTGTATAGAGATCGAATTGTTGATATATTCTCCCTCAGATAAAGAAATCAATCTGAATAGTCTTTCTTGATCATTTCTATTTATAAACCATCCTGTTCTAGCAGATCTAGATTCAGCATAATGATTGTTATAGTTAGTGGATCCATTATCAAGAGCCAAAACCATACCATATTGATCACCAGCAGCAGAACCACCAGAAACGTCATCTAAAATAGATTGCTCAAAAGTCTCACCTAAGAAATAAACTTCATCAGTTTTTCCAAAATTAAGATTGTTCTGAATTTTTTGTGGGTTCGTGTTTAAAGCATTTCTAATAAACTTTGAAGATCCTGGACTAAAAGAGACAGCTTTCACAGTTTGTCCACTTGATGAAGAGATAGATAATTTAAATTCACCAGCTCCTGTTGATTTTACTAAACAGCTAGCAGCATTAACTGCTACACCAGCCATTGAAGTTCCAGACAATGCTAAAGCTGCACCTGTAACATAAAGAACAGCTCCTAGCCTACCAGTTGGGTTTGCAGTAGCAGATGCCGATTGAACAATAAATAAACCATATGCAGTTGTATTAGCAGAAATATCAGTAGTGCTAAGGCTTCTACCTAAAGACCATCCAGCCGCAGTATCTGTACTTGTGTCTGTTAAAGAGTTTTGCTTTCCAACTAATCTAACAAAAGTCAAAGGTGTGGTGTTGGAAGCAAGATGTGCTTGTGCAGCATAATGAGAATAAAGTGGGTTAGCGACATTTCCTTCTCTCCAAATGTCAGCGTTGGAAGTACCTTTGCCAGATTGTGGTCTTCCAAAAACAGAATAAAAATCCTGAAGGTTAGTAATTCTTACTGGCTTCATACCAGGTCCTTTTAGGGCTGGTCCAATTAAAAGTGGTCCGACATCTTGTACCTCATTAGGCAAAACAGACTCATCCACTTCATTTAGTTGAATACCAGGCGAAACAAAATCAAACTTACTAGGCATTTATAAACTCCTTTTTATAATTTATCATAATAAATAGTATCACAAAGGACTAAAAGTACTTTTTGTAAATTAAAGTTTAGTATCACTTGTAACGGTCTCAGAACGAAATCTAATTTTAGCTCTATTTTCTTTTCTTGCAAGAGTTGGACGAGGTCTATTGTAACCCTCAGAGATTAAATAGCCCAAAACCTTTACTTGAACTTTGGTTTCAAACATCCTTTCATCTTCACCAATATTTGTGGTGTTATTATTCATAGAAAAACCTTGTTCTATGAATCCTTCGTACCTGTGTCCGTCTTTTTCAAATATAAATGAGTTTATTTGATCAAATTTTGCTATAAATGGCTCTAAAAGATCGTTCATTTGTTGTTGATATTCAGATTTAAGGGTTATTGAATACATCATTTTTACGTATGATGGTACTGGAGCAACGTAGTTATTATAAACTATTTCATTATTAGGATCATTGGGTCCTGTTTTATCTAGATTACTAGAGTCTTTGATAATTTGAGAATTTTGAAAGTTCTTTGTCTTATCTTGATTGATGTCTCGAGCTACAGTAATAGCTCCTCCTTTAAAATCATTAGTTTCGTACAAATAAGCTTGAAAAGTTCCTTGGAAAGCAGTGTCCCTATCAACAGATTCGCGATTTATTGTAATTAAAGGCAGGATTAACTTTCCAACCTTATCTCTGTATCTAACATCATTTTTAATTTGAAATGTTCTTTCTGCACCAAGCCACAAAACAGGAACTTTATAGATCCCTTTGTTGGTCTTAGTATGCAAGTCCATAGTATTATCGAGCCATTCATAAAATCCTGTGTCGATTGTTTCTAAAGACGATGCTTGAAATTTAATTGGTTTATCACTCGGCATTGAATACTCCATCTCTTGCTCTTATACAGTCTGCTGTTATCTCAAATTGAGTATCAGCTTGACCGAATAGGTGTTTTGGCTCATTTGTTTTTACAATTTCATAAAAGATTGAACCATATCTTACAAAATCACCTTCTCTGACAAAAAGGTTTTGATCTTCTGTAAGTCTTCTTTTGTGAAACATCACTTTTAAGGCTGTTTTTTTGTCTAATCCGATATTGTCTATAACATTAGTCTCAACACCTTGATATTCAACTCTTGCAAACACTCTAACAGGTGGAAGAAACGTCTTTTCTATAGCCTCTCCATACAAAGGATGAAAATCTGTGTGTTCTATGTCTATGGGAAAGTACAAGATTTGCTGCCCGACAACTCTTTCAATAACTTCATCATTAACTTGTTTTACAAGGTTCTTTTCTTTCTCTCCAAGAAACATTGGAGGAGGCGGAGCATCTAGTTTTGACCATTTATTATCATCTGACATTTATTTATCCTACAAAAATCCCAAGTGGTGCTTTTTGAACTATGGCATTTTGGTTTTCAACCATATTTTTATCTGTTTCTATTAGTTTATCATATGTTGTTTCATCAAGCAGTTTTCTTAATTCTTCTTTTAGTTTATCTTGTTCTTCTTTAGCTTGTCCTAGCAAATCTGAAGCGTTTAAAGTTATGTTATCACCAGGTATTGGTATATTACCTCCAAATTTACCTCTTATCTGCCCGAGAGTCTCTTTTGAGAGGGCTAAAGCAAATCTCCTTATCCACTGTTTACCTATTGAATTGATGGACTCATAGGGTATGTTTTGGAACGGTAAAGTGTTAATATTATTTACTCCATCTTGACCTATATTTGAATCATCTGTAAATGGACTTGAGTTACCATCAATAGTGAACCTAAACCAAAACTGCTCTGGTGAGACTGTGGTTGGTATCGGGTATATTCTTAATTTATTATCTATAATTTCATATGAATAATGAGAAGTTCTGGTATAAAGATGGTCTTCGTAAGCTATTGCTTGAAGTTTGTTGTGATAAGCTGGAATAACTTGAAATGATGAGTCATCTGCATACTGTCCATAATTGTGGAAGTTCCCAACAACATTTAATCCACCATAATATCCATAAAATCTCCACATTTGTTGAGGAGAGATATAATACATTCTTCTTATCTTTATTCTTTTAGAACCTACAGACCCAGTAAAAGCTGATCCTGCTGCTGATCCATCAATAGACGCAGAATAAGCTATATCTTGTAAGTCATAGTCTTGTTTGCCGGCCACAGTGGTTATAGAAGCGCTATACATAGGCTCAGTACCACCAACACCTGCTTCAGTTGCAAATTTATCACCCATTTTGAATGCATAATCAAATGTGAACTTTGGAAATTTGAGTGAGGCACCATCAGCACCTGCGGATGTTTCACCTTTATGATCAAAAGAGGCTGTTGGTGACCCTAAAGCAGGACCAATAGAGTTTTTTGCTTGGTGTTGGTTTATAATATAAGAATATTCAAGTACAGCTTCTTCATAGTTAGCATAGACATTTTGTTCTGTTATTTCTAAATCAAGAACATCTCCTCCAAGCCTTTTATAGGTAAATTTAACTTGCTTAACTGCGCCTGTTATAAACTCAACAGATCCAGTATATATTCCTAAAGGACAAGCATCAGCAACATTTGAATGAGTTCCTGTTACAGGAAGAATAATTGCTGATTGGGTTGATGTTGGTGTTAAAGTTGGTAATGACATACATAGAACCTCCGTTCCAAGTAATTAGTTTTTTAAAAAGAAAAGCCCCTAGCAATTGGAGAGCAAGGGGCAGAGCGGAGGACTAACATATAATGTTAATTTTATTCTTCGGGAGATTGTTTTTTTGTTTGAGTTCTCTTTCTTGCAGCAGCTTTCTTTTTCTTAGCAGCTTCGGCTTTTTTCTTTGCCTCTTCGGCTTTGCGCTTGGCTTCCTCCTCTGCCTTTCGCTTTGCCTCTTCGGCTTCACGCTTTTTGCGTTCTGCTTCTTCTGCTATTCGCTTTTCTTCTGCTTCTTTTTCAAGTCGAGCGTCAATGAGTTTTTGGTTTTGCTTTTCTACACCGCAACGACGTGCAACCACAGGATCAATCTCTTGTCCTGTGATTCGCATTTGTCGTACGAGTACTTTAGCTCTTTTTGCTTTACGTCCCATAAGTCACCTATTAGCTAAATACAGCATTTCCAACTGCTGCGGCGATAACACAACCAGTAAAATACCATGCTGATCCGTCACAAACACACTCAATCCAAGTTCCAATTGATGTATCGTTTCCACTTCCAATACGCAATTGTTTGTGTGATCCAGCAGTTTCAGTGGCTGTAGCTCCGTCTGTTCCGTTAACAACTTGTTCTACAATGGTACCAGCAAAATCACCAGCTGTAGCTTCATGACTTTTAAATACAACATCAGCATCAGCATCAGTTGCAGCAGTTTTCCAAATGAACTTAAAATAAGCACCATCTTGCATAGGTGGAAGCGTAATGGTTAAATCACTATCAGCGTTATGATCAATCAAGTACAACTCTCCAGCTTCGCCTTTTCGAATAACTTTTGCTACCGGGGTTCCGGTACCATTGCCTAATGTTTCTACTCTTTGTCTTGACCCAACACGGGCAGATCTTGCAACTCTTGACATAATATAATCTCCTTAATTAAAAAAGTTGAGGTCCTTAACGACCTGTTCATAATAAGTAGTTTCTCCAAAAAGAAAAAACCCCCAAACCAAAGTTTGAGGGAATTTTTTGAAAAGTATAATTCGAAATCTAAGATTAAGAACCTTCTTCTCCAAGAAGACCACGAACAATTACAAGACCGTACATATCAGGACGAACCATCTTCTTACCGTATCGAGTCATTACGCCTTTACGTGGCACAAAGTCCTCAACACCGAAGATTGTAGGTGTTGTTTGTAGTGGAACGTAAGGTGCATAAACGTATCCTGATTCTAAGAAAGAACCACCTTTACGTCCAACAAGAATAGCATTTCTTGGGAAGTAAGGATCAACGATTATATCAAACTTACGAGAAAGAGAACCAACCTTAACGGCACCAATGGTTCCTTTGTCAGCATCAGCTGTAACGTTAGCACGATATCCAGAAGTAAATTCTAAAATGTTAGCAACTTCAGGAGAACAAACAATATAGTTAGCTCCACCACGAAGTGTTTTCAAGTGGATTTGTGCAGAAACGTCGTTAATGGTTTCAATAAGAGTTTCATACCATTCTGAAACAGTTCCTGTAAAGTCAGGAGCAGCAGATGTAGCACCAAGCTCAGCACCGGTTGCACGGTTAACAAAAAGACCAGGTGAACGAGACCAGTAATATGTTGCAGCAGTTGCACCATTTACAAGATCCGCAAGAAGTTCACGGTCAATTTCCAAAGCAATTTGCTCAGAAAGAATAGAAGTCAATTCAACTTCAGCATCAAGGTTGTGATAAGCATTCAAATCTTGACCCAACTCAGGTGTCCACTTAGCTTTAAGCTTTTTGGTTTGAGCTGTGATCGCGATTGAATCAACTTTGATGTCAATTTCTGGCATCGCTTCACTTCCTTCAAATGGGAAGTTAAACGAATCAATAACACCTAGAGTAGCACCTGTGCTTTGTGCAATCTTATCTTGAATTGGAAACTCAAGAGCGTCAGCAGCAAGAGTAGCATCAACAGTTGTAGAAATAACACCATTGAAACCGGTTTGAGCAGCAGTTTTGTTTCTTTCAGCGAATACAAAACGAACAGACTCTAAAGACACAGCTGAATCAGATGCAGAAACGACTTTTGTTAAACGTCTGATAGGCTTACCTGTATTTGTTATTACAGCAGCCAATGAAGTGTTAACATTAGTAGAATTAATATTGAAAGCAGCAAGGTTATTAAAGTCGGCAGAAGCTCCTTGAGAACCAGTAAAACAAGACTTAGCAATATCAAGAACAGTAATACCATTACCGTCTGTAATTGACAAGAGATCTGGATCATATTGGATAAGCTTAGCATTAGCTTCTGTAACAGCTCCAGATAAAGCAAAAACAGACTTAACACCTAGAAGTGCAGTACCATTTCCACCAATTGAGGTTGCGTTAGACCCAGTAGGTGATGAATAATTGTAACCAACAATTTGACGAGGACCAGATTGATTATCTTTCAATTCTGTTCCGACAATGTTGACACCACCTGTGATTTGTGAACCAACTCGATCTGTACCGTAAATTGATTTAGATTCTAAGTTTCCAAATCTTTCTGCTCCATCGTTTGATCCAGCTCCTTTAATGTCATCTCCACCAAGTCTTGGTGAATAAACAAAGTCAAGGAAGAAGATAAGACCACTTGGAAGAGACATCGGTTGAACCGATACCAAATCGTTTGCAATCAAACCTGCAAAAACACGACGTACAATTGGGAATGCAACTGAAGCAAAACCTTCAACTTGCCCATTTGACATTGCGTTAGATTCGCGAAGAAGTTCCTTCGCTTGATTTTCTAGAAGACGCGCCATATTGTGCTTGCCTTGTTGGGTATCAATACCCTCAAGAAGTCCGGTAGCTTCCCACTTAGTTAAAAGTGCAGCTCCTTCTTTTTTTAAATCACGATTGACGATACCTTCTGATAATTTTTGAATTATAGACATATCATTTTCTCCTTTTATATTAAATTTAGTCTATGCCAGCAAGTTTTTTCATTCGATTAGCAAATGAATGCTCTTCGACTGCGTTTTCTTGCTTGCGTCTTGGCAGATGTGCGGAAAGAACTTGTTTTCTCTGTACCGACTCACTAAGTGATTTTGGTCCACGCTCTTTGCGAGTTCCCACTGTAGTTTCTTTAAGAGTTGTATAAAGAGTTTTCGCTTCTTTCAAAGTCTCCGCCTTTGCGATAGCTTCGACAATTTTTGACTTTTGTCGCTCATTCAAGGAGGCATCGCTTAAAACTTTATTGCTATAAATTAATCTAGCATTTTGTATAACCATTTCTTCTAACTTACCTTTCATGTCATCAAGAACAGTTCTCAATTGATCTTGTTTGTTCTGATACATGAGGATGGAATTATTTAGTTCTCCAACCTGTTTTTCTAATTCTTCAGCTTCTTCTTTATATGCTGAAGATTCTTGTTTTGCCATAGCTAACTCGGCATCATATTTTCTAGCTCCATT
>Ga0209232_1001670_pt1 | contig 11696 bp, 7 predicted proteins | sample ETNvirenome_2_60_FD_184066 | JGI IMG/M metagenome (GOLD analysis project Ga0209232, IMG submission 184066) | Marine viral communities from the Pacific Ocean - ETNP_2_60 (SPAdes) (version 2) | ecosystem: Environmental > Aquatic > Marine > Oceanic | place: Pacific Ocean | collected 2013-06-22
TGATATTGTTTAAGGGCATCGTTGTATATATTAATCCTATTATCGTAGTCTTCCATGATCTTTCGATCATAGTCATAGTATCGTGCTTCCGGAGTGGCGCGTGATAGAAGGTCCGCTATCGACATTAGCCCATCATGCTCCCTATGCCTTGTCTAATCAGAGCCGAGGCTGAATCGTTTGGAAACATAGCTGCATACCTAGTCCTATCAACCGGCCCAGATTGGGGGGTTGTTTGGGGTAAACTTGCTGAAGCCGTTTGGATAACAGGACTAGGCGCAGGACCGACAGGCAGGGTGGGAGCCTGTGCCGGAATGTTAAGGGATGCTTCTTCGTCGGTTGGAATTAAGACGGGTTCTTCATCTACAATCTTTTCTTCTGCTTCACGAGTTATTGCTGGAAAACCTCTTCTGCCGGTATTGGTCACCGCATAAAAACCTTTTTCGGATAAAAACCCAGCTAATCGTTTTGCAATATTTTGTTTTTGTTTTTGTGTTTTGCCTTTTGACAACATGGTGGCTAAAAAATCTGGGTCTTTAAACATTTCAGTCATAACATCCATTTTTAAGGACTCTGGAATTTCAGAAAATATTTTTGAGTAAACTGTTCGAAAAGCTTTTGAGCCTGCCCCTGCTGCTACAAGCTGACCACTACCGGTATCTCCGGGAATCATACTTTGAAGTCTTGAACCTACAGAAGAACCCGCTATTCGAAGGTAAAAATCCATCATAGGTCCAACTGTTTCGGCCAAATCGTCAAAGCTCATGTCTCCAGACGCTACAAAAGTTTCCATTTTAACTAACTCGGAGGCATATGTTTTAAGTCTTGTTATTTCTTGTTCTGTCATAAGATCTTTTGACTTCATCCAGTCCACAAGACTGACATTGTTTTGTGAGTTCCTGTGAGGAGCAAATAATGTGTCATAAAAGTCACGAGATCTAAATGTGTTACTTGATCCACCCGCTTTTACCATTGCAGCATCAATAAAGGCAGACCGTAGACCAGCCATCGCTTCTTTTTTCGTATGCACTACTCCATCAGCCGTGGTCCACTTTGCTGGTGCTTTGTCTACAACTCTAAACAATTCATTCCAAGCCGCTACAGGTTTTCTTTGTTGATTAGAAAGTGCTTTAGAAGCGGCTGTTGTTGGATTTTCTGTTGTGCCCGGAAGCAAATCCATGAAAGAAACAAACTCTTTTAATTCTTTTGTTTTTTCTCTTTTATCTGCTAACTCTTCGTCTAAGAGATTTCTAGCTGTAATTGAATCTTCTAAATCTGCTTTCAAAGCAGGCATTGCAGACAAAACATCTTGGTTCTCAGGTTTTTCCATCCATTTGCGAAGAGAAACAATGTTAATTTCTCCTGTATCCGGATTATAAGCTTGTGATCTAATGTTCCTTAAAATTTGTTCGGTTGTCCCTCTAATAGACGTTGTGGTTTCTACAGCCTTCTCTACGTTTTTTAAAACGTCAGGATATTTAGAAAGACCTTTTCTGTTGTTTTTTAACCACTTATTAAGACGAGAGGTGTCTACCAGACCCGTTTCTTCGTTTATTGAATACTTTATTGCTCTATCTAATGTTTTAGACAAATCTGGATTGTTTGACGACACTGAAAGGTTTGTCAAAGCCTGAGTTAATTCAAATTGTCCAATTTGATCCAACTGTTTTAGACGTAAATAGCCTCCATCCGATTGAAAAATATCATTTCCAACTAATTCAGGAGCGGTTTTATATCCGCCTGTTGGGCTTGCTTTTAATACGTCACCCGCAAAAGATCGTGTAAAAGCATCGTTCAAAGCTTTTGTGTAAGCACGGGCCGTGTTATAGGCAGCATCATTCGAATCAAAATTTTCAAGATCTCTCATCAAAGCTCTAGCAAAACCGTAAGCTAGTCTTGCCGAATTATTATTTCCTTTTGCATCGGCTACTTTACCTTTTGCTAACGCTGTGCTGTACATGTCATATATTTCTTGTGCAGTTAGCGGTTGAAACTCTTCTGCGGCGTCTGAAACATCTGGAGTAGTTTGTCGGGATTTTACTAATTGAAAATTTGCCAACCTGTCCATAGCAGTAGCTAATTTTCGGGCCCCCTTATTATCGTCAAATTCTTTGTTTTTCGCTCTTTCCCGTAGGTTGTCTGCTTGCCCTTTAATATAACGTAATCGCTCATCAATGTCGTCGATGTTTTCGGCCACATCAACTACGTTAGAGAGAACTCTTTCATCTGAAGTTCCTCTGAACTCATCCGAAGCCGCGGTAAAAGCATCTTCAGCTTTTTTGAGTTGAGGGCTTATTGTCGGTACAGAACCATCGCCACCGTCCGAAGGAAGTAAACCTAGTTCTTTCTTTTTTCTTTTCATAAAATTTATAAGCGGGGCAATGTCTGGAAAAATATCATCCAAGGCTTCTTCAGTTTCTGGTAAATTATTTTCCATCCAAGAAATAAATTGTGGTGTGTCCGTAATGTTTCCGTCTTCGTCAATAAATTCGTTTATTGAGAAAGATTTATTTACGCTATTCCATAATCGTTTTTCATTCTTGCGGGCCGCACTAAGTCTATTTTCAAGAACCCCAATGAGGTTGTTACCTAATTGAGCCTGTCGTTGGTCTGTTCCTATTTTTTCAAAGGTATCAAATACCCTTTTCCAAGATGAAGCTAATTCTTTTTCCATATTAGCTTCAAAAACGGCTTGCATTAAAACAGAGCCTTGTTGAATAGCTTCTTTGTTGTTGGGATTTGCATACAAAGCTAAAATAGCGTTTCGTATCGCCCGAGTTGCTGATACATTGGCGGAGGCTCTTTCTTTTCCCACGCCGGTTGTTAAACCCTCTATGGATTTTTCAAGAGTTAAAAGTGTGGGAGAACCTGATTTAAGAGCCGCTGTTAATTCAATCGGTTTACCCGCATCATCAACCAAAATATCTGATAGTTCGTTTGAAGATAAACGTCTAATTACTTCATCTGCGTCCTCTCCAGCTTCTTCTAATGATTCTAAAATATAATTAATTGCCGCTTCCTGACGGCCGCCTTTTAAGTTTTCAAGACCTTCTTTTATTTTTCCCTGCCTAGCGGCTTTGTAAACCCCTCTACCACCCTCAAATGCCATTTTAAGACGAGTTGTTAAAAGATCCGCAGCAATAGGAAAAGAAATCCCACCCCCAAACTCACCCAAAAGCCTTGGTAGGGTTTCTCCGGGGTAGTTTTCCTCGGCAACAAATGCACCAGCCGTTGCTCCGGCTCCGGCAACAGTTTCAGCAATACCAAAGCTCAAAGGGGAAGTACGTGCCAAAGTCCCCATTTGACCAACACTTTTTTCTAAAAGCTCCGCGGTCCGTGAACCAAGTGTTTTTTTTCCGCCTAATGCGGCCTTTGCGGCCTCAACACCAAAATTAAGTTGTTTTGGAAGTAAAAAGGGAAAAGGCAACCAAGCTGCGGCTCCGGCTGCTGTTTTTCCCGCTTCATATGCTGCGGTCTGACCCGGCAACATAGGAACTTCTTCACCTAAAAGTTCGTCAGCTATTTGTTCACCGACAAAATATCCTCCAATAGACCCTAATACGCCAGTAACAATTGGCGTTCCAAATCTAACTGCGGCCGTTGGCAAGGTTACCGGAGGCACACCTGCTACTAAGGTCTGGCCTAAAGCATAACCGCCCATAAAGGTCGGAACAGAGGCTGCTTGCGGGATAATATCTCTTTTAAAACCCTGTAAAAAAGAACCGCCTTCAATAGGATTACCTTCTGAATCATAAGCAAACATCTTAATAATTTCTTCGTTATTAAGACTTCTCTCTGCGGGAGACTTGTCTTTAAGAGTTGGGAACAATTCAAAAATCGGGGATGTACCGTCACGCAAACCACTGTAAGTCACATAATTTGGATCGTCATACTCTTCACCAATTACTTGAGACAAGTTTTGAGCGAAACCTCCTATGTTGTCGCCATAGACGGACATAATTTTGTCGAAGGTTTCCTTATCGTATTGTGCGTAAGGAATGTCTGGAATGTCTGGAGTGTTTTCTTCCGCCATTATTTCTTTTTAACCCCACTTCTTATCAAGTCCATAGCAGCGTCTTTTGCTCCTTGTGTCGCTTCGTTTTGATAGATTGTATCAAGAGGACCAAGCATACTATTGAGCCGTTCAATTTCAAACAACTTTTGATTCAAAGTTTTTCTTAGAGATGAATCTATAGGTTCATCAGAAGAATACAATTCATTTATTCTACGCTTTTCATCAAACAGTGCTGATTTAAGTGCAAACAGCTTTCTAGCTTCAGTGACGGGGTTAGCAATTAAAGATTGTTCGTTTGGAAATAATTGTTCTGTTGTGGCTAAATCTGCCACGGCAAATCTTGGCGAAGCGGCCAAAGCAGACCGGCCCATGACTCTAACCATTCTAACAAACTGACGGGCATCTTGTTTACCTTCCGCAATAGTAAAATAGCCTCCGGTTATACCACCTACTGCGGCGTCAACTCCCGCTAGAACTTTAGCCCAAAAACCCGTGCCTTTTCTTGCTGCTTCATATGCGTCTTTGACTTCAAGCATGTTTTCTGTTTTAAGCGGGGTGCCGTTTTCGTCTGTCATGCCTGTGATGATTAAGGCATCCATTTCTTCTAATTCTTTAACAGCCGCCGCTCTTATTTTTTCGTTTTTGTAAACGTCATAAGAGGTAGTGTCTGAAATGGGTAACGCACCGCCGGGTACAAGTTGCGTTTCACCGTCATCATTCACATAGGTTTTGCCACCGTCAAAACTGGTAAAGACCCCTAATTCTGGGATTAAATATGCTTTTGGCCTAATATTAGCGGTAGGCACTTTCTGCATTGAAGCCTGACCACCTGCCTCAACAACTTCGTTTATTTTAGCAATGGCCGCTTTACCCGCAGGTGTGTTTATATCTACAACAGTTGTAATCGGCGTACCCTGTGCATTAGGTAACGTGACCTGACGGTATTCAGGAGTGGGCTCTTCTTTTTCTCCGAACAGGACAGTGGTTTCGTTTGTTTTCTTATCAACGGCAACAATCTGACCGTCAATGGTACGAACTTCAATATTGTCTCTGTTAGCAATTGCCCTGATTTCAGCACGAATTGTAACTTTTTCTTGCTCCAAGAGCCGTGCGCGGTATTCAATTGCTTCTCGCTCTTCTTGAGATAGATCTCTGCCAAGAGCCCTTTTCTCTTTTTCAACTTGACTATTAACTTCCATTTCAAAGCGTCGATTAAACTCAATGTTTTCGCGCTCCTCTCTAGTAAGCTCTCTGTTAAGAGCCCTTTTCTCTTTTTCGATGTCTGCAAGAATTGCGTTTTCGATGTCATTAAGCTCGTCGGCTCTGTTACGTTCGTAAACAGTTTTTTCTCTGTTTTCCGCACGGTTTTCAGCAAGCTGGAGAAACTCGTCTTTAATGGTAAGCGTGGCTGTAAGATTGTTTAATTCAAATTCTGATTTGATAGATTCGGCAAAACGCGTGTTATCAGAGGTCAATCCTTCATTCAAAAGATTAGCTACTTTGGTTCGTTCCGCGGGAGTATTAATTGGATACTCATTTACTTCTGTTGGATTATTTGGGTCGTACAACTTGATTGTTTTAAAATCTGATTTTGACGGTTGGGTGCTTAAATTAAAAGCAGTCGCCGTCGGGTTTTCTTCTAAAATCTTTTTAAACTGTAATCTATCTTTTTCATTTTTGACGTCAAACGTTCCAAGATTAGTACCGTCTTCAGCCACTATTCTTTTAAAATCAGGACTTGTAGTAGTCGCGGATTTACTTGCTATAGCCTTTTCTAAGGCTTCTTGTGCCCTCTCTTCCGCAGAAGCTTCACTTATTGAAGATTGTAAGGCTGCTAAATCAAGCTGTCTTTCTGATTCTTTTTGTTTTGTTTTTAAATCTTGGAGCGATTGGGATCTCGCACCTATCTTATCGAAAAGTTGTGTTTCTTGCGTTACAGAAGCTAATCGTTCGGCAGGACTCATTTGCCTTTCACCGGGTGTAGCAAAAGCCAATGCGGTGTTAGCAATGTCAAACAACATTTGAGCTTGTGTCAGACGCTTTTGTTCATCAAACTCTGCTTGTCTTTCTGCTGGATCACCAAGTACGGAGGCATACAAGTCTCGAAAACCGGGCTGCATAGTAGCTGCTCTTCCAACTACCCCACCCGGTGCCATGGCGACCACAAGGCCGCCCTGATTAAAATTTACAGGAGCGGGCACCTCCTCGCCCATATTTACGGTGGACATAATGCCTCCGGCCATATTGCCCTCTACGGGGGCCGACATCTCTTCTTGTGCCAGACCTCCTATACCCTGATCTACCTGCGCTATCTGCATGACTGGTTGTACCAACGCCAACACCGACTCAGGTGTCGCCTGCGCGTCCTCTTCTCCTACGACTTCTGCTAACTCTGCGTAGCGCTCGGAGATCGGGGCCTCGTCGCCCCGCATCGAGTTCATGACCTGCTCAAAGTCCTCTGCATCGTCCAAGTTACCAATACCCTCGGATACCTGATTAAGCATTCCCTCTACCGCCGCAGGATCAACACCAACCTGTGCGGCCTGCGCCATCGCTTGATCCATTGACGGGTCCTGCGGCATAGGTGCTTGTGGCATAGGAGCCTGCATCATAGCAGCTTGCTGCGCCATCATCGGCTCACCGCCCATGGCAAGTTGCACTCCTCGGCCTTTTAAAATGTCAGCTTGTGTGACCTGACCGTCACCCGTCAAATCAGGAAAAGCGGCACCGCCTTTAGCCATGCCCATTGCTGGAAAAGAACTGGTCTGCGGAAGACTAGCAAGTCCACCCATTTGCGTTTGAACAGGTCCACCCATGGCAAACATCTGACGCCTCATTAATCCTCTATTCATCATCCGAATAACCCCGCTCTTTGTGCGCCTGCCGCTGCCGACAAACCGCCAATGCCTAGACCAAGGATCGTCTGGGCTGGTGAAACTGAAGGTGACGTCGCCGCCGTAATAGTTTGTGCCGTGGTCGGCGCACCTTTATAAATGTCTGACAAAAACCCTACGCGCTGATAAGGCTCGTAAGCTTGCTGTAATTCGCTCTGACGTTGTGCCTCAAGCACCGCTTGGTCCTGAGCTTGCTGTTGTTTACCAAGATCAAACAAGAACCCAGCCTGCTGCTGACCCAACTGCTGACCCGTTTCGCCCAAGGCTGCCTGACGTAAACCTAACTGACTTAAACCTTCGCCTGTCGCAAGCTGTTGTCGTTGTGCATTGAGAAATGCCTCTGCCTGTGCTTGTGCAAGGGCCGAGGTCCGATTTCTGTCTATCTCGCGCTGTGCTATTTCGGCTCGTGATCCGCCAAATGCGGATGGTCCGCCCGGCTGGCCCACGGCTCCAAGAGCAGCTTGTTGTGCCTGTATATCATATGCCCTATTTATTTCGTCTTGTATGGCCTGCTGGTATGGGTTCATAAAAGCGCCAATACCTGACGGATCGAACGCGGCCTGTGCATCGCCAAGGGTGTATCCAGCCTGTTCTAAATACGGTTTGAAACTATCAATACCGGATTGAGCTTGTTGAAAAGCGGCCTCTTGTAGCCCGGACATGCCTGCAACTTGTTGTTTTGGTAGAGTAATACCTTGATCGGCTAGTTTCTTAGCTGACTCCAACAGACCCAGTTTATAGGCTTCTACCTCTGGGGCTTCGCGGACAATCTGTTCTGTTTTTTCTACCATTATGCCGTCTGCCTTCCACGCGATTCAAGATTACGCATTACTGAATACATATTGTTTATACCTTGGTTCAAGTTTCCGCCACCTAAACCTTTAACGGCGTCGGTTGTCATTACAAACTCACCGGGCATCAGCAAAGCTCGTACACTATCTTTACCCGGTGTGCCTTCATTTGGCATGATTCCACCATTTCTGCGTGGGAATACTTCACCACCTTCTTTAGCTATCATCTGCGGAAAGGTCGGTCTTTGAAAAGGGTTGTCATATATTGTCGGCAACCTTGGATTTAATCCAAAACTTGTGCCAACTTCGTATGGACCTGCGCCGAGTTGACCATATAGGTTGTCCACAAGATACTTACCGGGGTCCGCGGCTATCTTGTCTTCGCCGGTAATGGGTGTTTCGTCTTCTGCGTATTCTACAAGACCCGGATCCTCTTGAGGTGGTGTTTTAAAGCCGCCTGTTGCCGCCATAATGCCTGTTCCAGCAGCAAGAGCGGGTAAGGTTTTTCTCATAAAACCGGGCGCATATTCTTTTGCAAGTCCTTTAGCCACTTCTAGTTGCGTAGACGTTGCTTGAAGAGGATCTATACCTTGTTGTTTAAGTATGTCTGTGGTGCTTGGACCAGATGGAAAGAAAGCATCTTTTGCAGCTTCAAGCGGGCCTTTGCCGCCTTTCTTAAAAATATCTTGAAAGTTTTCAGAAAAAGTTCCAGCGTCTTGGACCGTGGTTCCCGCTTTAACATCAGTTATTGCCTCTGCTACGGCGTCTTTTGCGTCTGCAAGAGTAGGTTTTTCGCCCCCTCTTGTCGAACCTCTAAGTATTTTGTCAGAGCCCGCTTCTGAAACGGTAGTTGGTTTATACGCAGTGCCGAAAGAACCAAATCCGCCTTCAATTGTTTGTGACAAACGACCCAATGGATTGGCAGCGGCCTCGCTGATACCTGTAAAGAAGTTACCGCCCTTCATAACAGACCCAACACCGGCGGTGACCGCACCGCCTGCGCCAGCAATTAATGCAGATTTGAGCGCGTCTTTTACACTACCGCCATTAAGTAAGGTAGCAATGCCCCCACCAGCAGCGGCTCCGAAGATTGGACCCAATGGGGTCATGCCTAGAGCTATGGGCAACACAACCGGAGCAACCTTCTTCGCTACCTGAACAACCTTTTTAACAACCTTTCCAACAGCTTTGCCAACTTTCTTGACGGTCTTTTTTATTTTTCCAAAAAGCTTTTTAAAGAAAAACTCAGCAATGCCTGTCTCAGGGTTTATGCTGTTAGCGTCAGAACCAGCAATATAACGATCTGGGTCTACGCCCTGACCGTCAAAGAAAGCCATAACATAGCTTTTAAACTCTTCGTTTTCTTCTAAAAACTTTCTTGGAATAACAAGTTCACCGCTTTCAAGGTGAGCAAGCATGTTATCGCCTTCACGGCCCATAGCCGCCATCTGTTCAGCAACACTTTCAAATTGAGCAATACCGCCAGAAGGAACGTCTTCTTCGTCAGCACCATAAACCTCTTCGGCGGTCTGGTCATCCATAACCAGTTCAGCAATACCACCTTCTGGTACTTCAATCTCTTCTTGCATCATTGCTTTTGCTGCCATTAACCCGATCCTCCGGCTATCTGTTCAGGCATTGTTACTACTATAGTAGTACTTCGCTTTTCACTCCCTGTCCACGACTCTCCGCAATCAGGACAATTACCATCTGGATAAGAAGCGATTTCTTCTGGTGTATCTACCTCGTTACCACAACTTACACATTCTACTATATCAGAACTTGTAGAAGGTTTCCACCTGCTTCCGTCAGGCATAATAAGTATATCTGTCATGAAATCACCACCGTTACTGTTCCTACTGCTGTTGTACCTAAGTTTGTTGTTACAGCAAATGCATTTGCCTTTTTAATTTTTACAAAACCATTATCTTCAAAAAGATCGCCCTCTTGTAAAATACTAGCCACGCTTACATTAGGCATGTTTGGTATGTTTAAAAGTGGGTTTCTTTGATCTTCAATAACATTGTCTAATGCTCTAGCCAACTGATTTACATACGAAGACTCATATTGTTGAGGTGCAATCGGAATAATTGATCTTACTATTTTCGTACTCATCGTCTACCATCCGGTCGCATATCTAATCGTGGTGCGCCAAGCCTCCACTTTACACCTGTTGTATCGCTTTCAACTTTAAGGTTCATTTGCCTACCACGCAATCTCATATGTAATTGCTTTGTGTAATTATCGTTACCAGAAACCACAGACGTCCTAGTAACGTCGCCGCTTGCACTACCTTGACCGGCTACACTACCACTAAAGTTTCGAGCGCCCATCGTGAATTTTACTTCTGGTTCGGTGGCCGTGGACTGTCCAAAGTTTAAATCGGGCAATATGCGGTTAATCAGCATAAACTGCTGACCATCGCCAATATCGAAATCAGCAGACTGAACAAATGCATTAACAGCTACTGGTGGATTTACACTGCCATCATCTAAACCATTCTCGTGATTATACAGAGCCCCGTCAGTGCCGGGCGCTTGTGGAAATAATCTGTTACCGGCACCTCTATCATTCCAAGCTGTACGAGTTAGTGTTCCATAGTACCATACTTGTTCTAAATAATTATAAATGACATAACGATCTATTTCATCGCTACTTGCTGAACAGTAATACCACCAGACCTCTGAGTTGCTCGATAGGCTTCCAGAAAAAAATTTAAATGATTGATTTCTATTTATGTCGTTGAAAACATATTCTCTTACTGAACAGGGTATTGTTTGTATACGTCCATCATACAGATAGAAATTTTCTTGGCCCATCCAAAAAACAATATCATTGACGGCAATTGCTGTATTTGGACCGGCAATCCTAATGTTCGTACCGATGAGCGCAGTTCCAAAAATAAAGGGAGCGCCAACAAATTGTACGCTATGTAAACTGTTTTCGGTAAATACTAATATTTGTCTGGTGGTCCTGATAGCGGTAACTATCTCTGATCCTTGTGATAACCTTATATCGCCTGCCGTATTGGTAGCCGTCGGCGTCCAATCTGTCACGCTTTCTTGGCTGGACCACCTAATTAACAAAGGGTCAAATGTTGCACTGCCAAGAGGGTTTGAACCAAAACATAAAACATGCCTGTCAACATCTGATACCATAACCTTACGAACGGTAGTAGGAACACCGGAAGCACCTCCAACAGTAGCAAGCTCAACCATTCTGTTTTCTTTTCCGTTGGTCGCATCCCAGTAGTAAAGACTACCATCTATGATATTTGCTACAAGATCCTCGCCCCAAGAGTCAGACATCCATAGTCTTAGGTTTTGACCCGCTAACGATCCAGCGCCAGAACTCCACGTAAAGCGGCCCCAAGTACCTGCACCCCAACCATTACCAAGAACTGTGGTATTAAGACCGACATCTATTTCTATAGCCGCTGTAACAGAGGAACCACCACCAGCCGTCGAACCGGAAGAAGCTGCTCCACCCGTATCGACCGTAAAAGTATTATTGTTGGGGACTGTAAGCACTTCAAAGTTTTGATTAAGCTGATCGGTGGTTAAACCATCTACAGCCGTAGCGCCTGCGATAGTAAGGTAACCCCCTACTTTAGCGCCATGTGAGGTAGCAGTTACAGTGATAATACCAGATCCTGCCGTGCCTGTCGTTATAGGATTAGAACCAAGGGTTAGTGTTGTACGAAGAGGCGTGATATCATAATAAGTGCCACCATCTTCAAGATACGCTTTTTCATGCGTACCCATAAACATAAAGTTTTCTGAAGCAAGCGTAACAAAATTAAGCATGTTACGACAGGTGCCTTCAAATGTAGTTGTAGCTACTTTCTGCCAACCACCAATACGCTCCACATAGCCAGACTTAAAACGGATTTTATCTCCATCAAACCAACCACCTTCGTTAGAATAGTTGGTGCCTTCTCGGTTTATTCCCGGCTTGAACTGGAGCTTGCTTAGTGGCATGTAACATTACTCCGCTGCT
>Ga0209232_1001672_pt1 | contig 11692 bp, 19 predicted proteins | sample ETNvirenome_2_60_FD_184066 | JGI IMG/M metagenome (GOLD analysis project Ga0209232, IMG submission 184066) | Marine viral communities from the Pacific Ocean - ETNP_2_60 (SPAdes) (version 2) | ecosystem: Environmental > Aquatic > Marine > Oceanic | place: Pacific Ocean | collected 2013-06-22
ACGATAGAGCAACAACTCAGGGCCACGAGAAGCATCTGCATCTGTGGACACAAGCGTGAGTTGTGGGTCATTGTCGGCAGTGGTAATTGTGCAGCCGTCAGATGATGTGATTGCGCCAGTAACATCTAGCGTACCCGCCGCTGTTGCGTTACCCGTGAGTGCAGTAGTACCGCTAACAGAGGCGTTGCCGGTGACAGTCAGCCCATCCGCAGTAGTAAACTTGGTAAGACCATTACCCAAATACGGCATTATGCTTCCTCCAGTGCTGCGACTTTAGCCTCAAGTGTTTCAATGCGTGTCATTGCTTCTTGCAAGGCTTTGACTGCCTTTAGGTAAAGGATGCTGTATTTGACAGCCTTTACATCTTTCTCAATACCAAGCGTGTCTTTTTGATACGGGTCTGGCTCTACTGTTTCCACCAACCCATTCATACCGGCAGTTTCTAGGTCTTGCGCTATCAATCCAAGCAAAACAGGCGCATCATCGCCATCGACAGATACTCTGTATTTTTCTCTGTAGTTTTTGAAATTTAGAGCCTTGATGTCGGCCCACTGAGAATTTGCATCAGTTACATCTTGTTTGATGCGTTGGTCAGAGATTGAGCCGTATGAACCGTTGGCATTTTGCACATTGCCGTTACCAAGAATTTGTATGCTTGTGGCAGAGCCATCGTTCTCATTGGCTTTGAAATATCTATGGTCTGTATTAGCTGCTTTGGTGGTTTGAACATAGATTACATTACTTGTATAACTGCTGGAGTCAGCATGGACTTGAAGCACCTCATCATCATCATCGGCGTTTACATGAAGTTGGCAGCTTGGAGCAGAATTACCTATCCCAACGTGACCATCGGTATTTTTAATCCTAATTGCCTGTGTATGGTCTGCCGTTCCGACACAGAAATCATCGCCAGCTGCTGTTTTAATACCGGCAACATTAGTGCCAACACGGTGAATAATCGTACTAGCATCGCTTGTAGTGAATGTTGTAGTGCCACCGCTTGCAATTCGAACTGTTTCAGTACCACCAGACGAGAATGCAAGTGTATCAGCAGCCGGTAAAAACATACCACTGCTTGTGTCAGTAAGAAATGCATAACCCGGTGTAGATGCAGCACCCGCTGCAGCTGTCACACCATTGCTAGTAATAGTTATTCTTTCTCCACCATTATTATAAAACTTAATACTGCCAGCACCTAAGTTATTAATAACAGTATCTTCACCAACTTTAGTAATGCCTAAAGTTCCGTCATTTCCGCTAATGTCTGTGTCAGCCAACACATAACTTGGCTGTGATCCTGCAACTACAACTGCTGGTGCATTACTACCGCTAACATAATCTGTGTAAGTAGCTGGGGTAGTAGTTCCTATTCCAACTTCATTTGCACTTGCGTCAACAAAAAGTGTATTTGTATCAACAGTTAAGTCGCCACCCACAGAAAAATCAGTATTTACATTGCCACTGAATACACTAAACGTATCATAAACTATGATTTCAACTTGGTCGTTTGCCGTGAGCGCAGATAGACCGTCAATCGTATTGGCGGTGTTTGTATTGTAGTCTGTGCCAGCAACTAATGCTACGCCATTGACCGATACATCTACAAAGTTACCATCAGTAAAAGTAAGCGTACCACCAGTGGTCATAGTGCCAGAAAGAGATGTTTCACCTCCGCTGGCTGTTTTATAGTATCGTTGACGTGTAGCTTGTGATGGGGTCTTACCTATGTATGGCATTAAGTGATCTCCATTATACTAGCCACCGTATCCAAACTATTGGCAACGCTAGATTGCACAATCAAACTATGGCCCGTTTCCATAACGATTTTATTTCCAGCCATGTATTCAAAACTAGATCCAACAGGTATAGGAATATCTTTAGCCAAAAACACCATATCACCAGCGTTCAGTTTAATATCTGCCGTGATTTGAGATGATCCGGTGTTTGCCAGCGTCAGGCCAATCACCACGGTAGTGGTAGAACTTGGCACGGTGTAAACAGCCATGTCGGAGTCAGCACTGCTGTTCGCACCGTTAAACACCTTATTTTTAAAGGTATTAGCCATGACCTACTCCTATCCTACATCATCAAGCAAAGCACATACGATGACCTCTGCGGTGGATGCAGACGAAATAGCGTGAACATCAGCTACGGTGGCATTTGGAAGCCTTGCCGCAAAAGCCTCGTTTGGCCCTATGGTTACAGCGTCTGCTAAAGATGAAGATGCCGTTCCAGCATCAAAACACACGAAAATGCTACGGCTGTTTGTGTCTATGTTTTTGATAAACAAAAACTTGACCTTGTCACCTGTCGCTACAGCGGTTGGTGCCGTGTCATCATCAACGGCGGTGTAATCTGTATAATTACCCGCGATCAAATCTGTGCTTGAGTTGGATACGCTAGTCTTTTTATAATACCACTTATCGTTGGCATCAGCAGGGGTGACAGTCATACTAGCCGAGAAAGTTTTGGCAATCTCGTCCGGCAAAACTGTCGCCTGTGTCGTTACGGAAGCATCATTTGCCATGTTGTACTCCTATCATCCAAGGGCGATTGCAAGGGCTGTACTTTGATCAGCCACATCTGAGTTGTCGGCTACGTTAAATGAGGAGCCAACCGCCGTAACCGCTGCACCTGAACCCGCTCCATCACAAAACACTATATCAGTTTTACCGTTTGGTATGGACACGGTGGCTCCGCTACCCTGTTGAATCGTCGCGCTGCGGCTACCAGACAGGGAATTTTGAATAACAAAAAATTTAGAAGCTGTGTTTGGGGCAATCGTAACAACATTAACACCGCCTAAATCTGACCCGCTGTCTTTAAGGTTGATGACAGAAAACATACCCGTCTGTACGTTACTTTGCCCAGAAGTAGGGGAAGCTGCACGGATTGTAAGATCAGTTGTAAGGTCACTGGCAGTAAGGTCTGTCGCCCCAGTAACTCGGTCAAAAATATCAAAATTAAAATTTGTAACGTCACCCCAAGTGCCTGAAAGTTCACCTGTGGCTGGTTTTTCTATACCTAAATTAGTGCTAAATGAACTCGCCATGTATTGCTCCTACGCCGCTATCTCTGTCCAATCAGGATTCTGCGAGGGTGTCTCTTCAGACCATGAAGGGGAAGCTGCTTCTACTTCTGTCCAATCAGGAGTCTGGCTAGGCACAATACTCGTGTAGATTTGAACTATACCAATATTTCCAGTTCCTGCAACCCCTGTGACGGGATATCCAGACGCTATAGTGGGAACGGTTGTGGCTAATCCTGTACCAGTAACACCAGATGCAACAACCGAAGAGCCACCTGAAACTGTTTCGGAACCGAGGGAACTCGTGGCTAAAACACCTGTGATATCTAGATTAGCATCTGCTGTGACAGACTCCTCACCAAAACTGACTGTGGTTGCAACACCAACTCCAGTCACGACAGCTCCAGCATTGGTTTGCTCGTCGCCTACTTGTGTAGTGCCTAGCACAGTAGAGGGAGAAACAACGGCTGCACCGGTAACTGTCTCAGAGCCTAGTGTGCTAGTGCTAGTTACGCCAGCAACAGTAAGGGTCGCGCCAGCCGCTACTGTTTCATTCCCGAGCGTGCTCGTGCCAGCTACACCGGTAACAGTAAATGAGGACGTGCCAACCACAGACTCGTCACCCAAGCCCGTGGTCGCGACAGCACTAACACCCGTAACTCTAGCCCCAGCGGTTGTCGCCTCATCACCTAGTTGGCTAGTGCCAGCTACGCCAGCAACAGTAAGGGTCGCGCCAGCCGCTACTGTTTCATTCCCGAGCGTACTCGTGCCAGCTACACCGGTAACAGTAAATGAGGACGTGCCAACCACTGTTACGGAACCAACAGTGGATGTGCCAACTACACCTGTCGCTGCTACTGCTGCGGTGCCTGTGGTAAATCCGGGGAAATTACGAAGACCAAAGAGGTTAGATTCTCTGTCACTACTGTCGTCTTCTACGATAGCTCCGACTGGCACTTCTGAGACAAACCTCATACCAGCGGTGAGTTCATAGCTTTTCTTACTACCTGTAAGGTTACTGTCCGTAGTTGTGCTTGAAATAAGCTGGAACTTAGTCGGGAAGTCTGATCCAGTGTTACTTGTCGCAAGTTGTATTGTATCAACGAGTGTACCGCTACTGTTGTAGACCTGAATTTTACGGCCATTCGTACTCGGCGCACCTATAAAATTAACAAACTCAGCCGCTTCTATGAGTCTGAACTCGTGAGCGAAACAGCCCTCCGGTATAAAGCTGGTTTTTTCACCGCCGTCACTGTCCGCAATGCTAAATGCCGCAGAGGCTTTAGCCGTTTGATACCTATTACTTGGTCCTGTAAAGTCTGTGCCTGTTGCAAAATTACCGTTGGTTGTGCTTATCGTGGAACTGTCACTGGTTCCATCACTAGCAAATCTTGTGAAGGTTTGTGACGTTCCACCATACCCGTCCACCAAAACCGCTGTCGCAGTAGCCGCTGCAAAACCATAAAGGAAGTCGGTGGTTGCAGGGAACGCTGGCCTGCTATCGCCAGACAAGCTAGTAGCGCGTGTCTTAAAGACAATAATCGGATAGTCTGAAAATACGGTGTATTCAGGGTCAGAGTCATCGTCAGCGTAAGATTGTGTTGTGGTCGCGGTACTACCTACACTGAGCGTTGTAGTTGATACACCGTCCTTAAATATTTCTACAGATGCCGTGCCATACAAGGCTCGCATCTGTAATACCAAACCTGTTCTTGTATTACGGAAACCAAACGAGGTTCCCGCCCAAGAGGTCGGCACACCAACAGTTTGGTTATCTCCACTTTGAAGAGTAATCGGCTTGTTCGCCGATATAATCTTGTTTTCGTAGTTTGACGCAGAAACAGTAAGTGTGCCACCTGCCGAACTTATTGTGCCGAGAGATGAACCGTCAGCCGAAACTGTGGTGCTGGCCTCAAAGGCTATAACAGTTATGTCGGGATCATCGCTGTCTGTGGGCACGAAGTATTCAGCGTGACGCGCACCGCCGAGGTCTTCATTACCTCTGGCCTCGTTACCTATAACAGCTACAGAAGAATTTGCCGCAACGGTTTCGTTACCAACAGACGTTGTACCCGCAACGCCAGATACAGATACTGTTGCTGTGCCTATTGCAGTTTCATTGCCAACCGCAGAGGTAGCAGCAACGCCAGATACTGTAAATGAAGCTGAGCCTGATACAGCCTCATTGCCTAGACTTGTAGTCGCAACGGCTGCAACGCCTAGAACATTAGCTCCGGCGTTAGTTTGTTCATCACCTAAAGCGGTAGTGGCTCCAACACCAGTAACACTGACAGTGACAGCGACTGATATAGATTGGTTCCAAGCACCTTGGCCCCAAGTACCGCGTCCCCAGCCAGAGCTTGACAATGAACTACTCCATTATGCTATGCGGATAATGGCGTTACTAGCATCTGCTGTTGGGAATTGAACAGTAAAAGTACCTGCGGTTGATGTTTTATTTGACGTAAAGTCCAACACGCAGACGGCTTTATTACTGTTTGTATCGTTATAAATCAACGCACCCATCGCTGTAATTGTAGCTGTGGTAAACTGGATATCAGCAAAATCAGTAAATGCTGTTGCTGTACTGGTAGAACTAGCAACGGATGGAGCCACTTTAGTAAGAGCACCCCCTCCAGTGGTGTAGGAGCCACTAGACGCTACTTCCCCTGTAGTAGTAAACGCAGTAGTACCAAAACCTAAAGTAGCGGTTGTAGAAGATTTTCCACCACTGCCTTCAGCATAAAGTGCCAGCTTAAAAGCATTACCATTTGTTGCGAAATTGTGTGTGCCTAACATCAACTCTTTTTTAAAAGAGTTACACATTGCTTGTGCGATTGCCATTACAGTCTCCCAATAGCGTTTGCTAATTCCAGTTGTCCAGCTTCACGGACCTTGGCGCAAATAGTAGCACGTTCCTCTTTTCTAGCCAACTCTATATAGTATTGTGCTAGATTTCTTACTCTATCCCTAAAAGCTTCAGCTTGAAGACGGATAGGTTCTGGAGCATCATCAGATATGTATATTAACTTACCCGCCAACATATCTGCTATCTGATCATTGGATAACCCACCATTATCAGACGTTATAATGTTTACTGAGCCTACAGTTCCTACGTTTACATCAAACAAGATCGTGTCTCCCAAAAACCACAGGGTCGGACTCTACCGGCTCTGGGGGTTCATATTCTGATTGCTTTGTAATCATCAAACTACCCTCATGCACGGTTTGTATTAAAGGATCATCTAATCTGTGATAGCCGTATAACTTTTCATTATCTGGCACATTAGTATCTAACAGAGTAGATTTGCTCGCTACCTCTATTTTTATACCTTTAGAAACAGCAATCGCACACCAAAACTCAACACAAGCTCTCCCTGCCTCGGCCATGCTCACATTTTTATAGGTATAATCCATGCCATACATACAAATTTTAGTGACTCCTTGCCATATCGCATAAGCTACAGCATAGGCCACAGTGTTATTGAAATAACAAAAACCTAAATCCGTGGCTACTTCTTTCAACGGATATAGTTCTAAATTTTTCACCCGTTTATCAAGTTGGCAAGTAATGATCGGTTTCTTATTCTCTTTTAAAAATTTCCGAGCTATACCCGTTTGTGTCCCAGCGTTTTCGGTATCCAAAAACCTAGATACAGGATCCATCATGAACGTTTTATCAACGTGAATAATGCCTCCAATGCAGTTAATCCCCCAGACCTCATCAAATTCTTCTGAGGCAACTCGGGCAGCTATGTAATCGGAATAGCTACCCCCAAGACCAACAATAGCAATATTCATGTGCGAGGCCTTGTAGGTAAGCCTGTCCTATAAGCATCCGTATTTTCTCTAGCCTCAGCAAGATCTTTAAGGCGGCCAAGTGATTCTACAAACCTGCCATTATACAAATCCATTATGTCTTTTTCACCTTTCATATAAGTGTATGCTTCAACAAGACACCCATAAAGCATAGTATTCGGAGCATTTTCACTGAGAAATGTTTTTCGAGTATCTGCACTAGTAGAAACCACCGTGCCTGTAGCACCGCTAGTCCCACCCGTCACTGTTTCCCCAACCGTAAAATCTGCACTAGGGATCACCACAGTCAATACAGAGCCGCCACCTCCTGAGTTTATCGTTGTAGTCGCGCCGCTAGTTCCACCAGTAATCGTCTCTAAGTTCGCAAATGTGCCACTCACACTCGATAAAGTAAGTTCAAACGTGCTGGCTGTCAGACTTTCAGGGCGATAATAATAATGTAGCTCAGAAGTAAAATTCGCGTTTGGCACAGGCGACAATATGAAATTTTCATAATCAAAAACAGCGTAGTATCTTGGTATACCCGTGCTGTTATCAGGATTAAATTCTTGTAGATAATTTACATCTTTTTGCTGAAGAAATATTTTGTTGCTTGAGTTTGTGATAGACAAGCTAAACGCAGCTAAAAAATCAGTAGGCATGGCTAAGAATTGGTTGCCCGTGCTGGTGCTACCCGTGACGTTTTTACGGAAAAATTCTAAATCTACTGTGGTGAAAATGCGTTGCTCTGTTGATTTAATAAAATCTGACAAATGAGAAACAAAACTGGATTCTTGGTTCTCGGTATAATCCTTGATAGAGTTTTTTAATTCTGTGTAAGTGTAGCTCATGATGTACTCACCGTAACAGTGCCAACACTTGCAGTGGCCTCAAAAGAAGTAATATTAGTTCCAATCAAACCCAGACCCGCATTCGTGTAAACCGTAAAGGGTATATTGTCCTCTTTAACATCAATACGCGGTTCATGCAAAACTTGCGGTTCGAAAGGTGGCGAACTAGGCTCTAACTGAGGATGTTTTGGCTCAAAACAATCAGGGCAAGTTTTTAAACCTGTCCATTCCTTACGCAGTTTCAGGTATCGGTACCTTTGCCCACATCTATCGCATATCGCTAAAGATTTTCTACCTGTCGCGTACTTCATGAAATAAACGTATAGTAATCTCTACTAGGGGTCAAACTAAGAGTAGCTCTGTCTCTGTCTTCTGAAGCTGCTCTCTCAAACTCTTCTTCGTACACGGCTTTTAATATTTGAACTCTATCGGGAGCTTTCTTCAAAGCAATGTAATAAGCTAAACCAGCAGCCAAACAAGGGTAAAACCTAAACGGGACATCCAAAGTGTTTAAAGAACTATCCGCATCGTCCATTCTGGTTAGCCTATCAAATACCAAAGTATAAGTCTCTACACTATCAGGAGTAGGCCATAGCTTTACGATTGGGTTGATTTGTCTATCAACGTAAAACTGTGTGGGTTTACCAGTTGTGTTTTTGTTGGTGATGCTTAAATATCCGTCACGACTTAACCGACTCAATGAAATATCAGATTGGTTAGTTCCTGTGCCAGTGCGGATGACCGCACTGAGAATATCTATTGTATCAATACCTAAATTGTAATTTGCGGTACCCGCCGTCAAGGTAGTCGACGTTTGAGTCATCGTCCAACGATTTAAACCCCTGTTAGCCCAATCAGCTAACATAAGGTTGAGGGAGCGGGTGGCTGTTTTAAGGTCATATCCTGTACGCACCTCTAAGCCACACCGCTCGAAAGCCTCTTCGACGTAATCAGCTACATCGAGCTCAAAATCATTTGAACCTGATAGAGCCATTTAGCTGTACGGCCCTTTAATCATTTTGCCGCCGACTGCGCCACCTTTATTCATCATTTTACGTTTGCCGCCCATAGCACCGCCTTTGGACTTCATCATGCGCTTACCGCCCATAGCACCACCTTTGGACTTCATCATGCGCTTCTTGCCGCCATTGGCGTTACCCTTCTTCTTCATCGCCATCTTCGTTTTCCTCTTCTGCGTAGAGATTATCAAAAATCTGATTTACGTCCATTGTATAATCTAAATCAGACTTTGAATAGTGTATGTGTTGAGAAGGTTTGAAATCAGGTGCGCCTTCGCCCGTTTCAAACCAAGCAGGGTGCGTGACTCTTACACGATTATTAGGCAAAGCCACAATATTTCCAGTCCACTGACCAGCATCTAGAAGCTCTAACACATGGCTTTGTTTGTGTTGAGCCGGATCATCTGCTATCTCACTCTCAGTGTAGTCCACTGTAAAGTAATACTTTGCGGGAAAAAACTCTCCGTCAATCTTAGCAATCCATGGGCAGGGTGTGGCCCTGTTAATCTTATACACAGAATGCGTGTGAGACATACAATCCCACGGCTGCGCTGCGTGTACCGGCATGGGGTCAGGCCACTCCTCGTAGGGTGTATCCCCTACTAAAGCGGTTATAGGCATCCTAGCCCACATAGCACCACCATGAACATTCGGCTCATCGTTAATTTCAGCCTCACAACCCGTAAAAATCACCTGAAAACTCAAACATCTGTTTGGCATTGTAGTCACTGCTACAGCCATTGCATGAAGGAACTCGCCGTGGTGGTCTTCATGATTGCAAGTATATTCCCTTCTCACCCAACATTTAAAGTAAGGGACATTACTTGTTAGATAACTCATGCTTTGCTTTTTTTCTTTGCCTTTGGCTTTGGTTTCGGTTTCTTGCCTTTGCCAAAAATGTGAGCGTCAACTTTTGCTGCTTTACCTCCGGTGAGGACGCTGTTTACTCTTGCCATAGCCCACTGATTCGGGGTAGTTCCCGGACGGTGGCCTGTCCGATAAGCAGCTAGACCTTTGTTATAAACTCTTTTTAGCTGCCCCGTTGTCACTTTTTTTCCTTTTTTACGAGCAGCTTCGGCTTTCTTTTCCAAAGATTTTATGACTGACGCGCCTAATCCCATTACTTTCCCCTTGCTTTTTTCGTAGAGCCTCCAAACACTTTTTTGAATTTTTTAGTGTACTTAGACTCTTTGGTTTTTCGCCTAGCCCCGCTGCTAGTGAAATCTGTAGAAAAAGAGTATGCAGAGGGGTCTCTGGGAGATTTCTTTCTATTACGCTCTATTTCTTTTTTACGTTTAGCTTTCTCGGCAGGACTAAGACCAGCTAAGTATTTAGCTGGCACCTTTGGCTTTTTGCGTTTTTTCCTAGAAGCAGGAGCTTTTTTAATTTGTTGCGCCATGTTGCCTCTGGTCATAGCCATTAGAACAGCCTCGGGATAGCAGCAGCCGCTACAATTAAAACAGCTATGCCCCAAAGTCTCATATCTAATTTATCAAGCTGCTTTTGTATTTCAGCATATCGCTCGCTACAATCTGCTTCATGTTTTTCGAGCAGCTTTAAAACTTCATCTGCTTTCATTACCAAGCCTTACATGACCAGTACCGTGCGCTAAATTTGTCTTTAGCAGTTGCACAATTATGCCGTGCGCGGAAAGACTTTCTCCTTCCCGGCTGGTCTTTTTTAATTGACATATTAGGATCGCCAAACCGCACCAATTTTACCTGACTACCTTTTTTGGCTAAAACAGCAGATTTTTTGGGTCCGTTCGGGGTTCTTTTAGGTTTGTTATACCCAGAAAAGGTTTCCCCTCTGTAAGACAATCTTCCAGAGGGGCTCCTTTTTACATCTTTGGTGGTCGCCATTAGTTATATTCCTTACGCACCTGTAGGATAATCGTATAACTGTCAGCAGAAGAATGACCCACCGTGGTAAACAAGATGTCCCCTGTTTTACCCGACCCAGCATTGTTGATTATACCGCCAAAGCCGGTATAATCATGATAACCACTTTGGTTCTCACCAAGTTCAATAGCCAGTACGTTTGAGGTGGCGTCGAAAAGAAGCTGGACTTTCATGCCATTGCACTGCCACCATATCTTTTCTATAGAGGCTCCTGTGCAAGCATCGCCCACGTCATTGTTAGCAAGAGTGCTTACATCTACTTTTGCTACGTTGCTTTCTCCGGAACCATCAGAGATGTTAGTAAACTTCAAGACGGCGGTTTTAACACCGTCTATCAAAGTTTGTGAAGTGACTGCATCAGCCATAACAATCTCCTATTAGTAAACGGAGTATTCCAGCTCTACTGTAAACCTTCCCGCTGTGACATCCGCATTTACAGTGGTCGTGGCTCTGGCATACAGATGCACGTTTGCAACGGCGGCGGTAATGTTCGGGACAAAGATGTGGTAATTACCAGCAGTGTCGTTGAAGTTGACGTCAATCTCAGTAATAGACTGAGTTGCGCTCAACTGCTCATTGAACGAGGTGACCCCCGCACCAACAATTTCCGTTCCTGAAACAGCAGCATTTGTCGCAGTGCCGCTTGTGGAGCTCAGGGCAAGGTTACCTGCAAGAGTTTGACCCGCAGCAGTCGTGATTCCAATAAGAGCACGATGGATAAAAATCTTGGAAGGTGTGACCAAATCATCTGGAGCATCTACATTAAGAGTCCCAAGTTCTACAAGACAATCGCCATCAGCGTATGCTGTTGAAGCGGCATTAGTCGCGGCGAGTGTACCTGCAAAAGATTGGATTTTGCGAGTACCCATAGAAACAAGCTGACCTGTGGCATTTACAGAAAAACCTGTTTCTGTAATCGCACCTGTGGTGGCACTCTCATTGATAACTTTAAAACCGCTTTTGGAACGTATTGGTCCCGAAAAGGTAGTATTAGCCATGTTTCTCTCCTGTCGTGGCTAGTGTCAGATCTACCTTAGATCTGTCAGGGATATAAAGACTATAAACAAAAAAAGGGCGGCTCGCAAGCCGCCCCTT
>Ga0209232_1001673_pt1 | contig 11687 bp, 21 predicted proteins | sample ETNvirenome_2_60_FD_184066 | JGI IMG/M metagenome (GOLD analysis project Ga0209232, IMG submission 184066) | Marine viral communities from the Pacific Ocean - ETNP_2_60 (SPAdes) (version 2) | ecosystem: Environmental > Aquatic > Marine > Oceanic | place: Pacific Ocean | collected 2013-06-22
ATAATAATGGAATTTGGATCTCTACCAGAATTACCATGGATCTTAGAACCAGAACAGGAAGTTGATTTTTTAATTTCATACATTCCTACTAATGTGGGAGCCGACCAAAGCCAAGTGTCGATTAAGGGTACAGATCCACAAACACCAGAAATCACTACCACTCAAGTAGGAATCGGTGATGTTGAGAAGTGGTTTACTCACCAATGGCAGCAAGAAGAAGTCGCCATCATTGACGTTATATGGGTTGTTGACAACTCTGGTTCGATGTCGACCTTCCAGCAAAATCTAGCATCAAATGTTGGATTCTTTATAAACGTTTTTATTAATGGTAGCGCTGATTATCGTGTAGCTGTCATAACCACCGACAGTTATGAATTCAATGACTTTATTTCTGCTGGTGATCCGAATGCTGAGATAGCTATGTCTTCAATGATATTGGTTGGCCTTGGAGGTTCTGGGAATGAGGCAGGGATTGCCATGGCTGAGCGGTCTTTAAAAATAGGAGATGCTAAGCCCGGTGGTGATTTCTTTAGAGAAGAGTCGACTTTAATTGTAATATTCGTGTCAGATGAGAGAGATCATAGTGGTTCTTGGTCAAATTATATTAGTTTTTTTGATACAGTAAAGCCTCAAGGAAAATTTGTTCCATATGGAGTCTTTGGGGATGTTCCAAATGGCTGTTCTTATTCAAATGGCAATATTTTTCGTTCGGCTGATGCTGGGCTTGGGTATTGGAACCTAATAGATCACTACGGAGGGACTTGGTTTTCTATATGCAGCAATGATTGGGGAGTTCAATTACAACAATTAGCCCATGAAGTAACTAGCCGAGATGTCTTTATCTTGGAAAATTTAGATCCTATAATTGATACGATAGAGGTTAAGGTTAATGGACAAATAACATACGATTGGTCCTACGAGTCTTCACTTAATGCTGTTGTTTTCAATAGCGGTCACATCCCAGAAGCTGGTCAGACGATAACTGTTGACTATGCTATATGGGGATGCGGAGCATGAGCCACCTACAAACTCCTTTATGGTTTATAGCATCATTTTTGTTGGGCATTCTCTTGGGGACTGTAATTGTTGAGACCTACGAAAAATCTTCTTTTAAACCATGGGAGTGGAAATACCCTCCAATTATAGTTAATTGTTATGGTAAAGACATGAATCAACTTCATATCATACAAGCTGTGCACTATTGGACCCTAAAAGGTCATAACATATCCTATATTGAACAAAACCCAACAAACACACTGTGTCAAGCTGACTATATTCACGGATTTATCATGATAAAAAAGAAAAATCTGCCCCATGGAACGCTTGGCGAAACCAAACGACATGTATATATGTTTAATATAGTCAGTGCTGTTATCTACTTTGATGCTGGGACTTATCGAATTACTAACGTCTTTGAACATGAAATGGGTCATGCGTTTGGATATAACCATGTCGAAGAAGAAGGTCATATAATGCACCCTATATGGGATAAAATGACTAGTAAATTTTGGATACCGGAGTAATTATAATACTATGAAATTACTGAAAGAAGATTTAAAAAATATAATTCGCGAAGAATTAAGAAAATTACTAGATGAAATTTCCAGAAGAGGGTTTTTGAGGGGTGCTGCTGCTATGTGTGCTGCTGGTATTTCTTCTGCATGTGAAACCGAAAATCAATTGGGCAATATAATTAAAAAAAACAAAAAAGGTCTTGACTTTCCAAAATGTGTGTATTATCCCAAGATAGAGCCGGACTTAAACGATCAAAAGTGGCAAGAACAAGTAATTGATTTTCAATCTGAGGAATATGTCGGAGTAGTAGAGTTAATTGATTTTATGTCGCAGCCTGCATTTGATAATGAATACACTTATGTTGAAGAAGACGGAGAATTTCTAGTTATAACTTTTACTAATGTTCCGAAAGACGCTGATATTTTCAAGTTTAATGGAATAACTGGAACTGAATACATCTCCGATTCTGCTATTGAGGGTTATTTTGACTCTTCACAGGGAGAAGTTGTTCTTATTATTCTTAAAATTAAATTTAAAATCTTTGAATATGAGGGGGAATTATATATTCATCACCCTTCATATGAAAGGGGTGGTTTTTCAACTATACCACTAAGAAATTCTTTAGAGTGTGGCCAGTCTTTGATTAAATGGATGAAAAATTAATAAAAAAGCTTGACAAAAGCAAAAAAAGATGTTATAATATATTATAACATAATTATTATAGGATGTCAACTAAAAAATGAAAATAATTACCTTTGATTTTGATAACACAATAGCTATGTCTTACATGGATACACGCGGGGATACTCCAATTCCGGTTTTTCAAGAGTATAATTTTAAAATTATCGATAGGATTAAGCAAAATATTGAAGAAGGTAATGATGTTTACCTTGTTACGTCTCGAAAAGAGAGTATGGAGCGATATTTCCCAGAACAATCGATCCCATATCACCTAAAACAGCTTGAATTAGACGATTATTTCTTACCAAATCGTCTTTTTTATACCAATGGTCACTCAAAATACCCTGTTTTGCTTAAATTAAAGACGGAATTGCACTATGATGATGATATTGAGGAACACAGAGATGCTTGGGATGCCGATTATGTGGTCAAACAACCCCTCGATGACTTCGAAGATGGGAGCAAAGTAGGAAAAACTGTCATTTTTGATGCTGAAGATAGCATTTTGATACTCCAAAGGTCCGATGAAGGCCACCTGTGGGACCTTCCCGGTGGACATATTAAAGATATTGAAGCTTCTAGAGTACCAGATGGTCTAAAAGATGGTACAGAAAGAGAAATTTATGAAGAAACAGGTCTTTTGGTGCCCTTTATGAAGGACTTCTTCGTATACGATTTCAAACATAGGGGTAAAACACACAATATTAACATGTTTTTAAGCCAAATTGATAGTATTCAACCTCAAGTTAGGCTAGATATACAAGATCATATAGAAAATATTGACTATAAGTGGATAAAATTAGAAGATCTAGAGCCGTTATTGAACAAATGTACTACAAATTTACGCAAAGCGTATGATGAATTAAGTATAATGGACGTTGTTTTTGAACAAAATGAGCCATTTCAACGTGCAATGAAGAAAAAACACCGAAATATGAAGAGAAGATTGGTCGGATACGGCAAAAATAAGCATTTTGGAGGCGGAAAGGGCCATTCTAGGCCAAAAATGGACCGTTCAAAGTCCGCACCAGCCGGTTTTGGCGTTTTAGAAGAAGAAAATGACGAAAAAAGTAAAAAAAAAGTAAAAATTAAGGTAAAATTCGTCAAAAACATTGAAGAAAAGCGGAAAAAACGCAAAAAAAGAGCCAAAAAACGCCGAAAAACACGCAAAAAACAGGCCAAATTTGCCTATTATGGGGGCTATTTTCCCTATTACGACATGTATGATAGCGGTGGATCTGGTGATTCCGGAGGTGATGGAGGTGGTGGTGGAGAATAAACATGGAGTTAATGTGATGAGTATAGAAGATATAGAACCCTTAAGTATGGATGTAAAAGCTTTAGTGGAAAAACTAGAAAAATTTATGGTTTCTAAGGCAGGAAACCTCTTGCCAAGTGTTAAACTAAAAGGAGAAGGAGGGAGTTATTACTATTCTGCTTCGGATAAATCTTTTATTTATGTAAACAGGACTGCTGAGTTGTATTTGCTTCCATGGAAAAGAGATGAAAAAGGTCGATTATATTTATATTCCCCACACACCTTCAAGCAGGGAATTATTATAATGGCAGAAGAAGCAGATATAGTTCTTTTGGGATTCAACTAATGGATGGATGGATCTATTTATGTATATATATTATAATAGTTTTACTTTTATTTGCTATTTTTGGCTATGAATTGTTAGTAACACTATTTTTATCTTTAATTTTTCTTAATACAGTGAGGGTTTAAACGTGAAAATATCAGAAAAAAGAATTAAACAAATAATAAAAGAAGAAATGGAACTTCATGATCAATATTTTGATTATCCGGACCAAGAAGGTTCAATGGCAAAGCGTCAACTTGAAGATCTTGCACAATATGCTTCTGAATTAGCTATGATGATGGACGACAATACGCAACTTGAAGGGTGGGTTCAATCAAAAATAACTTTAGCACAAGATTATATAAGTAAAGTTAAGCATTATCTTGAAGATGAATTAGGCATGTCATCTGGTGGCTGCGGTTCGGAAGGAGAGGTTTTTGTAGTTGGTGACGATGAAATGAATTCCCTAATGGAAGAGTGACCGGACAAAAGGAAGGCTAGGATAGCTTATGAAAACAATTGATCACGTTGCTTTGTTAGTTGATGACTTAGAAGAATCGCAGAAGTGGTATGAAGACAACCTTAACGCTATATGTGTTTTTGATGATAAATTCTATAAAAGAATGAAAGTTTCTAACACTACAATTGCTTTGATATGTAAGAGTCGCTATGATCACAATCATGTTGGGATTCTTGTTGATAATAAAGAAGATTTACCCAAAGAAGGGAAAAGAATTGAACATCGCGATGGAACAATTGGTGTATACACATTTGATAATTCCGGGCATTGTGTTGAGTTTATTTATTACTCTCCGGAAATGAAAAAAAAGATGGGTCTATGAAAACAAAAGCCTTGCCGTTTGGATCGACATTTGAAAAAAAATTTAAAATTGGTGATCTCGTTTACTGGTTCTCATGGGAAGAGAAGCAAGATTATGACATTGAAACCACTGTACACAGAGGTGTTTTAGTTGACATAATTCATCAAAAATTTGGAGATAGAGAGGTCTCGATGGCTAAAGTTTTACCATATGGGTCCCAAGAGACAATCTTGATCAACATAACTCTTATACGCAAAACAAACTAATTAAGATACTATGAAATTTATAAAAATAAAAAACAATTCCAAAATGGATCTATCGAATATTGATGAGCTTTTTCAAAGTCTTGGCAAATACGCTCAAAAAGAATTTGGATTTAAGAGACCTCCAACATTGAATCTTGTTTCGGATGAACAAAACCAAATGAAACTCCTAGGCAAGACCGCTTACTATGACCCACAAAATATGTCGATTTCGATATATGTCGACGGAAGACACTCTAAAGACATCCTTCGATCCTTTGCTCATGAACTTGTTCACCACACTCAAAACGAAAATGGCAAATTAGATATTGGAGGCTACTCCGGTGAAGGGTATGCACAAAAAAATAAAAATCTCCGGAACATGGAGAGGGACGCATACGAAAGAGGAAACATGTGTTTTCGTGATTGGGAAGATCAATTAAAACAAGAAAAACCGACTATTTATAGCGAAAGGAGAAATTATAAAATGTCTACTAAAAAATGGAAAAATAAAGAATTAAGTGAAATTCTTTCCGAAAGATTTGGAATTAAAATGAATTTAAGTGCCCTCAATGAATCAAAAGACTCTGAAGATGAGGGTGAGGATTACAAACAAGGCTACAGTGACGCAATGGCGGGACACGAGATGGCAGACGACGCGCCCCGAGGTGGTGGTTATCGTGACGGATATGAAGCCGGTGAGAAAGAAAGATTGGAACAAGATGCTAAAGCAGGACGCGACATTAAAGATCTAAAGAAAGAAAATCTAAAGGATCCAAAAAAAGCAGATCTAGATAAAGATGGTAAAATCACTAACTACGAGAAAAAGCGAGGCGAAGCTATAGAAAAATCAATAGAAGGTGATCATTAATAATGCAAAACGATGAAGAAAAGATAATTGAAATTTCTTCAATTGAAGAATTGTTGGAAATCTCAACAGCAGGTGCGGCGACACCATCTATAGAAGGAGCGTCTATGAATAAAGAAGAAGAAAAGATTATTCGTGAATATATTCGCAGAAAGATAAAGAAAATTCAGAATAAAAAAATAAACGAAAAGTTAAAAAAAGAAAATGAATTGCGAAAAATAATTCGCACCTTACTTAAAGAAGGAGATATTTCTGATATTCATCCTCATAGATCAACTGCTATTAATGTTTTAGAAGATGTTCTTAAAAAGGCGGTACCGACACTTCGAACTGATTACAAACGCTTAACTACTAGTGATGATCAAAGAGAGTCCTTTAGGGCCCATATGTTAAAAGCAATTAAAGATGCCTTGGCACCTTCATTAATTAACTGGCAATATCTTTCCGGTCAAGAAGGAGGAGGTCTATTATCAGAGCCAGCCGCTGATAACGTTAAAGCTGCAGGTTCTTCTGAACCTGCAGGAAAAACTGGTAGTGAGTTGGATGACCTAGATGATCTGGAGAAAGATCTTAAATCCCTAGAAGAAGCAGATGTCAGTGTTGATATAACAGACGACGATGACACTCCAGATGAAGCGAAAAAATTACCCATTGAGGATGATGATACACCCGATGAGAAAGAAGAATTTGGTGCTGGTCTAGAGGATATGGACGAAACAGGAAGAAATATGGCATACACATCACATAGAAAAATATCTCAATATGTATTAGATGCTTATGATCTTCTTTCAAATGGCAAGGACAAAGAAGTTTTTGTAGACTACTTGTTGACCAATTTGAAATTATATTTTGACAAATTTGAAGGCGAGCTTCAAAAATCTGTTCAAGAGCCAGAGTCAATAGATTATAAAAGAGCAGCGGAATAACAACAACATATATATTATATCATATAATTTGATGTTTGTCAACAAAAAAAATATATATTTTTTAATGCCAAGGTGTATAACTGTGTGGAAGAAGAAACTAAAGACTTATAAGGGTAAATACAGCAAGTATTCACTCCGGAATAAATTATTAAGAGAGAAAAAAATTAATTCTGATTTTGAAGTTATACTGAATAGTTTAACATTAGAACAAATAATAGCTCTTAAATTAGAATTATCTAATCTTTATATTAATAATAAATTATATAATTTTCCTTTATATAAATCTATTAAATATATTATAAGAGAATCTTTAATAATATTTGCTCTCTCATCAACCAGAACCATTAAGGATGCTGCCTCTGTTCTTGGAATGAGAGAAAGAGATGTATATTCAGAAATTAAAAAATTCGAAATAAAACCCTCCGATTGTACATATGAATAGACTATTTAATATGTTATTTGGAGGAATTATGAATGGAAACACTAATTGAGGGATTGGCTCAATATGGGCCACTTGGAATGTGGACAGCTTCTTTGCTTTGGATGAATTGGCAACAAAGAAAAGATCAAAAAGAAGAAGAAAAGACTGCTGCAGAGCAATTAAGATATCATCAAGAAAACATAGCAACTAGACTTGAAGAACAATCTAGATTACTGGACAAGGCACTTGATAAATTAGATTACGCTATAGAAGAAATAAAGGAAAAACAATGATAACAGCAATCGGTGATGTTATGCGAAGAGCATACGAAAACGGTTGGATTACAACAAGAGACGGGAACATATCATTGCGCCGCAAAAATAGCAATATTATGTATATTACTCCATCGGGATGGAGAAAGACTATACTTCACCCCGAACACATAATCAAGATCAAAATTTTAAAGAATGACTATAAAATCCCAACAGGAATGAAGCCCTCTGGTGAACTTGATATGCACTATCTCCTACAGAGTGATACAAAGAAAACCAAAGCCGTAGTTCATCTTCATCCCACAAACATTATAGCTGCCATGTATGCTGGGTGGGATCTTCAATCATTGGCCTCAGAATTCCCGGAAGTTAGTAGATATACCCGAGTTGGACCCAGTGTACCTGTGTTACCAGTTACCTCGGAAGAATTAGCTAAAGCTACATATAAAAACATGACAAAGAAAAATATTATTATATACGATATTGTTGGCCAAGCCAATCATGGGGTTTGTGCTATTGGCAATAATCCATGGGATGCTTATGAGCATATAGAGCGTTTAGAACACATTTGCGAGATTGTTTTAAAAAGTGGAAAAAAAGTTTCACTTAATGCTTGACAAGTATTAGATAACATGTTATATTATAATTACAACAACAATTGTGTGGAGTATAATGAAAAATATAGTTCTTTTTGACATGGATGGCACACTAACTCCTCCGAGACAAGCTCTTGATCATAATCTTCTTGGACCGCTAAAGGTTTTAACTCGGTACAGTGACATTGGAATAGTTACTGGAAGTGATATTGAATATATACAACAACAACTTAATTTATTGATAATAAATTCTAAAATTCGATATAACCTCCATCTCTGTCCTTGCAATGGAACTAAACATTATACTCCACCTTCCTATAACCACCAAGAACACGCGCTATCACACTCAGCAAGTTTTCTAAATAATATAGGACCAAATAACCTAAGTAGAATAATGAAAATTCTGATAGACTATCAAAATCACATTAGTTCTCATTATTCTATACCCTTAACAGGGCACTTTATTTCTTATAGAGATTCGATGATCAATTGGAGCCCTATAGGGAGAAATGCTTCTTTGCTGCAAAGAAAAGAATTTATAGAGTTTGATAGGAATTTCACCCACGGTGAGTTTCGAAAATTATTGCTAAATCAACTAAAAGAAGAGTTTGAAAACATTGGCTTACAAATTACTGTCAAGTTGGGCGGTCAAACCTCTTTCGATATATATCCTATAGGTTGGGACAAAACATATGTTTTAAGACACTTTCAAGATTATAAAGTGTGGTTTGTAGGAGATAAATGCGTTGGTGATGGAAACGATAAAGAGATTTATGAAAAACTACAACCTAAAAATTCCTTTAAGGTTTCAAGTACCAAAGAAACTAAAGAAGTTATACAGAATATTATTGATATTTTTAGGAGTCAAGATGAACGTTAAAGAGGAAATTCAAAAAGCAATAAAACATGGTATCTATGTTGGTGTTAACACCCCAAAAGAAGAATTGAAATATTTGAACGAACTTTTGGTGTTTTTAAATAAAAAAAGAAATTTTAGTATACTGGAAGAAGAAAAGAGATCAATTAAAGTATCATCGGATTATGATGATTTGGCTGATGTTTATATTCATGCTGGTACATTGAAAATAATCCCACTTACTTCTGAAGGGTATTTTAAAGTATTTATGGATGTATTGGAATTTATATCTGAAAAATATAAAAAAGAAATTTCAAACACCTCACCTCTCGACCCAGACGATGACGAAAGCACTGAAGATGATGGAGAGTTATGGTTATGAAAATATTTTATTTAAAAAGAGTTGAAGATGAATCTGGTATAAGTGGTACTGGAAGAGTCGCTCAAGGTTTTATTTTTGACAATGGCAAAGTTTGCGTGACATGGCTTTCAGAGCACCCAAGTGTCACAGTCTATGATTCTTTTGGAGAAATCACTGCTATACATGGCCATGGCGGTAAAACTGAGGTTGTCATGGAGCCAGATTATAAAAGAGCTTTCAATGAATTGAAATCTTTTATTGAAGCTTTTAGCTTGCCGGATGTTGTGGCAGAAAAACTTCCGATGGACTCACAAACTTCCAAACTGCTTTCCAAAAACTAATTATTATGTGGCTATTGATCGGATACATACTTTGAAATTAGATGCGTCTTGGAGACCCATAGAAATAATTGACTCCTTTAAGGCATTTAACATGTGCTACACTGGGCGCGCCGAAGTTGTAAGGGAATATACAGATGAAGATCTATATCCATTTCCGGCAGTTATAGTTTTGAAAAAATATATTTCGACTAGAAAAATAAATTTAAATTGCAATAGAAAGAATGTTGCTTGGAGAGATAATAATATTTGTCAATACTGTGGAAATAAATTTAAATTTAAAGATATAACAATGGATCATGTCATACCAAAATCCCGAGGTGGAGATAAATGCTGGACTAACATTGTGGCTGCTTGCAAAAAATGTAATAATGATAAAAACGACAGAACACCTCATGAGGCAAACATGCCCTTAATACGTTCCCCTTATATACCAGAAGGCAGTATATTTTCGCACTTAAGAGGCATCACAGTGCCTCATGAATGGAATGATTTCTTATAGGAGTAAAAATGAAGAAAACAATGAAAAACAAGACAATCGCTGTATCTGGTGGTTTTGATCCTATTCACGAAGGGCATATTCGGATGATCCGAGAAGCCTCGAAATATGGTGATGTTGTGGTTATTTTGAACAGTGATGACTGGCTTGAGAGAAAAAAAGGATATAATTTTATGTCTTTTAAAGAAAGGAGTTATATCGCTGGATCAATAAAAGGTGTTACCTTTACGACTGGCGTTGATGATTCGGATGATACAGTCTGTGAGGCGTTAACAAGAATCAAACCAGATTATTTCGCCAATGGTGGAGATCGCTATGAAACAAACACACCCGAAATGACTGTTTGCAGGGAACTTAATATTGAAATGCTCTGGAATATCGGAGGGGGCAAAACTCAATCTTCTTCTGACCTTATTAACAGAGTCAAGTGGCATAATGAATTTAAAACAGGAGTATAAATGTCAATATTTAATGAAAAAACAATAAAATCAATTGTTGATAAAGCAGCAAAAGATAAAACAGGAAAAGTTTCTGAGATTATGAGGCAACTTTTAAAATTATGTGAACAAGCAGGAAAGGCCGGATTTACCTTGGAAGAATTATCGATTATAGGAACAACCGGATGGTACGTGTCACAAGACCCTATGATGGCTGAACTGATGAAAAACATGATGGCTATGCCACCACCCACAACGGATGATGAATTCATAAACTAGAAAATAATAAACTATTTACAAAGGAGGGAAAAATCCCTCCTTTTTTGCTATTTATGATAGAGGTTTATATATGTCTAGAGATATGAAGCTTATAATGGAAAATTGGCGTAGCAATGTTTTGCAAGAAAATAAAGCATTTGCGTTACATGAACAGCTTATAGAAGAATTTGTTAGGGAAATAAAAGTACTGGCTGAAGATAAGGCTCCGATGAATGAGATTTTATCTAAAGTTGGAGATTTTGCTAAGAAAGCTTTTAATTCGTACAAAGCACTTAAGAAAGGAACAATACAGAAAGTTCTAGAAACAGCAATAAATGGAGCCTTAAAGGTTGTACCTTTGATCAAAGACAAAATGCCGGATGTAGCTTCAAAACTTGAAAGAGTTTTGAACGAACTTAAAAGAGATGAAAATATGACCATTGCGATATCAATTGTTTCAATATTGGTTGGTCTAGCAACAGGTGAAGCTTTTGACGCTGTTGGAGAAGTTTTGGAAATTATAGAAGCCGCCCCTAATATAATTCAAGCCTACGAAACAATTGGTAATATAACAGATACAGCAGATGTTGGTAAAGTTGTCAATAAAAGTGGAAAAATTGTAAACGTCTCAGCAATGGCTGAATGAGGAAAATTATGAAAATAACCGAAGAAAGATTAAAACAAATTATCAAAGAAGAACTTGAAAGAGTTGATGAACAAGAAGAGGCCCAAGAAGAATCGGACACCAAAACATTAACTGCATTTCGCAAGTTTCTTTTGAATTTATCAAAAAACGTGGGCGATCTCAAGGGTGTTTCCACGAATGAGATTAAAACCGCTGCTCAATTAATTTTAAATGTCTTGGAATCAATGCCAAAAGGCGAAGTATCTAGATATGTTGCTCAAACAAATAAATTTCTTGATAAAAAACTTGGAGGAAAGTAAATAATGAATAAAAAATCAATGGCCATAGAGATAAGCAAACATCCTCTTATCAAGAAAATTGTGGAAAA
>Ga0209232_1001675_pt1 | contig 11686 bp, 15 predicted proteins | sample ETNvirenome_2_60_FD_184066 | JGI IMG/M metagenome (GOLD analysis project Ga0209232, IMG submission 184066) | Marine viral communities from the Pacific Ocean - ETNP_2_60 (SPAdes) (version 2) | ecosystem: Environmental > Aquatic > Marine > Oceanic | place: Pacific Ocean | collected 2013-06-22
GTCTACAGAATCTGCAGCATTGTTAGCTTTTGCTAGTTTAATTAAAGGGTCTTCTACTATAAGATTAGTAGTGTCTATTGTAGTTGTAGTTCCGTTTACAACAAGACTGTTAGCAATAACAACATCATCTGGTAAGCCGATTGTAAAATTAGTTCCTTCTCCTGCACTACCTGTAACTTCTATTTCGTTTGTAGTTCCTGCTACAGAACCTGCATAATTACCAACAGTCATTGCTCCTAGTTCAATAAAATTATCTAATGACGTTTGACCTGTACCACCTCTAGCTATGCTTAATGTTCCTGTAGTTCCTGCAACTATAGGTAAGCCTGTAGCATCAGATAAGTTAAATGCAGGAGTAGAGTCTGAAGCACCTAAAGTAACACTTACTCCACCATAACTAACACTATCAGAAGCAAGTTTAGCTATAGGTATTTCATCATCATCTATTACAAAATTACCAAAATCTAAATAGTAACTTCCGTGTTGCCCGTCTAATAAATCAGAATCTAATCCACTTGTAGCACCGTCATTAGATGTATCAAAAAATCCTAATGCTCTAATATCTGAGGCTGTTTGGTCTGCGGTAGCATTGCTTTCAACTGAGTCAAGTTTAGTTTCTTGAGCATCAGTCATAAATCTTTTGTTTGAAGCATCAGACATATTTGCTGTGCCAAATGTAGGCGAAGCTCCACTTACTACTGATTGGTCTAATGCTTTTACATCTGCAATACTTGTAAGCTCACTATCCATTAATGCACCAGCAGCTGTTACATTGGCAGTATCTGTTACATCTGCACTTGCTTCTATAGCATTTAGTTTGCTATGGTCTGCATCAGTAAACACATTTGAATCAGTAGCAGCTTCTACTGCTGTTCGTACCTGAGCATTCGATAATTGAGTATTGGTGTCTGTTGATGCTATTGTTATTACGCCACCAGATTCTGATAAAGTAACATTATTACCTTTTTTAAATCTTAAAGTTTCTGAAGCACCTAATGTTTCATTAGCACTATCATCACCATTTGTATCTACTTCTACTGTTCTAAATGCAGATATTTTTGAATCTATCTGTGTTTGTATACTAGATGTTACTCCATCTAAATAATCAAATTCTGTAGCAGTTACGCCTGTTGCGTGTAGAGTATCTAAATAATTTAATTCTACAACACTACCAGTATATCCATCTAATACATTAATCTCAGCTGCTGTAGAGGTGATTGCGGTTTCATTGATTTGCAAAGCTCCATCATCTTTAATGTTTATAGAAGAAGAACTTATCTGTAATACACTAGTTGTACCCTCTCCATCTTCTACATCTCTTAGAGTTCCATCTACTCCAGCATTGCTGTTAGAAACTTGTAGCAAGTCTTTATAAGACTCTGATATTTTTTTACCAGTAAGTGTTGCCATTATCTACCTATGTGAAGTTTGCAGGAACCACACCACGTGTTCCACCTGTTTTATCTCTTCTTCTTGCTCCATATCTTATGACCATCTCTTTATACTCAGCCATAGCTAATTGAGCAGATTGCATTTTAATTGAAGCTAATTCTGCATTATTTGTTCTTGCCGCAGCATCCATTAAAGCTTTAGCTTTTACATAAGCTATAAGTGCTGGTTGCAAAGTATTGTCTATATCAATAGTCCCTGTAATAGATGAAAGCTTGTCGGGCTCTGCGTAGTATGATATTAGAATGCCGTTAGTAATTAAATCTCCCGATGAACCAATGATAGGTGCTTTATATCTACCCTGTCCTGTTTCAGTTGTACCACCATCTCCCTCTGTGGTAGCAATGGCTATCTTGTCACCCTCTATCCACCAAGCAAAGTTTACTGAAGGGTCTTTAAATGTACTGTCTACTGCTGCCATATCTACTCCGTATCTGTTACTTTCACTTCTTGATTTACTAATCTAGGAATCTGAATATACTCTGAATCGCTATTTAAAATACTACATCTAAATACTTTGTTTACAGTAATATCTCTACCGTCATCTAATCCATACCACATTTGTCCATCAATTAAATTTGTCTTAGCATATTCTGTTTTTAGATTATACTGCCCTAAATCTATCAACGCTTCATTGATAAGATTTAATACATAGTTTTCTGATACATCAGGTACTGCCTGTTGCACTCTACTGTGTATTTCTTTTCCACTAAATTCTATTGCTGCCATTATAAGTCCTCATATTTTGTGTTTACATCCTGCCAAAAAGAATTACCATCATTCCAGAATTTGAATTGCTCTAATGTTTCTGTCCAACTAGTAGATGGTGCTATAACCTGCTCACTCCAGGTTGATGATGGAGTTGTTAAAGTTTCTGTCCAGGTAGAGCTTGGGATAATAGTTTGTTCACTCCAAGAAGTAGAAACAACATCTAAGTCTTCTGTCCAAGAACTAGATGGCTCTATTGTTTCTTTGTTCCAGCTTGTAATAACGCTCACTATCTAGCATCCTTTTGTAGCTTTCTTTCTTCTATTTCTTCTATACCTAAAATCTGTAATGCTTCTTTGTATTGAGAATCTACTAATGCATACTGATTGCTATATGATGATGCTAACTCTACATCTTCATCTGCATTTGCATCCGACACTTTTCTTGCCAATGCCTGTCTTGCTGCATATAGCACTACCGCATACTCTGCCTCGTCTGGAAAGTTATCTATATCTGTAGCACCGTGAGCTATTGTTATGCTAGTATCTATGGCAATAAGCCTACTATGATTACTGCTAACCACTGTAGGAAATATATTTAAAACTTTGTCAAAAATAATATACGCTGGGTCACTTGTTCCTGCTGCTTCCATATAATTTGAATCGTTTACCTTACCCATCATAGATGGAGGTAATTTTCTACAAGGCATAGCTATACCACTATTATTTTCATCCCTTCTTAATACGCTTAATATTCTTTTGCCTTCTACATCTACGCTATTTGTAAAATTTTCATTACTAGCAATTCTATCTAATTTATGTATAGGCATAGCATTCAATACTAACCTGGCACCAGCTGTTAGCCAGTCAGATAATGCATCATTCTCTGTAGTTCCAAAACCTGTTATTGCATCTACTTGGTCTTTAAATGATTCAGCCATTATCCTTGTCCTCTATTTCTTTTTTTATAATATTTATTACTCATCTTATTTCCAAATTTAGTTCTATGACTTTGCCCTTGTCTTGTTTTCTTCTTACCGTTAGTATGTCTTTTGACCTGTGGTCCTAGTCCTCTCACTTCTTAATCCTGTCTATGTATGTTTGCAAGTAAGCAGCTTCTTTTTTTCTTCTGGTTCCATATCTATCCCCAAAGTCTTTTAGCTCATCGACAATATCCTCATACCTTCCAACGTTACCTGGATTTTTTGATACTAAATCTAAAAGACCTACAAAGGCAGGAGTCTCTGGGTCATATTCTTCTGTATCTGGGTCATCAATCATAAAGCTTGGACCATACTGATAACCAATAGAACCTACTACCGTTTGTAACTCTGGCGGTAAATCTGCTAAATCTATACCAAAAGTTTTTTCAAAATTAGACCTAAGTGTTTGTGTTGTTTTTCCTTTTATAAAAGCATTCAAAGCATCTGATTCTTCTTGTGTGATAGTTAATGGATTTTGTTGCTCATAATTGTAGGCTTCCATTCCTTGCAATCCATAGTATTGGTCAAACTTATCCAGCAATTCTTGGTTTTCAAATCCTGCAAAATATTTTCTATTTTTTTCTCCTAAATCTACTCCTGTTCCTACAGTAACTCCAGACTTAGAACCTTCAGGGTCAGGTACATTTGCTTCTAATACATTGCCTTCTAACCCACCAATAAGACCATAATCTATTTGTAATTCTTTTGGAGTATCCATTCCTGGTATCATAAAATCTTTTGGACTATCATCAAACAAATCTTTTGCAAATGGTAAAGCTTCGAATTGTTTTCTAAGTAATGCTTTATGCTCTGCACTACCTTCTTTCACAACTCCAGTTCCATAGTTTGTATGCAGGTTGTCACCAGTTCTTCCTCCAGTTAAAGATGCTCCTTCTGGTATTTGTATATTTTTTATATCTTTATACTCTTCAGCTGTCATAGCACCATTCAATAATCTATTCTCATCACTTAACATTTGAGCATATATTTTTTTTACTATGTCATTCATTTTCTTTTTTTTCCATTTTGTTTTCTAGCAAATGTTTTTACGTTTGTTGGCTTACCGCCTACTCCTTGTGGCTTTGCTCTCTTTCTACTAACTGCACTTCTTCTTTGTGATGCTGACATCTTGGCTGCTTTGGCAGAAGGTACACACTTAGGATACTTTCTTTTGCTACCTTTTGCAGATGACCTCCCACATTTTTGGAACTTGCCACCTTTCTTCGGAGCACCAATATCAACCCAGTCCTCACTAAACCATTTTGTTAGACCACCGCCTTTAGCCACTACTTACCCTTTCTATATCCGCCACCTGCTTTTTTATACTCTCTTACTAAGTAAGCATTAGCATAAGCAGAAGGGTAAACTTTAAACTTTCGTTTAGTCTTTGCTTTCATTCTAGCATACAGTTTTTTATTTGTTGGTATATTTTTTGGCATTACTTCTTATACCCTTTTTTTCTCATACTTTTTTTCATAACCTTCTTTTTCATTTTAGGCTTTACAACTTTTTTCTTTTTCTTCATTCCGTACATATTATACTTCCTTCTATTAGACTTTATAGTTTTAGTTTTAATCATTTCCAAATATCATTTGGTCCATTTTCTTTGCTCTATCTTTAGCATTCTTTTTATTAGTTCTCTCAACGTGTTTATCCATACTCATTGTACCAAAATCTATTTGGTCTTTTCTAATAGCAGTTGCCATTGGCGTTTCCCTTATAACAAACTGAGTGCTCCACTTTGAAGGGTGTGCTCTCTTTCCACAAGACGGACAATTAAAGTGCCCTTCTTTATTTGGCTTATCGCAATATTGACAATTCATTTATTATCCAGTTGAAACAATAATATATGCAATTCTAGTTGCGTCTAACTTTACTGACTGAATATCAACAATAGCATTGTTAGTGCTATCTAAAGTTTGAATGTAGTCGTTTATTTCTTTAGCTAAAGAACCTGCTACATCGCTAGCTGCTGGACTAATGTCGTTAATAATTACTTTTGTAATTGTATTATATGCTGCCATTTTATTCTCCTATTAGTTTTAAATTTTTAGGATTTCGGGGTTGTACCTTTTTACGAACAACCCCACAGTATCCAAGACTGTTAATCCTCACGGATTAGTTTATGATATAGTAATGTGTGCTACATCGTGCGCCACAGCTTTTGCAAAGTAATTAATACCATTACAAAAGATTTCTACTTGGTCGCCTAATTGTGCACCACTAATGAATACGATTTCATCAACTGCAGATTCTGCAGAACTACCAGCTCCGCCATCTCCACCTGCAACCATACCAACGATAGTATCTTCGTCAGTATTGTTAGCAATAGTTACTGCGTTAGCAGCTACTGTTGATAAAACGAATTTAGCATTCCAACCAGCACCAGCTGAAGCCGCTAAAGGTAAAGTAATCTCATAGGCAGATGCCTGATTAACTCCGAATACTTTTCCTGAATCAGCTGCAGTTAAAGTTCTAGCTGCTGCAATTTCTTCGTATTTTAGTTTAAAGTCACTTACACCACTGTTCTGTTCTAAATATGATGCTCTAGCCATTTTACACTCCTTCTAAATTAATTAAGTAATGTGATTCTGGTAGACATACTTCTAGTCCAGCTTCAGTAATAATCATATCTTTTCTTAGGTCTTCATCTGCAGCTTGTACATTTGTCATAACCTGAGTATCACGATTGATTCCATTACCTACTAATGGTCTGTAGTATACTTTACTCATATCAGCCATACACATCATACCTGATGAATGCCCTCTAAATAGAGGTTCTTTCACTAAATATACTGAACCGTGAACTGTATTAATCTCCATTAACTGGTGACCGTACTGTCCTGATAGTTCATCCATATTTATTTGGTATTGTGTACTTGCAGTTGATATATCAGAAAATGAACCGTTGCCCATTTTGTTAAAGAAAGAGATAACAGGTAGAGAAGCTAATGCTAATCTTTCGTTACTTCCGCCTCTAGCTGGGTCAAACAGAACTTCAAAGTCTGATAATAGTCTATCATAAGTAAGCTCTGAAGCTTGTGCAGTTCTAAAGTATGCTTTACCTGACTCATAAGATAAGTTAGATGTACCGCCTACTACTGTACTGTTTTTAATGATGTGACCTACTAGACCTTCTGAGTATTGTACTCCGCCTACTTTTGCTTTTTGATTGAAAAGAAATGCTCTTTCCATATCTATTTTGTGTTCTCTCATTTTTTGAGCTAACACTCTTTCAAACTCGTTAGACACTCCACGAAGTTGTGTTGCGTATGCTGTGTTTGAAATCTCAGCAGCTGTTTTGAAAATCTGGGTGTACCCATAATTATCTTCCATACTGTCTGAGAAAACGTCTGGTGCTCCAGAACCTTCTGCGTATGCAGTACCAATGATTTGAGCTCTTTTGTTATCTAAAAGCTTATTAGCATTAGTTGCTGTTGATGATACAGAAATCACTTTACCAGTGAATGTTGTATCTGCTGCATTCTGAACAGGTGCATCCTCTACTCTAACTACGATGTTAGCGTAAGTTGCATCCCCTTCTGAACCGCCAAGTGTTCTAACTGCGAAGACCATTCCTTTAACAAGGAAGTCTACTGCAGCTCCATCTGGTGTATCTACAGTAAAAGATACTGTATCTCCAGAAGACTGTGTTGCACTACTATCTTGATTACCTTTTAAAAGGAACTCTCTACTTGTATAATTAATCTTTGTTCTATCTTCTAAATAACGAAACAAAGAATCATCCGTAGGAAGTTTTGCAGTTTTACTCAAGTAGACGAAGAAAGGACTTTCTTCAGGTGCTAGTTCAGCAATCCTATCAGAAAAGTTATATAATCTTCTTCTATCTGGAGCAACTCCATAATCAGCAGATGTAGTAGCAGCAGTCAAGTTTGTTGATTTTATTTGTCCGCTTATTGCCATTGTATTCTCCTATTTATTTTTGTCTTTTAATTCCTCTACCAATACTACCAGAGGTTGCCGCACTCATTATTGTATCCCACATAGAATCTTGTTCATTCTTCGTAGGAACACTTCCACCTTGTAATACACCAGCTGTTCGTGCTTGATTGCTTGTGTCAGGCTTTTGAATAACAGGTTCTTTATATTCACCTTTATTCATTTTAAATAGCCTAACTAAGTTATCAAGAGGAACGTTATCTTTTGGTTGTTGGGCGAACTGCATAAATTCTTGCACTTCGTTTTTACTCATACCAAAATCTCTCTCTAGTTTATCAACTGTTTTTGTAATGAATTGCTTTTGCTCTTGTCCTCTCATAGCATTGTTTACAGCATTATTTATTCTAGCCTCTTCTTCTTTCACACGAAAGTCGTATGATGGAGAGCCAGGTTTATTGTACGCATCCCACGGATTGAAGTCGTCGTCTTTTAACTGTGCTGTTTCAGTTTTTTTATCCTCACCATTATCACCGACGATACTATCTCTTAAAGTCTCTACGAGGTCAGGTCTCTGCTCTAATAGGTTCACTAATGGCTTATATTGGTCTAAGTGTTTCTTGTCAGTAACAGCCTTGTCATACATAGACTGAAATTTCTTAGCTTCTTTTTGCCAATCCATTGATTCTTGTCCTTCTAAAGTACCTTCTTGTTGAGACTCAGCTTGAACCGTATCCATAGATTCTACAGCTTGAGCATCGGTTGTTGATGTTTCATTATTCATTGTAATCTCCTTCGATGTCTAGTCCTCTTGTTGAGCAGAACCACGCTTGACTTCAGCCTCTACGACTTTCAGTTCTCCACGTAATTTCTCAAGTTCTAGCAACACCTTATCGTTTAGTTTGTTTTTACTAATACGCCTATCGGCAGTGGCGTTAGATTCTATATCACGTAAACGAGTCTTAAATTTCTCAACTTCAGTTCGTTTTCTATCGGATATAGATTCTCTTGTAGCCGTTTGCAGGTCTCCCTGTAAATCTTTAATTGTTTCTGACATACCAGCCATTTGCTGTTCCATAGCTGCTCTTTGATTCATACGACTTAAAATACCTTCTTTATCAAATATGTCTGGGTTTTTCTTTAACACTTCTACTTGGTCTACTAGTCCCATTTGGAATGCTTCCATATACACAGCTAACTCTGCATACTTACTTGCTGGTAATGTAGAGCCTGATTCAATACCAACATCGTGTTGTTCAAGGTTATGCTTGTCTTTTTTTAAATCAAACACAACTCTTGTTTTGTCAGAATATATTTGTGCTAATTGTTCTGTTATATCATTGTTAGGTTGTACTAAACGCATAAGCTTCGGTACGTCATAATGTGTTTTTGCATAGTTGTACATTACCTTTCCAAGTCTTTTAATACTAAATTCTACATCTCTTAACTTAGATTTAGGTCTCTCACTACCTAACGCTATAATTCTTTCTGTTCCTCTTGCAGTTTGTGGTTGGTCTCCAACTCCTTGCATAATCTCTGGAATACCAAAAATAAAGTTGATATAAAACTCACACTGTTGTATCAATCTATAAAACTCTCCAGTCAAAGGTTGCGGTGCTGGGTAGTGTGGCTCACCTTGCGATGAGTCTACTTCTATTACTGCATTTGGATTTGCCCAATCTTTTTCTAATTGTGAAATATTTTCTACACTTCCGATAGGAACCATAAGTTTTAAACCAGCTGATGCTTGGGCGTGAGATAGTGCTAATGACCATAACTTATTCAACAAACGTTGCATTGGTCTTGCTCTGGAGACATCAGAACGAGGATAAGGGGTTTGAGTCCAAACGTTTGCAATAGGCACAATAGGGTAAACATCTGTGTTCAATATTGTTTCATACAACACTACCTCACCTATGCTTGCAATTACTTTAATTCTATTTTGATATACTTGAACTATATCTACCTTACCTTTTTCTACAAGCTCTTTGTTTTGCTCTAAAAATATTCTAAAGTCTGCCTCATCTACAATAAACTCTTTACCATTTTCATTATCCATCAAACGATAGAAAGGAACTTTAACTTTTGTAAATCTTTCTAATATCTGAAAGCGTTTATAGTTTTGTTCTGTGTATCCTCTTACAGTGTCAGGGGTATAAGTATTTAAAGAATTTTTATTTATGTTATCAGGATAGTCCTGTTCATTAGAATATGTAGATATAGTATCTATTAGCGGATTTATCTCTTCTCCAGTTTCTGGGTCTACACTAGAACCTAATTCTGGATACAAGTTTAATACTTGCGTTTCTGTCAGTATAGTAGATAGTATAATATTATCTGCATCTGTAAAAAATCTATCTCTGGATGAAGCTGGGACATAAACTCTGAAAGGGTCAAGATATGAAAATTTTACATCCCCTTTACCAAAGTCAGAGTCGTAGTCGATATACGCATACAAAAATCCAAGCCCTAATACACAATAATCGTGTATAGCTTGTTTTACCTGTGCGTCTCCTTCTGAGTTCTGCCAGGCAAATCCCATTACCTCTCTCCAAAGATAGGCTAATGATGTATCAGAATCCTCCCTTGGTTGCACTGTAAATGCTGGAGGTCTTGATGTTAGCATACTTTTTAATCTCTCAACCGCAGGTGATATTCTATCCATAGGAACATCTGCCTGATTTCTAGCTGATAATTCGTGTGATTCTATTTCTGTAAAATGATTACCTAAGTAAAAGTCTAAGTCTTGTCTCGCATCTGTTTCCCAAGCTTTCCTGTCATTCTTATATCTGTCAAACAACTCTCGGTTTGTTAATGCTCTTTTGTCATATTCCATATTTTTTCCTAGAAAAAGATGTAGTTTATCGTCTGAAATTTACGAAATTTGTACAAGTCGTAGCAAGAAGTATCAATCAATACTACCTGTTATCCAGTTATACACCTTATTTTTCTTTATGTTTACTTGTTTTTCTACTCTATCTTTAAAGTTTTTAGCATCTATAACTGTGCTACTTGGAGCTTTTGCAAAGTAATCTGCATAGTACAATGCATCCATAAGGTCGTCATTCTTTGGCTTAGGATGTTCAAACAGTTCATCCACTATCTCAGTCATATGTTTTTTGATATATAGCTTCTTTGAATTAACGATAGGACCAAGCGTTGTTTCCAATCTATCTTCTTTCTTAATACCATATGGAGGCTTAACCCCTTTGAATATACCAGGCATTAATCTTTTGTCAGCAATGGATATTCTACTAGTCATATCTCGCACCATTTCTTGAGCAGCAACCGTTTCAATGCTAACTCTTCTAACAGGTGAATACTTCTTTGCCATCTTTACAATCTCTTCTGCCATATCAAACGCTGGTATCTTTTCTCTAAAGTAATCAATGATGTATCTATTCTTGTTTGCATCAATACCCATAACCATAATGACTTGATAGTCTGATGTCTTCGTTGCGGTAGCAGCAAGGTCTACTCCAATATATACATTTATCGGTATAGCCTCATCGTTGTCTACTAGATAGCAAAATCTATTTCTTACTTCAAACTTATGATTGTAATACTGCAACCTATCTACTTTGAATGCAGCAGACGCTGAGTCTCTAGCATCATTCATATACTCTTGAGCAAACTTGTTTACCAGACCTGCTTCAATAAATTCTTTTCGTTTGTTTTCTAACTTAGATAAAGGGAACTGGTCTTTCCATAATGGCTTTCCATCTTCAACAGCTCTATGAAAGGTTAAGTCCCAAGGATAGTCTCTATTATTATTCTTTGCTTCATTCCATCCATCAACAATGTTTTGCAAGAATGCGTCATAATGTACAATCGTACCTGTCAGCCATATCCAACCTTCATTGCCTGGCGTTTCTTCCAGTGATGGAAATACAGTAGATACAATCCACTTTTTTAACTCTGCTCTTCTATCTGGTGTCTTGGTATTTAACTCTGATTCAAAGTCATCAAGGATTATACCCGTATATCTTACGCCTACTTCTGCTCTACCACGCAGTCTTTGGGCAGAACCTTTGGCTATGATTCTATCTCCTTTGGGTGTAACAATATCTTTTTCAGTCCATCGCTTACCTACAGAGCCTCCATCCATATTACCAAAGTAATATCTTATGATTTCATTTTCTTCAAAGTGGTGTCGTATATACTTCACGTGGTCTACAGACTGACCCTGTTCTTCTGATACCCAAGCTACAAAGTTTTGTTTATCTTCCTGGGCAAAAAGAAACTTATGCATAATAGCAGCTTTAGATAAAATACTTTTACCCATACCACGAGGTATCACATTACAAATACGTGCTCCTGGTTTATGTTGAATTAGTTTCTTGGCTAAGTCGTGGTGGAACTGAGGGCTTTCAGATTTGTGTAAGAAATCTTGAGGCAAGAATACACGCCCAAAAAAGATTAGGTCTTTATAAGCTTTGGCTAATATCTCATCTCTCTCAGATAATTCTGAGGCAGATGGAATTATATTAATCTTCTTGTTCTCCACTTTCAATCTTCTTTACTCCGCTTAGTTGTAATATTTCATCTTTACTAAATCCAGTAAAGGCTTGACCAAGTAAAAGTTGTTCTGATTTCTTTTCTTTAGGATACATACTTTGTATCTTCATAAAGTTTTCCAAAGCTCTTAGC
>Ga0209232_1001678_pt1 | contig 11677 bp, 10 predicted proteins | sample ETNvirenome_2_60_FD_184066 | JGI IMG/M metagenome (GOLD analysis project Ga0209232, IMG submission 184066) | Marine viral communities from the Pacific Ocean - ETNP_2_60 (SPAdes) (version 2) | ecosystem: Environmental > Aquatic > Marine > Oceanic | place: Pacific Ocean | collected 2013-06-22
TCTACTTTAGATGTGTCTACTTTAGATGTGTCTACTTTAGATGTGTCTACTTTAGATGTAGTTTTTTTTGTTTCATCTTCTTTAAATTCTTCAGGAAATTTTTCTTTATATTGCTTAATGAATTCCTCATTACTTATTGAACTATTGTCTGATACTACAACAGGTTCATTTGATTTTTTATTAATATCAATTTTGCTGTTAAGTATAGCATTTTTAGCTCGTTCGTTTTTAACCGCAAATTCTTTATTATATTTCTCTCTGTCTTCTTTAGAATATGTGTCATAAAACGTTAAAGTCTTAGGGCCACCAAATTCTTCGTGTCGTGCTTCATCTAAGATTTTTGTCTTAGTAGGAAGATTTGCTTTCTTTTGTTCAGCTGTTAGATCCTCCCATTTTTTCCAACCACGATCAGGAGGAGCATTAAAGTCTCTTTTGTGTGCTTTACTTTCTAACCAATTTATCCCCATAGAAGCTAACTCCATACCACCTAAAGCAGCCCCAGCTGGTCCACCAATAAGCCCAGTTAAAACCTTTTTAGCTTTATTAGGACTACTATACCCCAGCGTACCTTCTCCAAAATTAATGCCTTTTTGTTTATATGCCATAGCTTTTTATTTTTTAGTGCCGTCTCTATTGTAACCTTTTATAGTGTCATCATACTTCCAATTTTTACTATCATAATATTTTTTTCTAGCCTCAGTTCCAACAGCTGGTATTTTACTAGTTGTAGATTTTTTTGTTTCTACATTTTCTTCTTTTTTCTTCTTCTTATTTTGTTGCTCTTTATAAGCCTTTGGATTATGGACCCATCGTTTTCTACCAAGATTCTCATCCCAAACCTGTACCATATTATGGGTAGCCGAAGTAGGAAAATTACCTGCATTATTTTTCATTCTTTCCATAAATTCTGCGTGCTCTTGAGCCGACTTTTTATCTTTCTTTTTTTGTTGATGCGCATTCCATGCCTTCTCATAACCAGCAATAGCTATTGTCCATGGTATTTGCCCTACTTTATTCGGACTAGAATTAGATTCTGTGCCTTCCCCAAAGTTAATATTTCCCTTTTGTTTGTACGCCATGTTAATTATTTCTTAAGGTTATCAACTTGAGGAGGAACATTTTTAATTGTTTCTTTTTTCACCTCTTTAGCCTTACCGCTTTCCATCATTTCCTTACAAGCCTTAAGACCTGGAGTCATTTGTTTTCTATTTGTAAATGTCATAATTATCGTATTAAAAATTTAACTTGCCCATCTTCTATATATAATCCTTCTCTTTCTTTTATTGCTTGCCCATTAATATTATAGATTACACTATTTTTATTGTATTTATTTATAAGTTCAGGTATATTTGAAGTGCAAGGAAGTCCTGTATCACAATCTAAATATTCTGTGTTAATTATTTCTATGTATTCTATTATAGTATCTGTAGTAAAAAATTCTATATATTCGGTTTCTATTTCTACTATCGTGTCATAAATAAATACGTCTACGTACTCTATAACATCTATATATAATGTATCTAAAGCGCCCTCCATGTACAAGGTATCAGTAATAAATATTTGTTCAAACAAAGTAATGAATTCCGTTTCAACTATTGTATCAACAACTATTTGAGTAATATATTCTGTTTGGTATATAGTATCTGTTTGGAATAAAGTTTCATAGATATAAACAGGGACATCGACATATACAGTGTCGCAAAGAGGTGGTGGTGGAGCACAATCAGTTGCTACTGTTGGTACAGCTTCAGCTTCATCAGATCCATCTACACAATCTTCCCAACCATCGTTAAGGTAAAATAAACCACCTTCACCGTTAGGAACACAACCATTAGGAGCGTATTGCGTCCAATTAGCTGGATCATCTCCACAATAGAAACCGTTTTGTTCAGCACAGTCTAAGCATAATTGTTGAAAGTCAAGTTGCGCATAAGCGAACGAGCCTATAAACGCAAATAGTATTATAATGTATTTTCTCATAATTAAAATATTAAATAGTTAAACCCAAATTTTACCTCATATATTTTCTTACCCCAGTATTTCATGTGAGTTCCTTCCACGAATACTCCAAGGCTTTTTGTGAGCTTAGTACCAAAAACTAAACCAGCATCCCACTCTATAGCACTACCTTCATATTCATAAGAATATTCATCCAACCCGTGGTGATAAGGTAGACAGTTAAACCAACCATGTATCCATGTTGTTGGTGTATATTTATAATAAGCTAAACCTATAACAGCACTAATCTCTTTTTGCATTCCTAACTTATCTAATTCTTGTGCATTAAATCTTGCTACAGCATCTCCAAAATGCCAGTTATAAAATTCATCATTCGATGTAGCAATTAATATAGAATCACCACTACTAACATCATACCAGTTTTGATCTACATAAAAACCTTGCACCCATTGCTCTGATGCGTAACCAAAGTCTTCTGCTAGATCTTGAAATGTTGATTCACCTGGTGTCCAGAAATCTTCAATAGGATTTATACCATATACTGGGTGTATTCTAAATACTGTACCAACAGTTAAATCCCAATTACCTTTATTTAATCTAAATCTATAATCTAAAGAAGAGTATTTTAAATTTACTCTTTGATTATCTGTGTATTGTGCTTTGACAACGAAAAGGTTTCCAAGGTACCTAAGCCAGAAATTTTGCTCAGTAAACTTGTCACCGCGATTCCGTATAAAAGAATAATTAAAAAGGTACTCCCAACCAGGAGCGTTACCAACAGTAACATTGTCTGCAGTATTTCTTTCAGTACCTGTATACCATGTTTGACGTTTTGTTTCATAATCGAATCTTGCTATTTTGCGCAGGCCTAGCGTTAAATTGTAGTCGTAAGGAGAGACCCACGTTACATCCTCATAACCTTTATCAACCGCTATATAATCCTCTCTTTCTGTAAATGGTGTGCTAGTTGTTACCGATGTATAAAAAGTGGAGTACTTAAAGAAGTCTTCAATTTGTGCACAGCATTTCTTAGGTGTAGCACATGATATTAGTAATACTACTAATAGTAATAATATTTTTTTCATTATTTTTTCTTTTTATTCTTTTTCTTTTTCGCGAAGTCCATAGCCACCTCATAACCTTCAGACCCAGTTGCTGTTTCTCTTGCAAAATCTTTATCATACCCAGCTTCTTCTAAAAGTCTAGCAGCTTTAATCATTTTTTCATCTGCCTTGTTAAACTCTTTTTCAGTAACGCTGTCTGCATTAGGCGCATCTGAAGTAGTTGATCCTACGTGTTTACGTATTAATCTCTTTGCTCTAGCTGTTTTTATTTTCTTACTAAGTTTAGTAAAGGGTTTAAAACCTTTCATTTTAAATGCCATAGTTATATAGTTTTGTATGTTATTGTTACTTCTTCTCCACATTCTAAAGCTTCTGCTATACGTGGATATATTCTTTTATATGCTTGAGTGGATTTACCTATAAATCCATTTGTTACTATTTGGTTGTTTTCCTGTGAGTCACCTACCAACAAACAACCTGCTGTATGCTCATCGGTATTTCCACAATGGATAAGTATATACTCAAAGCCAGGAACATCAAGAACATGCAACATACCAATATGTATGTGAGGAAATCTTTTCGTGTACCTCGCGTGATATCCTCCAACTTTTCTAAGACCCAGTTTATAATTACCGTCTGGGATTCTCGTTTCTCCAAGAACTTTTGTATCTCTTTTTTCATCTTCTAATGTATATGCTAAAAATTTTTTCTGTTGCCATAGTCCATCTATATCATTACCTTGTTCTATTACTTCCATTAACATACCATTAGTACTATCTGTGCCACTTGAAAATCTAATTACTTCTAATTTCATTTATCGAATTATTAATGTGCAGTTTGAACCACCCGTTGTTTTTATTTTTAAATCATGAACCTTATAATTATACGCGGGAATGTTAACCTCAAGCGCCGCTCCAACCGGTATTGTAACATTTGCTATAATATCATATTCTGTAGTACCATCATCTAAATATAATCTATCTACTACTAAAGCTGTAGAATCGTGCCGACAAGTTATATGAACTTTTGATGCCGATATATCAACATGCTTTCTAGCTATAACCTCATCAGTTAAATTACCCGTAATTTGTTTAAGTATCGCCATTACGTTAGTGTTAGTGTTATTGTTTTTGCTACAACTTTAGTACCCGAGCTATCTGTTACTGTCATGACAACACTGTAAACTGGTTTACCTTTTACCAACGTTGTTGTCAACGCTCCAAATGATATAGCGTGATTAGTTGTACCCGTTACGTTTGGTATTACCTTATCTTTATTAGCTGAAATCTCTGTTCTAAGATAATCCAACTCATCTTGCATTTCTTGTATTTGATATATTAACGCACCAAACTCAGGGTTAGTTCCGTTCTCGGCTAGATCAGCAAGTGTATTTATATGTCCATCATCAAAGTTAGCTTGAAGCTTTGCTTTCTCACTTCCCGTTTTACTATGTACTGCTGAATATTTTTTACTTGTTAATGCCATAATTTTATTTTAATTTAATTCTACTGATAACATCGCGTTTCCATAAACAATAACTCTTTGCGCGGATGATCCGCCAGTTGTTCTCATGTGAAAACCAAAAGAGTCTCCAGCAGATAATGAAGCATTACCACCAGAGAAAGTAAATGTTACTTGGTATGGTTTTACTTCTGTGTAAGAAGCATTATGGTCGGTTGCTGCTATTGCATTCATTGTTATAGTAGCTGCTGTCCCATCTGTTATTGGTGTAAATTTTGTAAACGCAAAATCTACATCAGCAGAGTTTACAGCGCTTGAAGTCCAATAAAATGTAAATGTAAGTTTTTTAACGGTACAATTTGCAATAGCCGTATAACAACCCACTCTACTTTGATACTCACTGTTTGCACTAGATATATCACTAGGTGCTGTAGACGTTCCTAATATAGCAAGCGTTTGACCTCCAGCGCTATACCAAGAATCATCATTGTACATATAAAATATATACGAATTAAGATCTTGTATATTAATATGTACTACCTGCCCTGTGTTCTCTCCTTGTAATTGTACTGTTCCAGTAGCATCAGGCAATGTTATTGTTTTACTTGAACTAGTAGTATCCGCTGCTGTTAATGTAGTATTATAAGCGTCATCAGTAGTACCTTCAAATATAATTCCTGCTCCAGTATTATCTACAAAACTTAAACCATCAGCACTTATTTTAGCTAATGTAGCAGTGTCGTCTTTGAATACTATCTCTCCACCATCAGCGTTAAGTTCTATATTAGCAGATGAATCTAATGTCATATCACCAGTAGAATCTATTTCTAATGTTCCGCCTGGGGTAATAATTAAATTAGTACGTGAAGATATAAGCTCGCCATCAACATCTAGATTTCCAGCTATTGTTGCCGTAGACGACGTACCAAAGCCTATACTTGTATCAACTTGATATGCGGAAGAACTACCAATTGCGGTAAACGCGTTTTTCGACACAGATGTAGTACCACTACTAGATGCTACTTCTAGGCTTATCTGACCAGCCTCGTCTCCAGCTGTAACCTCTGTAGCAAAAGTTATAATTTGCGCAAAAGTTCTTAGAGTCTGATTAGCATTATCACCTTGAAATGCAATTAAACCAGGTTGATCGCCGTTTACGCCAGCCGCACCTTTATCTTTTAAAAAATACAAATGCGGTGGCTTAGCGTGATTTGCCGTAGCTTTTATATACACGTCTGGACGAGCAGTCGATGCTGATGTTATCGTTAAATCATCACCGTCCCATGTTAAACCAGATTCTGATGTAATAGTACCATCACCGTCATCTGTTAATAATTGATTAGCAGATCCATCAACTCCAGCCCCATGTAAATCAGTTATATTATTTGTGTGTATAGTAGCAACTATATCACTTGCCCAATCATAGTGCTCGGCTGATACAAAATTTAATAACGAATCATGATCTATTTCACCAGGTACAGAAACAGCAGTTATTGTAGTACCGCTATTAGTAACACCAACGCCACTACTACCTAATATACTAAAATCAGCGCTACCAGAAGTATCTGAAGCTGCAGATCCCCCACCACTATCTGTTGTTATAGTTACACCAGTTATATCACCAACAGATACATCTTGTTTGTATAGCTTTCCATTAGCATCAATACCAACAACATGATCCTGAGCTGATTCAGCTACGTTTTCTAGATAGACATCACTACGAAATCTAGATATGAAACTCCATATATGTTGACCTATCCATTTCATCTTATAATCCTATTTCAAATCCGAAGTTTAATAGCATTAATCTAAACTTATTTTTACAACACACTTCATCTTTCTTACAAGAAGCACACCACTTTATCTCCCATATTGTTAACCATCCAAATCTGAATGTAAAATCTATTTTATTCTTTTTGTTACTTGATTTCCAAGAATTTATCCAATTTACCATATTTTTATTTTTTGGTTCTATATTATAATTACACGTTTATTGGTGAGCATAACACTTACCGCTTTTATTCTTAGTTTTGTTTTTGCATCTACCACCACTTTTCTTTATAGCTGAACATCTAACTCTTTTAACGCTTTCCTTTTTTTTATCTTTCTTTTTTTCACTAGAAGATCTAGACTTAGCGTCCTTTTTAGCCTGCTCTAGTTCCTCATCTTTCGCTCCTATCTGCCAAGTACTCCAACCTAAAGCTAAGTGTATACGCTGCCACATCTCGTGATCACCAGTAAAAGCTTCTTCTAAATTATTAGCTTTCTTAACAAGTCTCTGCGTCGGTATGTTAGTAGCGGCTTCTATATAACTAGCCCATTTGTATAATGTAGGATTTTCTATTCTAAAACCTATCTCTTCACTAACTCCTTTATTATACTGCTCCGTTTTAATAGCATTATATATTTTCCTTAATTTACTACCAATAGGTGGAGATATGTTTACTATCTCTAATAAAGTTCTACCATCTTCTCTTCCCCAATCTTTATTTTTTTGTATATCGTGTTGTATCATAGTATTCTTTACTGTAGAAACAACAGCACCAAATATACCAGAACCTCTTAAGAAAGAATCTAAAGCGCTGTTAAGTGTTCTTTGTGTTTTATCTTCTAACTCTTCTTGATCACCTCCCCATATAAAGAACATCAAAGCGTTTTGTAAGGCTGCGAATACTATATTTTGTACCATACCATAATATAATATTTTAGATATATTAGTTTTGGCATCACCTCTACGATTGACTAAATCAGACATAGCTTTCTTCGTTAATCTAGTATACTGCATTGTAACGTTTTGAAATGCTAGTATCAATCTACCTAATGGACCAGCTTGCTGTCCTGATATTAAATCTTCCCTAGAAGATTGTTGTGTTTCTTCTGCTATCTCTTGAAAGTCTAACATAGCTTTCTCATTAGCATCAAATTCGGATAACCCTTGGTTTAAATAAGTGTTCATTCTATTTCTATAAAAACTAGCTCCACCAAAAGATATAGCAAAACTATCCGCGATCTGTGTAGGTGTAAAACCTTTTTCTAGTAACCAACTTATAACTCCTTGTGGTGTACCTTTTCCATGAGCAAAAGCTTTCGATAATTCCGATGCCGATACATCTATTTGTATACCTTTTCTTCTTTGTTTTAATTGAGGTGAATTAAATAGAGTAGCAAAATCACTCCAGAATTGTGGTTGATTAGCAAATGCGGCTGACGCTTTAAATATATTATTATCACTCCAATTAATAAAGTTAACTGAAGATATAGTTTGTAATAAAGCTGACCTCATATTGAAGAACATAATAGCACCAATAGAACCATTAATCCAGTTATACATACGGTTAACATTCTTGTCGCTACTAATTTTTCTATTACCACCCTTTTCCATCCGTTCCATTATATTTTCCAAAGCGCTTCTAAAATTAGTGCCATATAATGCTTCTATTTTAGCCATGTTTTCTGGTGTAAATATAGCTTCAGCATTAGCAAGGTACTCTGCTAAAAATTCTTTTCTACCAATCTTATCAACAACACGATTTAGATCAGTTGATATGTTACCTAAAGACCAATTACTATTAGGTGAAATATAACCTTCTTGTGTTTTAGTTATATCACTTAACGTATCTGCAAAAGCTTTTACATCTGGCTCCCCATTAACGTAATCTATCAAACTCTGTTTTGTTGCCTCATCTAAACCTGGTATATTAAATCCAGCTTTATCCCATAAATAAACTCGTATAGAATCATCAACGGTAAATGTAGTATCTTCAACTTCATAATTTAATATATCGACAACACCAGGCATTGAATTTCTCAGATGTTTATATTCATTAACCATCTCTTGCTTATAAATATTCCAAGCTCTAATACCTTTAGCAAACGGATCTAATAGTTTTATTTTAAACCATTTCATATGCAAGTCACCTTGTCTACCTGTACCTAAGAACCTGTATAACAATCCCTTAAAGTCCTCTGCTGATGGTGGTACAAATATTCTCCACCAACCTTTATTCTTACCCATACGTCTAGCTTGAGCTTGAGAGAACATCCTATCTCTACTAGTGCCCTGTGATTCCTCTAATATTGTGTTAAAGTTTTGACTAGCTGTTTTACTAAATTTAATTTTAGCTTGAACAACTTCAGATTTAATATCTAGTTGATCTAATACCGTTTTAACAGCCTCGACATTCTGTAAAGCGTCGTCAACAAAGTACATATCATTGTAACCTTCTGCAAATCTTTCTAACATCCATTGAGCTTTAGCTTCTCCAGTACTATTAGCTAGACCTGTTATATTTTTTATTGGTATATCTAAACCTTGACCTTTTAAAAATTGTTGTATAGCAAAAGCAGAAGCTTGAGGTCTAGCAGTTAAAACAAACATATCTTCAGTTCCATACTTAGCAGCTCTGTTTCTAGCTTTTTGAAGTAACGGTCCTGGTGTTCCATCCACAACTTTATTAAATTCTGAAAAATCAAAATTAGCTCCTTGTCCTAATAATTGATTACCTCTACTCGCAAACTCTTCCGCTGTTAATCTACCTTTAATATAATCATTAGTGAATGAATCTATTTTAGTAACTAAATCAGTCGGCATTGGATCACCTTGTTTTAAGTTATCAGTATTTACTTCCGCAAAATTATCACCAAAATCTTCTTTAAAAGCTTTCTTATTTTTCTGTACAGCATTCCAGTTACGCTCAACAATAAAATCTTTTAATGATCTTTCTCTTCTAGCTTTATTTCTTTCTAGCGCTGTTTCTAAAGAGCTTTCTACAAATATCATTTGGACATCATAACCAGCATCTTTATATTTTTGTACTTGAGTAAATAAAGATATTGTACTTGCCCCAGTTCCATCTACAACAACTCCGTTACCTTTACCTCTAAATTTCATAGCTTTACGTTGAGCAATATCTCTAGCCTCCCATTGTAAACTACCCCATTTACTAGCCTGCTCAGGTGTAAAGTCTCTCATGTCTGTAGGTAAGCCACTGTTTTTAACTAACCATTCTAAAGCTATATCTTGATTAACAATTTTATAACCTCTTTTACCTAACCCTAATTTATTTATAACATTTGATTTCCCACTACCAGCACTACCAGCTAAGAATATAACTTTTCTACCAGGCATTGGTTTTCCTTCAGGATTAGGTATAGTATATCTAACCCCAGATTTGGTTCTAGCTAGAGTGTCATCAAAGTCAAATGTTGACATTCCTTTTGTCTCACCTGTCTTACTATATTTAATAAGATTAAGTGCGGCTTTTCTAGAACTTAATGAATATTTTTTTTGCTTAGGAGTTGCCTTGTGTTTTACTTTATTATTTCTACCATACTTGTCTATGTTATATATTTCCGCGAAAGTTTTACCATTTAAACCTATTATAGTTTTTGGGTCTATGCCTCCTCTAATATTAGCTACGTCTGTATGGAAATATCTATCAAGCCAAGAGTCAGATAGCAACTGCCAATCTTTACCCATACCACGTTCTCTACCAGCATCACTTAATTTTACGTTATCAAAGTTATCTAATGCTATTAGTTTGTAATCTTTCATCACTAACTCGTAAGAAGTTTTAAAGCTAGTACCTTTTAATGAAGAATTAATTAAATATAAATAAGCAGCGGTAGCTGGCATAGAGTGTTCCCACTCATACTTACCTGGTTTTATATTTCCTTTTTTATCTTTATATTTATTTAGTTTAGGTGAGTGACCAATATATTCAGCCCCCATTCTATGCGGGTGTTGAGTGTCTTGTCCTACAAAACTAAGATAATTACCCCATACTTTAGCATTTTGTTTATTATCTCTTATTGACTTGTTTATTCTTTGCCAAAGCTGCTCGTGCATACTTTTATGTATCGCGTTTATACGTTTAGCAGTTCCGTCAGTTTCAGATCTTCTAATTTCAGCTGGCGTTTTTCCAAATATTTTAGCGTAAGACCTACCGTATTGATAATTTTTACCTGGCCCAGTAAAATCTTTACCAAACTTTACTTTACCTGCTTTAACTTTATCTCTTAGTGCTGTTCTTTTTCTATCAAAATATTTTTCAATAGTTATTTGTTCTCCAGATTCTAAAGTTATTACTTCAACACCATTTTTAGGAAGTACTCTGTTACTTTTTTTCATCATACTGTAAACAGATTCAGGGTTTTTACCAAATAGTTTTTTAGGTAAATTACCTAATATAACAGTTTCAAAAGCTTCAAAGTATTCGTCTATTTCAGTTTCTGTACGATGCTTAAATGTAGTATCTTTAATAAAATTTTTTAATATTTTATCTATCTTATCTCTATCTGATAACTTAAAATCAGGATCAACTGATATTATTTTCTCAACGCTTTTACTGAACATCATTTCAGGTCTACCAATACCAATCTTAGCATCTTGTGCACTAACAACAAGTCTAGCTTCTTGATTGAAAGCAAACCCATTAACGTTTTTAACTATACCTTTTAAAACAGGATTAAATTTTCTATCATGAGGCATTAATATAAACTTACCAAATGAATCTATTGTTATACCAAGATTTTCAAGGATATCAATATCTTCCATGTTATCTATATTCAATGCCTGTCCTTTAAGATTTTTTGGTCTAGTTGTGTCACCTGTTTCAATATTTCTATCAGTGTAAAAAGCTTTTAATAAACCGGTACTAGTACCTATAGAATCTAAAGTAACTGGATCTAAATTTGTTCTAGGTAATATTGAGCCTATTACTCTTTTAACTTTAGATTTTTCTTTTGTTTCTCTAGTGCTATTTAAAGCATCAATAATTTTATTTCTAATATTTATAGATTCTGGGTTAGTTAAGGTCTGAGCATCTGCCATTATAGCTTTAGGATTAACTCCCCAATGTGTTTCAGATAATAGTTTATGAACAGGATATAATGCTCCAATAGGTTCAACTCTATTTTTACTAGATTCTCTAGGATTAACTTGAGCCATCATGCTATCAATAACACTTCTATACTTAGAATTGATATCGTAATTAATATTCTTAACCATCTTCTTTAATGGTTGAACTATTTGGTCATCAGCAAGATTCCAAATCTTTTTAACAAAATCCCCTTTGTTAACAGATTCAAATGTACTTTTTTCTCCTAAAGAAACACTTTGCGAAGTATCAGCAATTTGTATAGGTGCTCCGTCCTTATCAAATGTTTGATCTATACTAGTTGTTATTTTTCTT